>Ga0209190_1000519_pt1 | contig 28118 bp, 46 predicted proteins | sample M_140205_XF_Meta_FD_187315 | JGI IMG/M metagenome (GOLD analysis project Ga0209190, IMG submission 187315) | Freshwater microbial communities from Lake Montjoie, Canada to study carbon cycling - M_140205_XF_MetaG (SPAdes) (version 2) | ecosystem: Environmental > Aquatic > Freshwater > Lake...
AACTGGCCGACATTGAGCAGATCGGCGTGCTGGTTGATCGCGTCCGTCATGCGGACGACGGTGTCACCCTTTGGCGCGAGCTTCTTTGCTGGTGCTGCGTCGTTCATCGTGCGCCCATCGCCTTGCCCTTGTAGTCAATCGCCGTCACGAACGTCCACGTATCGGCTGCAGGGATTTGCATCTTGGCTCGGACGTAGTTGCCCATCACACCGCGCTGCGGGCAGCGTCCGCTGGCCTGCTGTGAGATGGCTGGCTTGAATGTCACCGTCTGAGCTGGTCGCATCGTTCCAGCGCCCGCCATCGTCGCGCCCGTTGAGTCGGAGATTGGACGGAGCCACTCGACCGTTGCCGGTCCCTGTGTCAGCGCAAAGTCTCCGGTCTCAAGAGTTGCCGCAACAGAGTCGCCCGAGAACGTGCCGAGCTTGTGCTCCGAGTTGAAGCCGCCAAAGTAGCGCGTGCCGCCAAGGAAGAACGGATCGTCGAACGAGATGGTCATGTCGTCGATGCTGTAGGGATAGTCGTCGATGCTGACGCCAAGCGACGCCGCGCTGATTATGAACTCTGTCGAGTATGGGACGACAGACGCCATCTTGGACGCCCAGTTGTAGATCAGAATCTGGTCAGGCGTTCCGCTCACATTGTCAGCCGAGCAATAGGCCCACGCCACGAGCTTGTCTGACGGGTTGATCGCCGCCGACATGCGGTTCCAGAGGGAGCGGTTGCTGTTCGCAATGAACCAGCGGTCGAATTTGCCAACGCCAATCGGGATGACCTGTTGACCGTCGAAGGCGTAGAAGCCGTCCTCCGACAGGAAGAAGAACATCGTGCCCCACTGCACGAGGCTGTTTGGCTCGATGCAGCCAATACCGTCCACCAGCTTGTCGATCTGCATGATCGTCGGCCCGCCGACATAGTTCATGCGGCGGATCGCGTTTTCCTGAAACACGTAGAGCACGTCGAGCGCGGCAAGGCCGGTGATCCTGCCGCCGTCCGCAAACTCCTGCTCGTCGCTCTGGTTCGTGCCCGGCGTCCAGCCCGTGCTGTCGCCAAAGCCGCTCCACTTGATCGCCATCGCTGACGTACCAAGCGCACCGAGGACGACGAACTCGACGAAGGAAGAGACGAACTGGGCAGATGGAGGAGAGCCGCCGAGATTGGCGAACGCGGTCGATGCCGTGCTCATGTCGATATACTGCGGCACGTCCGTTCCGTTCACCGCGATGAGGCGGTCGCCATAGGGCGAGAAGCGCCAGCGCGTTGTCTCACCGGCAGGGCCGTATCCGCCGACGCGGCTGCGATCCGTGAACGTGATGCTCTCCAGCTCATAGAGCTTCGTCGAGTTACCGGCGTAGATGTGGTGCGCTTGGTCGATGTCGCGCACAGCAATCGCGCCGAGACACTTCGCGTCGAGCGCAGAGGTCGTAACCGAGAGCCCGTTGAAGGGGCCGTAGCCCTCGATCAGCGGCGTCACACCAGATGCCGTGCGAAGGTGCGGGGAGCGCACAATAGGAAGGTCGGGAGACCACGCGCCAAGATCAATCATGCCTATGCCTCTTCATCGCTGATCTTGCGAGAGAGCAGTCCGCGAGCCCCGCCAGCGGCGCCAGCAGTCCCGAGGAGGAACGGCAACATCCAAATCTTGAAGCCTTTCTTGATGAGGGCCTGTGCTTCAGGCGTCATCTCGATAAAGCGCCAGTCCACCAGACCGCCATCCTTGCCGCGCTCAGGCCCAAGGCGCTTCTGGACTTTTACGCCAGCCTTTTTGACGGCGTCTTCGACTTCCTTGCCGAAGATTTTCTCGTAATAATAGTTGCCCGGATGATTTCCGACGCCGCCGTTCGACACGTTCACCGGCCATGCGAAATGATCGTAGTCGCCATCCGCCGCCATGCGCAGCATCCGGTTCACCGCATACTTCGTCCATGCGGTGCCAGCGAACGGCGTATCGGGAACACCATTCGCCAGATCGGCTAGTTTTCTCACGGACTCATCGAGGTTGCTCGCCGCCGTCTGAGCGTCATCATGTGCCGTCTGAGCGCCCAGATACTCCTGCCGCCTCCGACCCAGCTCGTTCATGTGCTCATAATACTTCGGAGAATAGACGTTCGGGCGCGCGTCGTAACGCATGTTGTCGTATGCGGAGTAGGCTTGGTTGAGCGCGCGGCGCGCGTTCGACATATCGTCATACGCGCGGATTTTATCCTGCTGGAGAGCATCTAGCTGCACCCGCTCTTCCGGCGTCAGATCGCGTGCGTATCCCGCGTCGCGGCCTTTCTGGTGAAGGTCTGACTGCGACTCTTCAATCGCCATGACCTTCTTCCTGACCGTAGGGGCCGGGGCGCGAGGTGCGGGCGCGAGTGCGTTGGACTCCAAGTCTTTTACTTTTTGTAGCGCGTGTTCGAGATTTGCGTTGAGGGCGGTGAGCATCTGATCTCCCTCGACGAGGCGAGTATCGTTGACGCCGGGGTTTTCTCTACGAACAACTTCCATCCTGCGAATCGCGGCATCCAGTGTCGCCCGATAGTCTTCTTGCGCTCTGGCCAAGGCTGCAGGGTCACTCGCGGGTAGCGCAACTGGAGCGCCGCCCTCGATCTGTGGCCCCGGCACGTCCACATAGCGGTCCTTCCAGCGGACGTGACCGAAGCGCGTGCCTTCGTCATTCTGGTTTGACCAGTGCGGCTGACGGTAAGTCGATCCGCGAGGCGTCGTAAATTCCTCCGGCAGATTGAAGAATTGCTCGTCGTATTTTTCACCACCGGGAATTGTGTAGTCGTGATATTCAGTGCCGCCGCCATCGCTGAGCGGGTAATCGGCACGGACCTCGCGCAATGCGCGGTCGTAGCCGTAATTTTCTTCCCGAAGCGACTCTTCTGCGGCTTGTCGAGCTTCGTCGTTAAAGTCGCTCAGCTCTGCCGACCTTTCAGCGTGGCGCAGCGCGTCGCGCTCTGTTTGGAACACATCATCAAACGTATGCAGATTGTCGCCATACTGGTCGTTAATGTGTGCGGTCCATTCCGTGCGCACCGGATCAAGTTCATCGGCGAGAAGGTAGCTATCCTGATAGCCCGTGAAGAGGTCTGGCGTGTTGGGGTCGCGCGCCAGCATGCTGTCCACATAATCCAGACGCCGCTGATGCGGGATCATGTTCTGTCTTTGATACCCGGCGTTGCGGAAATAATAGTTGGCGTCGCCGTGCGCCGCGTTGGCAAATTCGTCTTCGCCGAAGAGCGTTCGGCCATTCATCATGCGATTGCCCGTGCTCTCGTAGTGGTCGGCACTGTTCGTCAAACGATTAAGCTGCGCGATCAGCTCATCGCGATTGGGGAACCGACCGACGTCTTCGGAAGTCGCGTATGACTCAGCAGCCCAGTCGCCATCGTCAAGCTCACGATCGATTATATCGTTTTGAACGTCGTCAATCGTGCTTTGATGCTCGTCGAACCAGTCAGACTCCGACATCTGCTCATCGCCGCCCTTGCGAGCGCTGTAATCGACAGGCGAGTAACGGGTCATGCCGCGCGCGCTGTTGGTCGCGTTGCTGCCGCCAGAGCCGCCGTCCATGAAGTCGATCAGGTCTTGCCGCTTCAGTGGGCGGTCCTTCATCTCGTTCAGGTAGTCCTCGAACCCAGACCACTTGATCTCTGCCGGTTTGACGCCAGCGAGCTTGATGCTGCGCGGAACAACGCGCGTCTCGATTACCGGCTGACCAAGCTCGTCGATCACCGGCTTGTTGGTGGCCGCATCGCGAAGGGCGCTGCGAACGGTGCGCTCAGGCTCGAATACCTGTGCGAGCCACTCAGCTCCCGTGCCGCTTTCCATAGGGTGATCGACAAGGCCCTCGCGCAGGGCCGAATAGAACACCGGCTGCTCGACAGAATTGTCGATAGCGCCCGCTGCCGTTCTGAGAAGTTTACCGAGAAGGCCCGCCATAGTTATGCTCCTCCCTGTGCCGCTTTCGCAGCCTTGTCTCGCGCCTGTTCCTCAGCGCGCGAGCGTGCGTCTTCCTCACCCTTCGAGAACACGCGGGCCGTGCCAGTCTGGCCGTCATAGGTGCAGACCACGAGCGGCTTGCCGCCAACAGTCTTCAGCTCGAATGTTGCTTCAGGCATCTCTTGCTCCGAACGGTATCGAGTAGAGGTCGGACATTCTGATGTTCTGCAGACCCGTCGACCCTCTCGCGGCCTGCTGGAACCTGCCCTGCTGGTGCAGGTGCTGGAGCGCGTAGAAGAGATAGTCTGGATCGATGATGTCTGGCCTGTAGACGTAGGCGCCGTAGTGCTCGGGATTGAACTCCCGTGTCGGCATGCCGACCTTGTTGGCGGCGCCGCGTCGCACGACGAAGAAGTTGGCGTTCTCGTCTGGCACGCTCTCCAGCTTCACGAGATCGGCCATCGTGAGGGCCTTGCGGGCGGCAGCATACTTCTCTGCTTGTGGGATGTCTGCGACGGAGGCTTTCAGCAATCGCGTCAGCAGGCCCATCAAATCCTCCGCGCGATCCGCTTCGAGGTCGTCCGCATGACGTGCTCGCGGTAGAGCGCCTTCTCGGCGTTTTCGAGCGCCTGCTGGGCGGCGGGCACGTCCTCGTAGCTCTTGATGTAGTCACGCAGCAGGAACAGCTTCGCGCTGGCGCGGATCAGCAGCTCGCCATGCGTCATCCAGCCATTGCTGATCTCGTTGCCGGTGAGCGTCGAGTCCTCGAAGATGCCCGACCACGTCAGCGTGTAGGCAGCGTCTGGCACTGGGTAGATGCGGATGCGGCCACCATAGCGGCTGTACTCGTAGGGCTGGTTCTGCGTCGTCACGCCGTCAAAGCGCGACTCCATCTCGTTGAAGCTGATCTCGCGCATGGAGTAGCGCTGGCCGCTGATCGTGATGCGAAGGCTGTCGAGGCGGATCAGGCCAGTATAGTCGTTGACGTATTCCGATCCAGACGTGGTCGAGGACGTGATGGTCAGCGTGTTCGGCTCCTGCAGAAACCAGAACGGTCGGCTCCTGTAGAGCTTGATCGAGTCGAAGATGGCGTCCTCGATCTCCTTGTCCCATGTGCGACCCAGAGTGACGTGCGTGACATCGGTGAGCGTGCGTTCGAGGTCGGAGGCAATCCGGTTCTTCATGTCGCCAAGATTGGCGTCGTCGCCGCCGACGCTGGTAGAGCTGGAGAAGAGCTGGCCAGAGAGACCAGCGCCGCCCGTGACGCTATCCCAGACGACCTTCAGTATCTGGTAGACCTGCGGGGCCGTGACGGTCGCAGACGCTCCGGGGATCAGCGCAAAGTCGTGCTCGCCGATTGTCGAGCTGGGCGTCCCGCCATTGAAGCGGCCATACATGGTCGAGCCAGCGTTATTGCGAAGGTCCGCCGTGATGTTGTCGCCGCTCGCAGCCCACGCTGTTTGCGCGGTGGTTGAAGAGAAGACGGCAATGTCAGTGGTTGCCATTACCGTCTCCCCTTATGCGTCTGAAGTCATGTAGTGACCGCCTACGTGCAGCGTCACGGCAGTAGCGGACGGAAGATTTGTCATGGCTGAAACCGTGAGGCCACCCGTCGTTAGCGGCCACGTAATGCGGCATGTTGTGGTGCCAACGAGACCTTGGACAAGGGGAACGGTTGCGTTCGCGGGGCGCGTGACGTTTTGCACGCGGCCAAATGCGAAAGACGGGTCCAGCCCGGTGCTCTCAACCGTAAATGGGAGTCCTGCGATATTCCACTCGCCAGAGGCTGTCGTATAGGTCGGCGTAAACAGAAACTCCAACTGGAAAAAAACCAGCTTTCCAAAGCGGTGATAACGCCCGAGCTGCGTGGTGTATGCAATGGAAAGGTCGCCCGGCACGGCGGCTGTAATTGTTGGCGTGAAGCTGGTGTCAACGAGGTCGAGCTTACGGTCTGCGCCTCCGGTGCGGAAATTGACCAAGACGTTTGCCGTGATGTTCTCATCGGTTGTAAGGGTCATTGTGTGAGAGGCATTGGTGTCTTGAATCTTGACACCATTATTCGGGAATTGAACGGGGTAAAAAAATTTCTTGACGGTTGGCGTCGTGCCCGAGCGCTCCCAGCGCTCCATCTCAGCGCCAAACGCGCCGCCGTCCGACATCGTCGCTGTCTGAAGAAAGCCGCTTGCGTTGATGGTCTGCTGGTACACCTTTTGGTTGGTGGTGGGCTCGTCGCTCCTCCAGCGCTGCAGCATTCCGGTTGGGTGATAGATCGCTACACGACAGCCATCGGATCGGTTGGTTGTGTATCCGATGTGGATGCTCCCCGTGCCGTCCTCATACGAGTTCGCACCGTTCGCATAGGCTTGGAATTTCTGGTTGTTGGGCTTCGACCACGAGCCCGAGCCGACGCCGTTAAAGTTTGGCTGCTGGTTTCCAGACGTTGCGGAAATTCCATAAAAATGCTGCGAGACTGACGGTTTGACTCCTGTCTCAAACAGCGGAGCCGTATCGCATGAAGTGACGCTGAAATAGTTGTCGTAGGAGTAGTTGTAATCAGAAGCCCCGCCGTCTCCCAGAACTCCGTCGCCAGCGCGAATAATCCAGCCCTGACCAGTGCCACCCGATTGACGCTGAACAATCATCTGGTCGCACAGATTGGTGTCTGACGCGCCGTGGTCGAAGCCAATGCCATTTTTGTGCTGGATACGGACGATGCCAAAGCGAGAAAGGCAGATATCCCAGCTGTTGCTGCCCTGCACGTTAGTCCACTTCAGGCCGTTTGCGCCATCCTGCGTGCCAGCTTGGGAGAAGTAGGCGTTTACCTCCATGCGCTCCCAGTAACAGAACATATAATTTCCGGTGGAAGTTGCGCCACACACGATCTGATAATCGGTGCATCCTTCTGCGGTGACGACGCCAGTATTGTGGTGCTCAATGCAGCCCCAGAGAGACAGCCCAATGGCCGCGACAAGATAACCATCAAATGCAATGGAAGAGAGACCGCCTCCATTGTTCGCGGCAGGGGCGGCGCCAGCCGAGAACGTCAGGGCCGTTGTTCCCAGCGTGATGGTTGCAGGGTCTTGCGTGCATACCCAGCGCAGACCCGCATTCACTGTTCCGCCGACCGACTTGAAGTTGAAGTCATCTGCGCGGCCCGCAGTATAGTAAGTTGCGCGCGTGGCCGGGCCTGAAGCCCCGATCAGATAGGGGCCATTCTCGGACGCCGTCGTCTGGTTCTTCAGAAGAACGTAATCGCCCGTGACCAGCGCGACGCCATCAATCGTGCTTCCATTCGCAAGAGAGGCAATGCTGACGTTGGCAGTCGATGCTGCAACCACATACCGGCATTCCCGGTTGGTGCGATACATGACGCCGCCAACATGGCCGTCCCAGCGAAAGCACGCTTTGTAGATTCCAGAGTTGGCAATCGACTGCCCTTGAATGCGGATATTATGATAGCCGATAAGATCGATGGTTTTCTTGATCTTGATCGGAACGGAGCGCGTGCAGGGCGGAACTTTCAGAATGCCGACGTTGTATGTGTTCGCGTAAGAAATTGCCGCAGCTATGCCGGTCGAATTTTGCGTGCTGGTTCGTGTGGCTCCGACGCCATACCAGCCGAGGTCGATCTCGTATCCATTGTCAAACTGCCGCTTGTAGCGCAGGGCGGTGCTGGGCGTTGAAGTGTTGACGATCACGCCGCCATCGTCGGCGGATGTCGTGTCGGTACTGTCGAGGCGAAACGTGCCGCCGCCATCACCCGCAACGTAGTTGTTCAGCACACGGATTGTGTCGGGAGCCGCCGCAAGCAGGAATGTTGCCGCCCGGATTGCCGCGATATCCGCGAGCACAACTGTGCTGGCATCGGTATCTGCATCAAGCTGCGGATTGGAAACTGTGACTGGCATAAAGCGCCTCCGCTACGTAGTTCAGGTGAACTCGGTGACGCGAGCAAAGCCGTTGGCGACTGCCCAGATGCCGCTGATAATTCCGGTGTACCCGAACGGAATTGCAAAGAACCCGTCAGCAAGAATTTTTGTCGTGCAGTTGGTGGCGCTTACCGTGCCAGCGCCGAGCAGCAGATAGAGAACCGATGTCGAATCGTTCCACACCGTCGCGCCATACCGGGCGGCGTTAGAAGCGAGCACCGTTCCTGCAGATGCAGACGAGGCAACCGAGCTTGCCGTGCCGGTGTTGACTGCGGTGTCACCCAGAGGGTTTCCGCCGCCGCCGCCTACAAGGTCAGCCGACGTGACGATGCGAATGGACGAGCCTTCCTTGACGAATAGAAGGACGTTCTGGGGCGTCTGCCCCTCGTTGAATGAAGGCATGTCTTATCCCCTGAAAAGGTTCGGCCCCGCAGCTGCCTGCGGGGCCGAGAGGCCACTCAAATGTAAATCTGTGTCAGGCCGCTTGCGAGCCGTTGTCGACCTTGATCGCCCCGGTCTGCAGCATCTTCCTGAACGAAAGATCGTGCGCCACGCGGCCATCGTAGTGGATCAGCTCGACAGCTGTGTCGATGTACCGGGGCACGCCGAGCACGTCGCACTTGATCGAGAAGTCATAGTCCTCGCCGACATCGACCATAGCGTCTTCGATGCCGAGTGCGGCAGCGCGCTTGGCTTCTGGCCCGTTCTCGGGAGCCGCCGCCAGTCCGTAGCCGAAATAGGTGGCGCAGAACGGCATCGCAGCATCCGGCAGCTTCGGGTAGATGAAGCGGCGGACGAGGCCGCTGTCGTGCAGCTCTTCGTTGTTCAGCATCCCCTCAAACACGCTTCGATGTATCCACATGAAGCAGGATGGGATGAATGTGTTGCTGGCCAAGCCGCGCTCATCGACTTCGAGGTTATGGTCGAGCGCTGCGTTGATCTCTGCGGGGGCGTTTGTGTTCGGGGCGCGCTTCTGCGCGACGCCCGCGACGATCTTCTCGCCGTGACTGACCATGCGAACAGCGTCTTCCGGCTTGAACGCGATGTCGTCGTCAATGAAGAGGATGCCGTCGAAGTCCACCCCATCCGGCTGCGGCGACAGCATGTGCGCGCAGAGGACGTTTCTGACGCGGGGAAGAACCGGATTTCCCGGCGCGACCCAGCGCTCAAAACGAATGCCGGTCGATGCTGGCGTCGCCTGTGTTCTGGCCACCGACTCCGCGTGAGCGTAGTGGAGGTAGCCCGTGTAGCACGGCGTCGCCAGCATGACCTTCATTCAGTCAGTCTATTCCCAGATCACGTAGGTGACAACGACATCGGCGGCGCCGGTCGTCGCTGCCGTGCCGGTCTGGGTATATTTCACGAAGACATCGAGAGAGGTCGTCGTGCTGAGGATACCGGGACCGTTGACAGTCGTGGTCGCAACCGATCCTTCGGTCACGTCAGCCGCAGCAACGAGGTTATCGCTGGTGGGGTTGTTCGTGCCGACAGTCAGGACGTTCGTGGTCGCCGCGTTGAACGCCGTCTTGATACGAACGACAGTGTTCATCACGAAGGCGTTCGCCGGGAGGCCAAACGCGAAGGCGACAGTCGATCCACCAGCGATGTCAGCGTCGGAGTAGGTGACGGACTTCGTCAGAAAGTGAACCTGACGCTCGTGATAATAACGAGCAATTTTGTTACTGGCCATGATCCATTTCTCCTATCAGGCCGCGTCAGCGGCGTAGGACGAGATCACGATGGTCGCGAAGTCCTTCGAGTTGAAGACGGACTTCTTGACCCCGTAGAGGCACAGGGCGTTCTGCCCGTACTCACGGTCGTAATCGAACGTCTGTTCACGGATACGCCACTCTTCGGGGCCGTAGCCCTGTCCGAATGCCATGATGAGCGACTGCGCGCCGCAGAAGATCGCGCGGCGAACCGTCGTGATGGCCGCGCCAGCGGCAGTGACGCCGTAGGGAACGCGGTTGGAGACCATGATGACCGTCTCGTTGTAGATACCGAGACCGCCCTTCCAGATCATCGACTCGTCGCCCTTGCCGCCCTGCAGCAGCGCCTTCTGCAAGTCCATCCAGTTGTTCGTGCTGGTGGACGTGCGCAGAGACGTGACCTGCGTGGGGTGAACGAAGCAAACGTACTTCGCGCCGCCCGGAAGGCCCTTGATCGGACGGATCGGGACAAGGCCGGTAGAGCCGCCCGTTTCCGCGAGTTCGCGAGCACGGTCGATCTGCTGCAGCGTCATCTCGTCGCCCGTTGAGTCGAGGTCGGAGTCCTGCGTTGCGCCAACTTCGGTCCAAATCTGACGACCAGTGGTCGGAGCAGTGATGGTGTTGAAGCCGTTGTACTGGCCGTTGGCGGCGAGCGAGTTCGCCGGGGTGTAGCCCGCGAGATGGTACATCGCGACCTGATCCAGACGGGCTGCGTGCCAGTCGGCGAGGGCGTCGTTGCCTTCCTTTGCGATGTCGAAGGGAACGCGCTGCTGGGCCATCGTGGTGCGGTTACGATAGGCGTTGGACAGCTCGCCGAGAGTGACATCATCCGTATAGGTGGTGATGCTTTCCTCGTTACCTTCTTGGGTCATGAGTTCGGTGACGCCGTCCGAGTTGAACTGCATGCGCAGCGCGACGCGAACGCGATCTCCCGCACCCTTCTGGGTTTCGGGAGCGAGAGTGATGAGGGCTGACCCGGAGTCTTTAATCATCGGGTAGATAACGGTCGCTTTCAGCGCTTCGCGCGCGAGCCGTTTCGACCAGATTTTGACGACTTCGTTGTCGCCCACAGCATATGACTTGGTTGCCATGAGGGGGTGCCTGATTTGCCATGTTGAGGGGGGATCGGGCGCCGCGACGCTTCAGCCTCTAGGGCGAGCATCCTTGCTGACGTTGTCCGAGCCCGTTACCGGGGGCAAATCGAAGCAGATCGGGTTCGTGCCGTGAACCACTCGAAGTCAACAGTGGCGATACACACCACCGGACGGTGCATTAGTGACGTGGGGGTCCATTAGTTGTCAAGCGGGGCGACAAAAGAAAACGGCGACCCGTGAGAGTCGCCGCTTCCCCGCCACGGGCAACACTCCCCTTCGCGGAGGAGCGCCTGAACCGAAAACTCTAATCGCGAACGCGCCGCCACGCAATCATCGCGTGGTGCGGCGGCAGGTAATTCATCGACGGGCCATCGTAAAGAATCGCGACGCTGCCAGCGCCCATGATTTCAGTGAGCATTGCCTCGATCAGGTAAGGCTCGCCATCTGACGGGCTCTCGATCAGCGCCCAGATCATCTGGCCGAGCGGCGGCTTGCGGATGTCGTTGAAGGTCCAGCCCGCCCTCACGCAACGCGCCTGAACTGCAGAACCTCTGCCGCCGACGCGCGGACGATCTTTCCGCTGCGCACCTTCTCGGCGAAGTATTCGTCATTCGCCTTGGCCTGCTTCGCGATGATCTGGGCGAGCAGGTCGTCGACGCTTGGGTCCGCTTCGATCTGAATCTGGCTGGCCGTGTAGGGTGCGAAGTGGAGCATGTCGGCCATTGACCTGATCTCTGTTCGCACCTCCATAAGCGGACTCACGCGGTCGAAGGTTGGCAGCACGCCGCCGTGCATCGCGTGTATCTGCACCTTGTCGCGGTGCCCGATCTGGGCGCGCATGGTCGGCATCTCGTCCCTACTGTAGTCCGCCCTGTGGACGTGTCGGTGATAGTCCCAGTGCGCGTCGCGCGCGTAGGCGGTCAGGCCGCTCTCGCGATGGTGCGCCACCAGCGACAACCCACCATGGGCGTAGTCCTGATCGGCATAAAGCTCCCAGCCAGCGCGGCCAAGGTCGAGCGTCGAGGATACCCACCCGTTCGCAATCAGGCGAATAGGGCGACCGAACGGTTCAGGCAGGTATCCGTTCCGCATGCTTACAGCGCTCCAGCTTCAATCTTGGCCAGCGTGGTCTCGATCTCGCGCTCGATGCCGCGCACCGCCTCTTCAGCGACCGCCTTGCGCTTGTACAGCGCGATGAGCGCCTTCTTCGCAGCCTCGCCCTGCTCCTTGGCTACTTCCGCCTCAGCGGCCCGCCTGATGCCTTCTGCGCGGCTGACGGTAAACTCGATATCGCTCATGTGATCCTCTTCACGGTTATGCGCCACGGAAACACTCTACTCCACCACGGACGCGCCATGCGCTCACGTATCCGGGCCTTCTCTGCGTCGATCTTGCAACGCCGATCCTCTTCCTCGATTTCAGCCAGAGCTGCTTCGCGGATTATCTCTGTGCTTTCACCCATGCTCACCCCCCTGAGCAAGAGCGGCGCGGGCGCGAAAAATGCAGCGGTCGTAACCGTCTTCAAAATCGGCGGCGTCGTAGTAGTCTTCGTCCATGTCTTTCGCGGGAGCCTGCTTGGCGATCTCTTCCAGCGCCTCCCGCAGCGCATCACGCTCTGCCACGAGTGCGGCTAGCGCATCGGCGGCATCGCTGATCTCGTCATAGGCCCATGCGGGTGCGTCACAGTCAGAGACACGGCGCAACCGCTCGATCAGTTCAGCGTGGTTCATGGCTCACCACCTGCACTCAGCGCCGCGCCCACAAAGAACAGCACGACCATCAGAAGGATCGGAATAAAGCTGACGATGGCAAAAACCGCGTAGTGGCGATTTTCGTCGCGGATGCGTTTGATCTCTTCGTCGGTCATGGCTTTTCTCCCGGTGGGGGTGTCAGTCGCTCAACGACTGTGTCGATCAGATCGCACGCCTCGTATTCGCCCTGCTCTGTGAGGTACGTCGCGAGCTTGCTGAGCTTGTCGATTAGCTCGGGGGAGAGGGCGGGAGGCATGGCGGCTATGGCGGCGCGGGCTTCCCAGCGCAGCGCATCGCGGCCCACATCATCCAACATCTCAAACGGACCTGACGTGGCTTCGCAGATCGCCCGAGCTACCCGTTCGATTTGATCATCAGTCGCTACAGGGCGGGCTTCGGGGGGCGGTAAAAAAGCGGCACGGCAGACACCTATGGCGGCTGCGGCTTGCTTCATCACAAGATCGTGCTGGGCGTAAAAGCCCTCGCTCTCTAGGTCTTCCCACGCAGCGTAATTGCGCCCGCCCTTGGGAATGCCAGCCTCATAGATAGCCCTCGCCACCTTCTCCACCTGTTCAGCGTGGTCGGCCATCACGCTCCCCCTTTCAGCGAGGCAAGGGCGAGCGTGTACTTTTCGCGAGCCTCTTCGACGGGGTAGGCTGGCACTCGTTCATAGACGGACGCGCGTAGCTGAGCGTCCATGGTCTGGCCAGTCACTCCGACCCGCTGGCGCATACGGCCAGCATCGATTGCTTTGAGCAGTTCGCCGCCAGCCTCCGCGCACATCCGCAGCGCATCACGCTCGGCCACGAGTGCTGCGAGAGCGGTTGCGGCTTCGGAAAACGTGGCGTGGAGTGTTGGGCAAGTCGTTTGCAGTCCGCGCAACCGCTCGATCAGTTCAGCGTGTGCGGTCACTGCGAACGCTCCGGATCAAAATCGGAATGGGAAACGTGCGTGACGTTCCAATGCTCATCCATCTTTTCGCCCACAGCTACGCACATGCCGTAGGTGTTCATGGCGATGTCGCGCATCTGATAGACGATGTGTGCGCTCAACTCGTTGGCTCTGTGCTGGGCCTCCCGTGATGGGAAGTCAGTCGCCTTTGACTTGATGCGGACACCAAGTCCGCCGTCAGATGTCTCGTGCAGTTTCACAACCGACCATGTCGGGAAGTGATAGCGAAACGCCGCACGCTCCTTTGAGATAACCGTGATAGCTCCGGCCATGTCGTACTTTTTCAGCACGCCCATGATTTCGGCTATGCACTCACGATGCGACGCTTCGCTCATCACAGTCTCCTAGATTGGCGGCAGTGAAGCGCGGACAGCAGCGTCCTTCGCCTCGATCAGTTTGTTGAGGGCAATCGTCCGCTGCGGGCAGCGTGGCGTCGTGTCGATTAGCAATCGCGCTAGATCGCAGAACGGCTTAGACCGCCCTTGCAGGGTCGGGGGCAGGTGGCCGTAGTGAAAGAACCGGAGAACATCGTCTAGCTTGATTTCGTCAGCGGTGAACTCGGTCGGTGGCGGGTGAATTTCGGAAGTCATGTAAGTCCCTTTCAATCTCTAGTTGTTTCGGCATTACGCCGTACTCTACGCTCATGGCTTTTCTCCCGGTGATGGTGGAAGTGGGCGCCAGTGGGTGAACGTCTCTGGTATGTCGCGGTCAGACGACCAGCACTTTTGCTTCGGCTCCCACCAGACAACGCGCCGATATCCGCCAGCTGAACCGTCGCTCGGACACCACGCCAGAAACTCCGCGACGTTGTGCAGGTCAGGAGATTTCGGCGCGCTAGCTATGTCCTGCCAGCCGTCTCCCATGGCGGCTATGGCGGCGCGGGCTTGCATCATCGCAAGGTCGTGCTGGGCGTAAAAGCCTTGGCTCTCTAGGTCTTCCCATGCGTGGTAGAACTTCCCGCCCTTCGGAATGCCTGCCTCATAGATAGCCCTCGCCAACTTCTCTACCGTCTCATGCTCGGCCATCACGCGGGCTCCTTCACGCGCGCGCGATACTTCTTGGGCTCTGGATCGCCCGGCACAGGGTAGCCATTCTTGGCTGCGAGCTTGAGCGCTGAGCGCACGTCGCCGGGCAGCGTCGCCTTATCGAAGGTGCAGAGTGCATCTGCAATTTCAGCGTCGCTGTAGCCATGCACGACCGCGAGCTTCCACGCCTCGAACTGGCGCGCGGACAGATTGTACGCCGCCTCGATCAGCTTCTCATCCGAAATTTCTATCTTCTGGCGCTTGCGGAAATTGTCTGGCAGCTCGTTGAGGAAGCCAACGCCCTCATCGCCGCGTACTTGAAACGTCATCGTTGCTCCTCTTCAAAATAGGTGCGCGGAGAGCTTGGGTTGGGGGAACGGGCTCTCCGCGCTGCGCACTGGGCGGGTTGGGGAACCGGCATTACCCAATGCGCTTTCAGTACCTACTGATTTGGAGCGCCTCCGTCAACTGGAGCGACATTTGTTCTCCACACAAAATTCCTCCGCTGTAGCCCGAGTTGACATATCAAACGTGGTGTGATATTGTTCTTTGTCGCTGTAAATCGGCGGCGGATGCTTGAAAGAGGAAAATACCATGAGCTTTTTTGGCGGCGACACGAATGTCGCGCACTTCACCTGCAGCCTGTCGATCAAGGATTTCCCGATCAGATCGCAGGCGCGGCGAGACGCCTACAAGAAAATCTCGGATGCCTTTGGCAGAGAGAAGTACTTCCAGTTCAAAGTGAAGGATGAGCATGGAAAGGGCGTGGCGCGGCTATCATGCGAAGCGCACGCAGCGGACATACTCGCCAAGACTGGCGTGCCAACTGAAGTATGCGAAGGCTGCTTCCTGTAACGAAAAAAAGCCCCGGCCATCACAGCCGGGGCTTTTACTTTTGTGGTCGCTGCTTCAGTGCCAGTCGGGATAGGCGCTCACGCCGTTGCCGTGCTTGTCCACGATGGCGATGCACGCGACGTTCGGAAGTTTCATCAGCTCTTCGAACCAGTGCTTGCTGTCGACGGTCGTGCAGATGTTCATCATCTGCTCGGACAGGATGCCGTGATTGAAATCCTCTGCGGCCTTCAGCGACTTCGCGACGCGCCAGATGCGAACCTTGTGGTTCTGCGCGGTGATCTCCGTCAGCGTCTCGTACTGGCGATTCTTCAGGCCGATCATGCGAGCGGCTTGGCGCAGTAATTCCATCAGGCGCGGCTTTCAAATGGGTCGGGGTGAGACAGGCCCCAAGCGGAATTGCCTGAGCCCTTCACGTCGAGCATGTCGAAGCAGAGGATGTCACGCGAGTCGTTCAATTCGACAACGAACATCGGGTTAGTGTCAGGCCCATAGTCGAGCATGATACGCGCGATGCCGTCGCCACGCGGTGTAACAACGAACAGCGGCGGGTTCAGTTGGAGAGCAATCAATCAGGCACCTTGATCTTCTTCATTTCCGACTGGCGTATCTCGACGCACCGCTCGATATCGTGGATGTCGCCACGGTCGGTGCGACCGGCCTTCCGACTCTTCTCCAGATGCGCGTTGGTCAGGTGAGCCCACATCAGCTGGTCGTCGTAGTGGACGATGATGAGCACGTTGACCCGGCGCTCGTATCCCATGATGAGGAGCTTGCGTGCCTTGGCGTAGGACAGGATCAGCGTGTCGTAGGTATCCGCCGTCACCCGGCGCCGCTTGTGTTCGCCGATGGCCAGTAGCCTGCCCTCGCGCGTGATCTGGTAGTCAGCCGTCGCCAGTTTCGGCATCAGCTTGACATCGACCTGCCACGCAGCGCGCAACACCTTCGCCACGGCCCGCTGCTCATCGCGGTCGGACTCGGTTTCGTAAACAGGTCTCTTTGCGTATCGGTTGACGCCGGGAATCATTTTCATAGAATAACCCAAGACAGGAGGGTCCACCAACTGTCGCCACCCAGACTAGGAAACCCCGGCATGCGTGTGCCGGGGTTTTTCCGTTAGCGGGACAGGTATTTCTCCATCGCCGAGTCGAACGCGGCCCCCTTCAGCTCGCCGATCTGGGCGAGGGAAAGCGTGCCGGAACTCTGCGCCCCGCCGCCGCCGATGGTCTTCGCGGCCTGCTGTCCTGCCTTCTGGGTCGAGAGCTTCTGTTGCTGAGCCGCCAGCTGCTGGGCGGCTGCATTGGCTCCTGCCCCCTTCGGCTTCCAGTTCAGCATCTTAGCGGCCTCGTAGGCCATCTGGGCGGGGTTACGTCCTTGGGACAAACCCATCTGCGCCATGTTGATCGCCCAGTTCAGGGCCATCTGCTCGGCCTGAGCTTTTGGAGCCCCGGCCAGCTCCAGCTTCTTCTGCTCCATGTCGACCAGCCACTCAGCCGCCTCGTCATAGTCAGGGTTGGCATCGCGAAACTCGGCCTCGAAGTCCTCGACCGTGTTCTTCAGCTGCGTGACCTGATCGATCTGCTGCTGCTGGACCTGTTGCTGTTGCCAGCGCTGGCCCTCCTGCTGCTCGCGTTGCATGCGCAGGGCTCGCTCATACTTCAACGCCTCGACGACGTTCTCTTCCGGGTCGGGGATGTTGCCCATCTGGCGACGCGCCTGCATCGCCCGCTGCTGTTGCTCATAGCGTGCGAGCTGGTCAGCCATCTGCTTGTTCTGGGCTTCGGCGGCGCGGCGCTTAGCGCGCTCGGACGCGGCCTGACCATCCTTGTCCGCCGCCTTCTTCTCGATGTCTGCGAGGCGCTTGCGGATCACCTCGATATCGTTCTCGGCAGCAAGCGCTTCTGCGGCCTTCTCGGCGTCAGTCTTCTCGACGATTGCAGTGGGCTCGTCCTGAACAGGCGCGGCCTTCTCTGGGATAGCGGAGGGAGAGAAGCCCTCGTCGCCCTCTTGCAAGGTCATCGGCGCTTTCTCGATGACTGCAGAGAGTTGGGATTCGATGTCGTCTGCCATGAGTGGTCTCCGTTTCTGAAATGAAAAAACCCAGCTCGATGGCTGGGTTCTCTGTCGTTCGATTGTGGTGGTGGACTACTGAGTGACTTTGAACCCGGCCTCGGGGATGACGAGGCGAAGGTTGGGCAATCGTTTGTTGACGTGCTCAACGAATGCGCGGTGTGTCTGCTTCAGCAGCTCGATGTGCTGCAGCATCATCTCGTTCTCGACCGCGAGCATGCCGAAGATCAGGTGGGGTTCATCGCCCGCCTGAATGTTCGCTCTTTCGAGGAGGCGGATGTAGGCGTCCTCCATGATCTTCTTGTCGTCCTTGTTCATGCGCGGCCCCTTGCCTTCAGCAGTTTCAGTGGAATGTCATGCACTTCGCCATGACTGAGGGCTATCGCCATGTATCGCCGTCCGCTCGCGATGTCGGTCGCAGCAACGCCGATTGCGTTCAGTGCGCCGAACCCGTTCAGCACGACATCCTTGAACCCGCAGACCGCGAGCCCGCGCTCGATGCCCGTGGCCTGACGCCTCGTCATCCAGAGTGGTAAGTCCATGTCTCAGCCCTCCCTATGCCGCCATGAGAAGGAGCATTTCTTCCTCCTCCTCTTCCTCAAGACGGAGCTGCTCGGCATAGGCTGCAAGCTCGCGCTGGAATGCGAGAAGCTCCTGCCTGCGCCGCTCCTTCTCCTTCTCGACCTTCAGCGCCTCAAGCCCGATGGCTTCGAGCACGCGGTTGATCTTGTCGATCTTGCTGCGGTTCTCGGCGCGCAGCGCTTCTGTGGTGAGCTGCTCCAGCGCTTTGACCTGAACCTGATCGCTCGACACCGACAGGCGTGACAGCATGCCAGCGGAAATCTTGGCAGGCATGACCGCATCAGCGGCGAGCGGCTCTGGTTCCGGCTTGGGCTCGAAGTTGCGATAGTCGGTCGGATCGTAGTCGCGCTCTTCGGGGCGCAGCGGACGCCACGATTCTTTCCTGCGCTTGCGGCGGTGAAACCTGTCGATCAGGTTGTCGGCTGTGCTTAGGGCTGCGCTGCCTGTTACCGTTGGCGCGTAGCCGACCAGTGTCAGCGTGCCTGTGCCCGGCGCGACCGTGACATCGACTGCGCCGCCACTGACCGTTGGGGCAAAGCCATTGAGCACCAATGTGCCAGTGCCGGGCGATGCGGTGCTGTCTGCCGCGACAGACGGCGCGAGACCCGTGAGGGTCAGCGACCCAACACCCGGCGTTGCAACGCTGCTGGCTGACAGGGTCGGAGCAAAGCCGGTGAGCGTGAGTGCGCCAGTCCCCGGATTGGCGGTGAAGTCAACCACTCCGCTGCCGCCCGTTACGGTCGGAGCGAAGCCGCTCAGCGTCAGCGAGCCAGCACCCGGCGTAACGGAACTGTCGGCCACTACACTGGCCGCAAACCCGGTCAGCGTCAGCGATCCAACACCGGGAGTGACTGCAGACGACGCGGCGAGCGTTGCCGCGAAGCCGGTCAGGGTCAGCGCACCCGCGCCGGGCGTGACGGAGCTACTGGCCGCGAGCGTGACCGCAAGGCCGGTAAGAGTAAGCGTGCCCGCGCCGGGCGTTGCAGTGAAGTTGGCCGCGACTGTCGCACCGAACCCTGTGAGCGTTAGTGAGCCCACTCCCGGCGTGACGGACGAACTCGCTGTAACTGTTGCTGCCTGCCCAGCCAGCGTGAGCGTGCCCGCGCCGGGGAATAGCGTGACGCTGCCAGCCGCAACGCCAGTTGTAATCAGGTCTTCAGTGAAAAATCCCTCGACAGACGCGGTGGGTGTGAACCACGTCGCGTCCCGCAGGAACCCGCTGAATGACCCAAACCTAGCCATTCGTCATCACCACGAATAGACGATGCAGTAGCCAGCTCCACCCACGCCGCCCGCGCCGCCGACGCCGGGGTTCATGCCGACGCCGCCACCACCACCGCCGCCACCACCGATGCCGCCATTGCCGCCAGCAGCGCCCGCCGTAGATGCCGTGACGGTCGTGCCGCCGCCGCCACCGCCATAGCCACCACGGCCTGACGTAGCGTTGGTGCCGTTCGCTCCAGCGGTGGGCGTAATGTTAGCGCCCGCCGTGCCGCCGCCACCCGCTGTGTATGAGCCAGAGCGCCCACCATCACCGCCCGCAACGTTTGCTGGGGTTGCCGTGTGTCCGCCACCCGACCCGCCACCACCACCGCCGCGCCAGCTTGAGCCGCCGTTAGAGTTCGCTACGGGAGGGTTTGCGCTTCCAGCGCCACCACCGCCGCCAAATTCTGCGTTCTGCGTAGTGGCTACGGCTACGCTGCCAGTGACGCCCTGACCGCCCGCGCCGTTGGTTGCTGCTGTGGGCACGCCGCCAGTGCCGCCCGAAGTCGATCCAACGCCCCCCGCGCCGCCAACGCCACCACCGCCGCCGCCGCCAGTAACAGCCGCCGAGTTTGCACCACCCGCGCCACCACCGCCGCCGAATGCAGTAAGCCACGAACCGAATGTCGAGCTACCACCAACCCCGCCGTTACCGCCTGAGTTGCCCGCCGTTGATGCCGCGCCTGCCGTTCCACCTGCACCAATTGTCACGGTCTCAGTGGAGCCCAGTTCAGATGCCCGGAACTCCCCACGCACCCATGCGCCACCACCGCCGCCGCCGCCGCCCTTGGCTACAACAGTAGTCGCAAGGGATGCACCACCGCCACCGCCACCGCCCGCACCGATAAGTTCGACAATGACAAGTGTGGCGCCCGCAGGCTTCGTCCATGTTCCAGATGCGCCGTTGAACTCCTGCACGTTCACTGCGTTCGCAATCGAGCTGAACATGGGGGTGAACCCCGCGCCCTCGGTGTACTGGACGCCAGTTCCGGGCGTGAGGGTGAACACAGCGACGTTGAGTGAAGTTGTGCCGTCAGTGTGTGTGACCTGAATGGAGCACGACAGGGAGGCATCGCTGTTCCAGATCGTCATGCCACGAATGTTCCGCTGCGTGGATGCAGCAGGTGACGCCACCACGTCAGTCGTAGCCGCCGATGCGATGGCGGTGTTGGTCCGCCCCGGCGTGACGGTCGTGCCGTTGAGGTCCACCCAAGCCGCCTGAACCTTGATGGTCGCAGCCGTCGATGTAGTGATCGAAATCTTGTCGGACGTGCTTGCGAGCAAGAGCATGGATTAGAACCCTTCCGCCGCGAGGCGCTCGACCAGAACACGGACATCGTTTGCTGGCCCACCAGTGTCCGCAATGGTGAGCGTATTGCCTTCCTCAGGGAAGCGCACGCGGTCTTCCAGATAGACAGCGCGAGCGAGCGCCTTGAGCGTGAGCTTGTCGTTGCTCTTCAGCAGGGGCTGGGGAATGGCGTCGCCTGTCTCGGGTGTGGCGAGGTAGTCGTCGCCGTCTACGGTGATTGTCCAGATGGCCATTGTAGCTCCTACGATTGCGTGAAAACGCCAGAGGCGTTGATGGTGACGGTGAGCGTGCCTGCCGTAGTCGAAACTGAGCCGCCGCCAGTCTCAAGATCGACCCAAGCAAGCAGGTTCTTTTGGGCGCTCGTGTTCTCATAGATGATCGCGTACTTTGCGGTAATCGTCGAGGCGGTCCACGCCTGATCGTCCACATCGAATGTGATTGTGCCGACCGACTGCGTCCACGTTGCCGTAAGCAGCTTTCCAGTCGCGGTGTATCCAGTGCCTGACACCTCGTTTGTGAGATCGGAGTACTGACAGTTGGTGGAGCTGCCAACAAATGTCGAGCTAATCGCCTGCACCGATGTTGTCAGGACCATACGGAAGATGTTTCCGTCGAGGTCGAACGTACCGTCCGACAGTTTCTTCTTTGCGATGTTGAATACCGCGAAGTTACCAGCTGGCATTTATATTCTCCGATCAATTGTTGGTTGAAGGCAGGACGCGACGTGCGCGCTTCTTGCCAGTTACGGGGTCAACTTCGATCTCGACCGGGGCCGACATCAGCTCGTGCAGTTCGCGCATACGTTTTGCCGCTGAACTTTCTTTGGTGATGGGCGCGGCATCAGAAGTACCATCATCATTGTCGTCTACAGTAGACTCTTCGAGCGTTGCGTTGTGCAGGCGGCTTGCATGCCTGAGCTTCATGCGCTCGATGCCGACCTTGGCCTCCAGCTCAGCGCGCTGCAGCGCCATCTCCTGCTGGCGGAACTCCAGCTCAGCGCGTTTGATCTCCAGCTCCATCCGCCTGATCTCGGTGTCGGCCTGCAGCTTCTGCATGTCGGCGTCGATCTTGAGCTTGTCGTTGGCCTCGCGCATCTGCGTCTCGCGCGCTCGCAGCGTGGCTTCCTGTGAGGAGTTCATCTGCTCCATCTGGGCGCGAGCCATTTCGATCTTTACCCACTGGTTCTCGACTTCGAGCTTCTGGTTTGCGCCCTGCACCTTCGACATATCGACCTGCGACTTCATTGAGCCGTGCTGCATCTCCATCTGCAGGCGTTGCGTGTCCATCTGCAGGCGTTGCTGCTCTATGGCCATTTCCATCTGCAGCTTCTGAAGGTCGGCCTGCAGCTTGGCGTTCTCGGCCTTTGCTTTTTCCTCTTCGGGATTGGGCTGGGGTGGCATCTCGGCGATCATCTTCTGCATCTCGGAGACGAGCGCTGTCGGCAGGGGCGAGAACTCCAGAAACTTCATCCACACCGAAGGCGGCAGGTTGAGCTTCGAGAGCACGGGCGCTCCGAACATCATGAGGAACTGGAACACCTTGTCCTTCTGGTTCGGTCCTGTCGGCGCTTCGTCGACGATGGTGTCGAAGCGTGCCGTGTTCGGGTCGCGGAGCAGTGGCAGGTACTGCACGTTGCCGGTGCGCCCGACGATGCGGACCAGACGGCCATCGGTCATGTACTTCTGGATCAGCTTGAGCAGGTGACGGCCATGCACCTTGCGGTAGCGGCGCAGTGAGTTGAAGAAGGCTTTCAAGACACCGTAGGCGGCTTCCTTGCGCTGCACGTCGACGACGCCAGCCTGCTCGCGGTCGATGATGCCGAGCATCTCGTTGTTCACGCCAGAGACGCCTTGGACGGCCTCCTGTGCGATGGCGAGCAGCTTGTCGATGCCCGGAGGCGTCTGGGCGATGGGCTTGGGCATGACACGCGGGCTTGAGCCCAGCGAGCCCGGCTTGAGCCATACAATGCTGTCGCTTGCTGCCCAGTCGAGCTTGGCCTGCTCCGGGTCTTCAAACGCATCCATCTCGGCGAGCAGTCCACCCTTGGCGTTGTTGTCGATGATGCGCTGGGTCTGGCTGATCTGCTTGTTGAGCAGCTTCTGCGGCTCGATCATCGGGCGCACGATGCCGTACCAAACACCCTTGGTCTCATCGAGCTTGCCGGTCACGAACTTGTAGGTGAACTCCTCGTCTGGGAGTTCGGTCGCTTCGAGGATGCGGTCGCCGACGCGGAAGGCGCGATAGTAGCGGCGGCGCTTAACGCTGAAACTTGACGCTTCCAGATCAGGCATCGCCTGAATGATGCGCTGATAGGCTTCGTCGCCCAGCTCTTCGATCTGCCCCGTGTTCGGGTTGAGCACGCGCCAGACCTTCTCCAGCTCCCACCACTGGTATTCGGTGATCCAGACGTTGTCGCTCTCGGTTTCATCATCGCCCTGACCGCCCGCATAGGCCGAGCCCGGAAACCTGCGCTCCAAGCGGCCTGTCGAGTTTGTTGCCCGGCCACTCTCGCCCTCGACGCCGAAGCGCAGCTTGGCTTCATCCGGCCCGAACGGTTTGCGACGACGGATGTACTGGGCATCCGTCGCGCCGGGGCGACGTGCTGACGCATCGATCCGCATCTCCAGTGGCGAGACGCGCATGATGAGGGCAACGCCTTCTGGGTCAGTCTCATAGTCCATGCGGGTTTCAGTCAGACCGATGCCGCAGATCACGCAGTCCCTGAATGCTGCGCTCTCCTCGTCAGCCGCGTCGCACTCATCCCTGACCCAGTCAGCTGCTGCCGTGAACATCTCATTGACGACGGCGTCCTGTGCCTGCCCCGTCTCGTCCTTGGTCGCCATCTCGCGCGGGTAGTAGCGAACTTCCTGACGATTGGTCATCTCCGAACCGCAGACAGCCGACACGATAGCGTCGATGCGGTTCACCGAGATGATGTTGAGGCGGGCTTCATCAGCCGCCTCCTCGGCGTCCTTATCCCACTGGCGACCAGCGACGATGTCGAACGCTTCGCGGGCCTCATCGACCCATGCTGTCCAGTGCCCATCGAGGCGCTTGTCCCAGTCGTTGAATTGCTTCGTGAGCTTGCCGTCTTCGAGGCGCGGGTCTTCCTCGCGCTCGCGCAGCTGCGCCTGTGCGGGGGCGGTCGACACCATGCCAGTGCCGTTGGCGTATCCAGTTTCCATGCGTATCCCCGCAAATGAAAACGCCGCCCATTGCTGAGCGGCGTTCTGATGTCTGCTACAACTGCTACAGTGCTACATGCCGCCCGGAGGCATGCCGCCGCCGCCCATCGGAGGCATACCGCCACCACCGGGAGGCATGCCGCCTTGAGGAGGCGGGCCACCGCCGCCCTGCAGCTTCGTCATCACGATCTTTTGGGCCGTCATCAGGATGTCCTGATCGGGCACGTCAGGATGCTGCTGCTTGAGCTGCTGGGCCACCTGCATGATTGCCTGCTGGATCATCTGCGGATCGGGGCCTTGGCCCTGTGGTGGCTGTCCCTGCCCCATTGGCGGGCCACCGGGAGGCGCTCCCATTGGCGGGGCGCCACCGCCCATCGGTGACGGAGGAGCTTGGCCCATGGAGGGGCCAGCAGGACCGGCCATGCCGGGCTGCATCTTGTCGAGGAGTCCCATGTTGTATCCTTCGGGGTTTCCTCAACGCGGGATGCGTGAGGCTACTTACGACGAAGCGGCAGGAAAGCCGCGTCAATCATCTGTGCAGCGCAACGAGCGCAAATGTATTCAGCTTTCGGGGTTGACCCGAGCGGATCGGTGATGACCCGCTTGTCGATCACATGAGCCGCCTGCATCAACACGTGCGTGTTCAGGACATCGGTTCCGATGTTGCCGTGCTTCGGGCAAGAGAACTCGGCGGCCTCAGACTCTTTTTGCTTCGGCATAGTGCGGTAGCTCCAGCTCTTCATCGTTGAGTCGACGCAAGAACCCGGCAGGCTTGTATGGCCGCTTCGGATGTCCTGTCGACGCCCTGTCCTTCTCGTCGCGCGGTCGCGTGTGGTCCTTGAACCACTGCTCCATTGCGGCGATGCCCTCGGCAATCTCTTCAGCTGTCGGATCACCACGATGGTCGCCCATGCGCGGCTTGATCCAGCGCTGGCAGACGATCTTGTCGTTCTCGGACCTGCACTCCAGCAGGACGTGGACCTGTCGCCCCATGTTGTGCGTGTAGGGGAGGAACACCAGACCGTCAGAGATAATCACCTCGGCATCCTCGCGAGCATCAGCTTGAACACGGCATAGGGCCAGACGGACGCGATGATTGCGGAGAACACGAGCCCCAAGGCGAACGCCCTGAACCCGGAAGCGACTTGGCCATTCCTCGTGATGATGATGACGCCATTGAACAGCATGTAGGACACGACCGACAGGCCGATGATGTACCAGACACCGATGAAGGTCAGCGCGTCGTTCATGCCGCTACTCCCACTCAAACGCTCCGACCACCTCTTGTGGTTCGGCGAGGTCATGCATCCTCAGCCACGTCAGAAGATTGCACGCCATCTTCATCGACCACGTCTCGTTGTCGCGGTTCTGGTGCAGCTGGTTCGACAGCGAGACCGAATACTGCGTGCCGTCCTTCAGGTTTCTCCCGCGCGCCACCAGCAGGTATCCGTAGTCCGCCCGCTCGACCTGCAGCGAACACTCAGGCTTGAGCGCGAGCTTCACCTGCTTGACGTAGCCGTGCAGGTGGACGTGCTCGACCTGACGCGCCGCCCTCATGCTCGATCCTACAGGCGTCATCAGCGTTATCGTCGTCGCGCTCCTCAGCTCCTCAGCTGCGAGGTCAACGCCCACTAGCGTCACCGCGCTGCCCGCCCCTGCTAGTGACGCTGTCGTTGGCACAGTTGTCGGCACGTCAGCCCTCGCGCTTCTTCTTCATGGCGCCGGTGATCTGATCGACGGCCTTCATCATCGCGTCAGCCATCTCGCTCTCGTCTTTCGTCCGCGTGCCATAGGCCACATCATCGCCACGCTGCAGGAAGCCCGCTCGCCACACGATGACGGCGAACTGCAGGCCAGTGCCCGCCAGCTCGTCGTGAACCACGTCAGCAAGCACCTTGGTATCGAGGTTCGTCTTCGCAACTAGCATCAGCTGTTTCTCATCCATCCAGAGACTTCTTCGTAGGTGTTGCGGACAGAGATCGAATTGGGCGAATGCGTCAACCACACTTCGACTCCATTTGAGGGAGAGGCAGTGCGTGCTGTTCCCGAATAATATCGAGTGTCCGCCGTCACCGCCGCATTGAGCGTGCCAATAGCGGTCAGCGTCGCGTCGGCAAGCTGGTTGCTCTGGGCCGCTTGGCCAGCGCCAAGAACATTCTGCAGTACATTCCGATACGGATCGGGCAGCGTCCGCCGCTCTGCCTGCCTCACCTCCAATTCCAGCTTCTGAGAGCGCATTGCCGCCTCCATCATGTTGCGTGTGCGCTGCTCGTTCGAGCTGTCGCGACGCTGCGCGGGCCGCGACACGCCGCGAATGTCCGCCGCGCGCACCGACATCTCCCCGCCATTGAGCAGGTAGAGAACCACCACGCCGACCTTCAAGCCTTCTTCGCTCATTGCCTTACCTTGATGATGCCATGCCGACCGCGACGACGACCGCGATGATCGTGATGCCGCACATATAGACGATCAGCCCCTGCAGCGTGCCGCGCAAGCTCGACTCTCTTCGCTTGTGCCTCATCGCCCGTCCTTCAGAAATGGATCGTCCGCTATGTACCCGGCGTTGAAGCCGATCTCCATCGCAAGCCAGCCCTTCTTCGTGAAGTATTGCCGAAGGTCTGCGCGGGTCTTGCCAATCGCCCACTTCAGGATCGGCGCCGCCTCAGTGCATACGTCGCCTGTCATCATCAGCCCGGCGACGAAGTGCGGTGCGACGACACGGATCAGGTGACTCATGCGGGCTCCAGTTCACCTGAAAAAAAGCTCAGCCAGCAGGACGAGCGAGATAACGAATAAGCCCTGAGCCGCCATAACCCACTCAAGGAAACCCACGCGCTTGCCGAGACGGCGAACGTAATCGGCGTACTCTCTCTGCGTCGAGCCCTCACGTAACGGTTTCATTTCTGCCTCGCTTGGATGCAGAGCCAGATCGCGCGTGCTGTCGGCCTGTCGGTGTTGATGAAGAAGCGCGGCGGATCGCGCCGGAACTTGTCCCAGTCGTCATTGGTCAGCGGCAGCTGGTCAGCCTTGCGCAGCTCAGCGTCGACCCTGTCCTTGTCGATGTTGTAGAGGCTGGCGACTCGGTTGCGGAACGCAGCCCGGATGTCGTCATCGCCCATCGTTTGCTCGTCATAGACCATGTGTTGCTCCTCTGCCGGGAACGAAGCACACGGGGTCTGGCGCGTCAACTCTGGCGACTACTGCAGCGCCTGACGCACAGTGTTGCGCCAGTTCTTGATGACGAGAGCTTTCTCGGAGTTCAGCGGCAGCACGAGGTCGCCGTTGGGCTGGCAGAAGTCGTCGAGCTTCGGTGACTTAATCGAGATTTCCTCGCCGCCGATGGTGACGAAGGTGATCTCGTGTTTCTTGGACTTCTTCATGCCCACCGAATTCCCATGCTGATATTCGTGATTGTTTGACGGGCCACTACGAAGCGCGCGGCAATCTCCCCGTGGCTTTCACCAGCAGCCAGCAAAGCCCGGATAACCGGAATGTCTGCCTCAACCAGCTTCGCGCGATGATGCCTGCTGCCTTTGAGGGACGTTCCGTGGGCGACCATGTCGGCCTGATTGTCCGCGTGTGTCTTCCAGCTCAGATGAGCCTTGTTGAAACAAGGTCTATTCCCGCAGCTATGGGCCGCTTCGTGCTCTGGCGTCGGCGCTGGGCCATGAGCGAGTTCACACATCACACGATGCGCTCCCCTCACATCAGCTCCATCAGCGACCTTCCCGTAGCCAGCAGGATGGCGAGCCATCGGCCACTCGATGCAGTCGTCTGTATCGATGCGCAGAGTCGCGCGGATGAGGTCCGTGCCCTTGCCCATCAGAGCGCCCACTTCGAGCGGGGAGTCGGAGAATGAGCCTTCTCAATCATCTTGCGAGGGGGCTCGAAAGTAATGGCCATTAGACCCAAGGCATCCGCTGCGTGAGACGACCAATCGTGCTCGGGGCCAAGGCCGATCTTCCGGTCCTCGTCGATCTTCTCGTGGTAATAACCAATGGCTTTCACCCCTGCGAGAGTGGCGTCAGCATTGAACCAGATGCGGGGGAACACCTTGCGCAGCGCGTCGATGCGTTGCTGTGCGGCGCCCTTGCCTTGGTTCCTGACAACCCTGACCGAAAAGCCTGCGGCCTGCAACTGCCGCTCATATGACATGGCGATAGGATTGTCTGGGTGAACGCTCGACCCGTCGTGAGGCAGGACGCAGAGCGCTGATCCGTAGCCGTTTGAGCGCAGCCAGTTCATGTAGTAGCCGGGCGGCTGGCCCGAGCCCTCGCAGTAGTCGACGACCTGAATGCGCTCGCCGCAGAACTGGTAGACCCAGATCGCGGTCGCATCTGAATGGCCCAAGTCCCAAGCGCAGCGCAGCTGGAAGTCGGGATCGGTGACAACCTGAGACATCCGCCCCTGTTCACGGCAGACCCGCAGGTCTTTGGCGAAGTAAGCACCGTCGACCGCCTGAACATAC
>Ga0209190_1000523_pt1 | contig 27946 bp, 30 predicted proteins | sample M_140205_XF_Meta_FD_187315 | JGI IMG/M metagenome (GOLD analysis project Ga0209190, IMG submission 187315) | Freshwater microbial communities from Lake Montjoie, Canada to study carbon cycling - M_140205_XF_MetaG (SPAdes) (version 2) | ecosystem: Environmental > Aquatic > Freshwater > Lake...
CAATCAAAGACAGAAATCAGATCATCAAACACCTACTGACATGAGCAAGGAAGTTCTTAAGATCATAAACCAAGGCAGCGGTCCATATCAGTTGACCAAGGAGCAGGCCGGCGAAGCATACCGTGCAGCTCGCAAGATTAAAACACAGTTCACCAGCTTCTGGAACCGTAAACTCGGAAAGGCAACTAAGTGATTACCGATAGAGACGTAGCCAGGTGCATGATCGAATACGGTGGTTCGTTCGTATCCAAATTGGGAGCAGCAGCACTAGCCGCTGATCCTTCCAACCTTAAGCAGATCCGGGATGCGTTCCCGGACTACTGGGCCAACTACACCAAGATGGCAATACAGCTTTCGGAGGTCGAGAAACAGGCCTCCAAATAACAACAACAACAAAACGTAAGACGAAATGATAATCAAAGCAGCAGGCGGTAAAGAGTTCGCGCCATGTCCCGAGTTCTCGGGCCGAGCGGTGTGCGTAGATGTGACTCCGTTGAAGGAGTACGAGACCGAGTACGGTGTGAAGAAGAAGTTCAAGTTCGCCTTTGAGTTGGACTTGATTGACGGATCACGTGACCCGGTGCAGCCCTGGGTAGTGTTTAGCAAGCCCCTGGTCCCGAGCCTTCACGAGAAGGCAGCCCTCACCAAGGTGCTCAAAGATTGGTTTGGACGTAAGCTCACAGACCAGGAGAACAACGGCCTCGACCTCGAGTCGCTGATTGGCCGGCCAGTAACACTCATCATTGCTCACGAGCAAAGCCAAGATGGCACCAAGACGTACGCGAACATCAAGCTGATGATGCCGCATAAGCACGGCGAACCGCTCCAACCCTCGGGCCTGTGGGTACGAATGCAGGATCGCCCGGCTAAGGATGACCAGGGGAAGACTGTTGCCCCGAATACTACGACAACTCGACCAGTTGACCTGGGAGCAACCAAGGTTCACGTGGGCAAGTTCAAGGGCACCGCCATCTCGGAGCTCACCGACTCCGCGGTCAAAGGCCTGGGCGAGCACTGGCTGCCCAAGGCGCAAGTTAGCGCCAGCAAGACACCGGAGGACAAACAGCTCATTGCAGCCGTGATCAAGCGCCTGCAGGAGATCGACGCCAAAAATGAGTTAAACGATCTGGACATTCCTTTCTAAAACAATGTCTTGTCCTTGATCGTTTTAACTGATATACGGTAGTGCCGATGACAAAAAAAACTTGGACCGAGGCCATGATTGCAGACCGAATTATGGAAAACTACCGCATAACAGGACTGATGCCCACGAATCAGTATTTGAAAGAAACAGGACAATGCGATTTAGCAAATCAGATTTCCAAAAAATCTGGCTTCTTAAAATGGGCCGATAGACTTGGACTTTTAAGAGTGCACTCTGATTCCGACACCGGCTGGGATGGTGAAAAGAGAGTGCAGAAGATACTGGAATCGGCAGGGTTTCAGGTTGAGAGATGTACCGCCGTGAAGTGGCCGTTTGACCTGCTCGTCGAAAAGGTTCTCCGAATTGACGTCAAATCGGCTAACTTTGCGTCCTACGGGGCTTGCAAAGGATGGTTTTACCGCATTGGCAAAGCGCCTCAAGCAGACTTGATTGCGCTTCATCAGTTAGACACAGGGAAAACCTATTGGATTCCTTGGAATATCATACCTCACAGCAACGTGACCATTTCAAGTGATGGGGGAAAATGGGCACGGTACAAAGAATCGCTCTGGATCGTTCAGAGTATGTTGGAACCCCGCCAAGCAGAGGCTGAGAAGCTGTCTTTGTTTGCAGAATAAAATCAGCGCCCAACGAATCTGGGAGCACTCTTTATATGAAAACTAAAAAGAAATACGTTAAGTTGGTCGACAAGATCCCCGACGTGATACGAATGCGCTCTGAGGGGATGACCCTCAAGCAGATCGGCGAGCACTTAAACTTGTCGAGGCAGCGGATCAACCAGATCGAACAGGCAGCCGAATTGCACGAGGAGATCCTTCAACTATGGGGCTTTCCGTTCTCGGTTAGGACGTTCAACACCCTCGAGCGCCTGTGCATCAACAGCCGCGAGCAGGCCCTTGACCTCTACAATAGCGGCCACCTTCGACCAGGAGCTGTCCGCGGTTTCGGGTGGGTGAGCTATTACGAAATCTGCGAATGGCTGGAAGTCCCGCCAACTCAGAAGCCATCTAATCACCGGATCTGCCCACATTGCGGCAAGATTATCTAACACTTTCCGGTAACCTGTTGTTACCGGGGACTCATGGGGAATACCGGGGGCGCGCATCGGTCGACAAACGCGCATTAACTTTCAATCCTATTATGCCAGCCAACCATAAAATCTACTTTGACATTGAAACAGGCCCGATGCCTCTATCGGAACTCGTTATACCGCCATTCGTTGCCAGTGACGTAAAGTTGGGCAACATCAAGAACCCGGATCTCATAGCAGAAAAGATCCAGCGTGCAGAAGAAACCCATGTCAGCGACTACATCCGCAACGCTGCCCTGGATGCACTATCGGGCCAGATCCTGTGCATCGGCTACCGTATCGAGCACGAGACCCCATCGGTGCTGTGCTATGATGCCGACGGCGAGGCCGAGATGCTCAAGCAGTGGTGGAAGCTCATCACCAGCATGGAGCGCCAGCCTACGATGATCGGCTTCAACGTGAAGCCATTCGACTTACCGTTCCTCATCAAGCGCAGTTGGAAGCACCGGATCACACCACCCTACTGGATCCGGCAGGGTAGGTATTGGAGCGAGCTGGTGGTCGATCTGCGCGAGGTTTGGCAGTTGGGCGACAGTAGGGCGCACGGCAGTCTCGGGGCCATCAGCAGGCATCTGGGGCTCGGCGACAAGGCAGGCAATGGGGCCATGTTCTCCGAGCTGTTCAAGACTGACCGTGAGGCGGCGATCAATTACTGCCTGCGTGATATCGAACTGACCCAGCGGGTGGCGGATGTGCTGATGCCGGCCTACTAAGCGGTGGACATCGACCAGGACAGACTATAGGGAGAGCCCGTCAGCGTGAGCCGTGAGAAGCCAACGTCGACACTACAACCACAAGCCATGTTCAACCCACTTTTCCCCACTCTTTCCGTGTCACGTCCCGTTGCTTGTACGGGAGTTCTCACCGCGGATTGGGTGGGGTTTTCCGTTTGATACATGAAAGACACTAAACCCAAAGGAAGAGCGCCAGCCTTCCAGTTCTACGCCGATGACTTCCTGGCAGGCACCATGACCATGACCAACGAGGAGCGTGGTGCCTACATCAGCCTGCTGTGCCTGCAATGGTCCAAAGGCTCCGTAACCGAACTCGACATCCAGAGAATATGCCTCGGTATGCCAACGCATTGCCAAGGCATATGCCAAAGCAAGTTCCAGCTTGGGGATGACGGCCACTACCGGAACCAGCGCTTAGAGGTCGAACGATCAAAACAGAGGGAAAGAAGCGAAAAACAGCGGGATATTGCCAATTTACGGTGGAACAAGAATGCCAAGGCAATGCCAACGCATTACCAAGAGGATGCCGAAGCATATGCCAGATCGGTACCAGAAGTATGCTTTCCGTCTCCGTCTCCATCTCCTAGAGAAGATACAAAGAAAGAGAAGGCCTTGAACCCTGACCTTGAAGCCTTCCGCCTACGAGTCGGTGCGATAATCCGCCGTCGACCAACAACCCAGTGGAGCACAAAAGAGATGAAGGCCTTGAAAGAAGTCTTCGATTTTAACACCCCGGAGGAAGACTTGGTTGCCTTGGAAGCACGTTATCAGTCGGACAACAAGTACCTCCGCCGTGAGTTGATGACCTTGTTGAACAACTGGAACGGAGAGATCGACAAGTCTCAAAGCACCTCCCCCTCTGGGAACAATGGCACCGGCGCGTACAGCCTCAACATCTCGGACTACCAATGAGCGACCCATTCTACGCCCAGGACGACGAGTACGGCCTTATCGGTGCCTGCCTTACCGGGGGTCCCGATGTTTGCTACGAGGTATTCGCCCGGATACCACCGGATGCAATCCAGCAGGATAAGCTTCGCCAGGTCTACGAGATCACCAAGGCCCTGATAGGCAGGCACGAGGCAATCAGCCTTCAGACCGTGGTCAAAGAGTGGAAGCGCTCTATTCCTCAACTGAGCCCCCCTTTTGAGGAATTGAATCGGTGCGACGAGATCTGCGCCAGCCCGGCCAATTATCCCGAGTTCGCCAAAGCTGTGCTGGAGGCTCACCACCGTCGCCATCTGCGATTCACCGGAGACAGGCTGATACGTGAATCCGCTGTCACCACCCTCTCGGTGGATCAAATCGTCTGTAATGCCGAGGCAGGCCTCACCGTCGAGGCATCCAAAGAGGAAGTACAATCCTCCAAGTCGGTAGTCAGCAGGTTCATCGATGCAACCCAGGAAAGGTTCAACCGTAAGGGACAGTTGAGCGGCATCACCTCCGGCTTTCATCGTCTGGACAAGTTAACCGATGGTTTCCAGCTCGGTGAGTTAGCCATCATCGGAGCTAGGCCATCGATAGGTAAGACAGCCATTGCCATAGCCATTGCCAAGGCAGCAGCCATCGAGCACCGGGTACCAACCCTTTTCATTAGCCTGGAGATGTCCGATGAGTCTATCGTGCGCCGTATGGTCTCGACCGTAGGATCCATACCGATGCAGGATATTAAGACCGGTGAGATGGATGAAGGAGGCATGAAAGCTATGGGATCAGCCACAGCTAAAGTAGCCGGCAGCCCCATTTACTATGTGTCGGGCTCAGGCATATCCAGCATTGTCACAATCACCGCGGTAATACGCCGGGCAGTACGCAAGTGGGGAGTCAAACTAGTGCTCATTGATTACCTCCAAAAGATCCATGGTTCTAAGTCAGCCGAGAAGAAAACGTATGAGATCGCAGAGGTTTCGGGCAAGCTGAAGGCAGTGGCCTCCGATACCAAGACAGCCGTAGTTGCCCTGGCTCAGTTGAACAGGGAGAACGAGAAGGACAAAGGCCGAGTGCCGCGTCTAACTGACTTAGCCGACTCCGGGCAAATCGAGCGTGATGCCGACCTAGTGCTCCTCCTCAACCGCGAGCGTCACGAGGCCAACGGCGAGGCTATCATCGCCATTGCAAAACAACGAGACGGTGAATGCGGCATCGTCCCTCTGTGGTACGAAGGCCAGTACTGCCGTTTCACAGACCCATCACCGAGCTTCCAATGAACATCAAATACGATCTCAACCGCACCAAACTGCTGAACGAAGCGCCTAGGCTGATCAAGTGGGCCATCGACCATGGCCTCATGTCCTACCCGCTATCCCAGAAATACCACGACGACGGCTCGCTTGACCCGGGCATCGAGGAAGAGATACACGTCGACCCCGAGCAGTACACACCGGAATTCTGCCAGCGTGCCTACGAACTCAGGCAGCTTGGTATGACACTAGACGACACTGCTAAAGCAGTTAATGTATCCAGAGGTTCTATCACATACATATTAGCAAAAGGTCACGAGCATTACCTATCGAAACAACGAGCCAACTTAGAACATGAACAATCCCACAGCAGCAATCAACATGAATGACCCGTTCATCCACGCTCCACAGGCTACAGCCGTGGTGCATGAGCCAACTACATCAGGCACAAGGCCATCGATACACGTAAGCCTGTATGCATACGGTGGTATCAGTGCTGCCTGTCTCATGTCCTGGGTAGGCCTAACAGCCACCTTTAGTACTAGTGATAGACAGACAGATCTACGAACCATCCGCGAGGATGCACTGATATCCCGAAGCCGTTGCCGTGCTACCAAATGGTTCCTAGACAGTGGAAAAGACGTATGGGTCCAGATCGACCACGATATTGAGTTTGACCCGAAGGACATTATCCGCATGGCAGAGCTCGCCCACGAGCACCAGGCGACCGTGTGCATTCCATACCCCTGTCGGGCACTGCCGCTAAGGCCGGCCCTGCGTATCGACACCGAGCACGTCAAAGCTCTAAGGATGCAGACATCGGATGCCGAGTGTGCCACGGAGCTAGTACCGATCCGAATGTTTGCATCGGGATGCCTCGCAATCCCTCGACGTTGCCTTATGAGCGCACTTGATTGGCTCGGAGGGTCAGAGGTGCCAAACCCCTATCGGATCGACTGGTGCAAGGATGTGAGGGTCGACCAGTTCCCTACACTGTGGATGCCGTTTGCCATGGACACCCTGCCAGGGCAGCACGAGTACCTGTCCGAGGACTATGCTGCCGCGGTTAGGCTGAGTCTGTGCGACGTGAAGCACTATGCCATGCAGCCGAAAAAACATCTCAACCACTGGGGCGAATATCCCTATGGGTTTAAGCCTTATGCCGGCTAAAAAGGACAAGAAGCCCAGCTTGCATGACGTAGCACAAGCTGCTGGTGTATATCCACACCACGCGCAATTTGTTATGTCTGGCAAAGGAAAGGTGCCTGCTGGTGTTAAAGAAAAAGTACTTAAGGCTGCTGAAGAGGTTGGGTATATCAAAACGCATAACCCAAACCAACACTTCAATAGCAAACTAACACAAGAGAAGGCTGACATTGTAGTTGAAGGGATACTTCAAAACAAATCACTAGAGAGCATTGCTGCTGATACAGGGTTGAGCACTACTACTGCTTTTAAGTTAATACGAGGAGTCAAGGTTCCAACGGATTACCCAGATAATGAAGACGACTGGCGTAAGGACGTGACCGGATTCCTGGAGGTTGCAATCTGGAAGGGAACCAAGCGACTGGCTGAATCATCTATTAACTTGATCGATGATAGGAACTTACCCATCGCAGTGGCTGTGCTAACCGACAAACTTTCGGTCATCAAGGGCCAGCCTACTAGCATACATCTCAATATGACAGCATCAGTAAGCCACCGTGACCTAATGGCAGACCTGAAGGACCGTGATGTGACCCCAGTGAACGACGAGCAGACCCATGATTTGGTTTAGGTAATGGCCCGAAATGTCCTACCCCTACCAATAGTGACCACGCAAAAACCACGCATTTAGGCCTGTTTATGGCAGTCAGATGCACAATAGCAGTTATATTCACTTCGACACAAAATCACGCAGCAAACGCCCGTAAACATTGGGTCAAACGCACATTATCACCCACTCGAAAGGCTAATGTCCTACCCCACCGCCGAGGTCAGCGACAAGCAGGCCCAGGCAGGATGGGGGGAGGGGGTCAGGCAATCCGCGGCAGCGCCAAAAGGCGACGGGTAAACCAAAGCGAAAAATATTAACAAATGTCCTCCCCCCTCTGCCTCCTCTGCTCCAAGCCATTCGTAATCCTCAAGCACCACACCGGCCCTAAACAGAAGCGCTTCTGCACCGAGGCGTGCAACACAGCCTGGTGGAACGAACAGCCATTGCACCCTGTCATACCCCGGGTAGACGCCGCGCACCCTCGTGCTGTCGAGTTGCGCCTGAAGCGCACCCAGCTCGTAACCTTAGAGAAGGCTGACCCGTATACGTACGGCTACATCCCTGACCACTGGGAGATCGGCAACACCGAGTTCGCGCTTACCCAGGAGCTGCTGGTATCGGGCGGCAACCGGGCAGGTAAGACGCTATGGGCAGCCCGGCGAGTAGTGCAGACGCTGCTGGAGAAGGAGAACGCCGCGGTGCTGTGCTGCCATACAAGCCATGCCACCTCGGTGACTGTTCAGCAGCCTGCGATCTATAACTACCTGCCTGTGGCGCTAAGGGGCACCAAGAAGGGCAGGATCCACTACCTCAACTACAGCCGGAAGAATGGTTTCACCGATGGTTCATTTATCCTCCCTAATGGCAGCCGGTGCGACTTCCTTAACTACACGCAATCGGAGAACACGATTGAGGGGCGGGAAGCGGACATGATCTGGTGCGACGAGCTGGTGCCACAGTCATGGGTTGAGACACTGCGCTACCGGCTCATTACACGCCGCGGCAAGCTACTGGTGACCCAGACGCCACTGGAGGGCGTTGCTAGTGTCTACAAGGAATACACCGCCGGCTCTGCTATCACTCGGTTCGACGAGGCCGAGCTGCTGAAGGGCAAGCAGGCGCTGCCTACATGGCCTGTGGGTAAGGCAGCCAGGACGATGGTGCAGGCCCAAACCAATAGGCGGACGGTGTTCTTCTTCTCGGAGGACAACCCGTACAACCCGTTCGACGAGATGAAGCTGAAGCTGGTCACGGCACCTATGGGGCAGATCCTTACCCGGGCCTATGGGTGGGCTAGTGACAACATTGGGAAGGCCTTCGCTAGGTTCAGAGTCGACATCCACTGCATCGAGCCCGAGGCAGTGCCTCCTGGGGGGACGCTGTACATGGTGTGCGACCCTGCCGGAGCGCGGAATTGGTTCTGTATGTGGATGCTGGTGTACGAGAATGGCAGGCGGATCGTGGTGCGTGAGTTCCCGGATTACGCCAACTACGGCGAGTGGACGTTCCCGAGCGAGAAGCATGACGGCAAGGCAGGCCCTGCTCAGACACTGGATGCGGGTAGGTCAATATCGGAGTATCGGACCATGTTCAGGACCATTGAGGCAGAGCTAGGCTATGGGGAGCCAGTGATGCGATTGATCGACCCTAAGGCCGGCGGTAGCCCAGCACTATCGGAACAAGGGGGCACCACACTCATCGACCTACTGGCTGAGTCCGACAATCCCAATGACGAGGGGATGGCCTTCATCCCGGCTCCTGGCGTGCCTGTGGACCAGCGGACAAGCGCCATCAACAGCCTGCTGTCCTACGATGCTACGCAGGCACTCACCCCGCTGAACGAGCCGGCGCTGTATGTGGTCAAGACGTGCAGCAACCTGATCTATGCGCTATCGGAGCACACAGGCCGGGACGGTCAGAAAGGGGCATCCAAGGATCCTATTGATTGCATCGGTATGCTTTTGGTCTCGGGCCTTGCTTACGTAGGCAATGGGGGTTTTGATACCCGCGGCGGCGGTGGATACTAATAGAAACGACTATGCAAGGCGATTCATACAAGACGTCAGCGGATCAAATGGCAACGGTGGGCGAGGAGCCCAATGTGGGTGCATTGATCGAGGAGTTGCGCCGTGCTGCTACGGATAACGGCGTTAGCAACCGTATCGAGCGCATTGAGAACACGCGCTTCTGCCGTTGGCCTGGCCAAACGCCCGATGGCAAGAAGAACAACGACGCCAGTAATGCAACTAAACCAGCGTTCCCTTGGGATGGTGCATCCGATACGCGCATCCCGCTGGCCGACGAGGTGGTGAATGGCCTAGTCGACCTGTGTTCGACTGCCTTCTGGCGCTCAATGCTCCGGGTGGTTCCGAGCAATGTGACCACGGTCGACCAGGCGGCTACGGCGCACAACCTGATGGACTGGGCCGTGAACTCCAAGATGTACTCGGATTTGACCCGGGAGGTGGAGCTGCTGTCCCAGTACCTGTGGACTTACGGCTGGGCGGGTGTGCATATCTCCTGGCAGCAGGAGATGGGTCAGAAGGAGCAGGAGCTGACCATGGAGCAGGTGATGGCATTGGCCGCCCAGTCCCCAGAGGGATCAGTGTTGGCCGACTTCCCTAACCTCATTGCCAACCCCGAGGCCGATGATCAGTCAGGCGAACTGATTATGGCTGCCTTTCCAAACTTGAAGAAGCGCCGGGCACTGAAGGCTGTGCGGGAGCTACGAGACGAGGGCAGATGCGACTTCCCTGTGCCTGTGATGGTCCAGAACAAGCCGATGATCACTGCATTGGCTCCCTGGGATGAGATTATATGCCCATTGGAAACCACCGACATCCAGAGTGCCCGAGTGGTATTCCGCCGATACTACATGACCGAGATTGAGATCATGCAGAAGGTGGAGACCGACGAGTGGGACGAGGAATGGGCCAAGGAAGCCATCAATACAATGGGACGGTTTTCTAGCTTCGCTGACTACACCTACCTTGTCGGGCTTCCTAACAACTCTCTATACAATCGACAGCATTTGATTGAGATAGTTTATGCGTATCAAAAAGCTGTGGATGCCGATGGTATCCCGGGTGTGTACTACACGGTATTTAGTCCTCAGGTAGGCGACAAGTGGGGCTACTTTGAGCTTCTGGACTATGCGCATGGTCAGTACCCGTTTGTGTGCTGGCGCTCAGAGCTCATCCACCGGAAGATGACCGAATCCCGCGGTGTGCCCGAGATATGCTCGACCTGGCAGCAGGAGATCAAGGCCCAACGCGACTCGGTGTTCGACTACACCAGCCTGGCCACCCTGCCCCCCATTGAGGTGCCAAAGACCAGGGGCGGTAACCTTAAAATTGGGCCGGCCATCCAGATCCCGGTGCTACGCCGCGGTGAGATTGGCTTCATGCAGCCTCCTGCCCGTGAGCCCAATGTGGCTTTTACGCTGATCAACGAGGTCATGGCACAGACTGACCGCTACTTTGGACGCCCAACGGAGAAAGTGCCCCCCGCGGTGACCCAGATGCGGCAGCAGAGGACCATCAACAACTGGCTGCATGGCTGGACCGAGGCCTTCCGACAGGTGTTCAGCCTGACCCTGCAGTACATGGGCCCCCAGGAGGTGCAACGCATCACAGGATCCCAGATCCAGATAGGCGAGGACGTGCAGGACTTTGACGTGACCCTGAAGTTCGACGTGCGCGAGATGTCCAGCGACCTGGTGAGCGAAAAGTTGAAGGCGATCTCAACCTTGATTCTGCCTCTGGACACCGCCGGCGTCATTGACCGGGCTAAATTAATCTCGGTCGCACTCCGGGCTATTGACCCGATGCTGGCTACTGAGCTTGTGATGCCTGCCGGGCCTGCATCGCAGAAAATGTTTGAGGATACCAACAACGAGATCGCGCTGATGAGCCTGGGCAACCCTCCCAAGCTCCGGGAAACCGACCCTACGGCTGCCATGCGGCTGCAATTCAGCCAGCAGGTGCTTCAAAGCAACCCGAAGTACCAGCAGCAGGTGCAGCAAGACCCGCTTTTCCAAGCTAACCTGCAGAAATACATTGAAAACCTGCAGTTCAGCGTCCAACAGCAGCAAAACGCTGTGACCGGTAGATTAGGAGTTCAACAATGAGACTTTCTGACGAGAAAATCCAAGAGGCCTTTGTTTCAGCGGGAGACGAGTCGCCGATTATGCGTGCCTTGACCCAACTGCTATCAGAGATGATTGAGTCCGAGGTGCTCAGTGCAATACAGCCTGACCTAACGGACTCCAGCCGGGCCCACAACTGTGGTAGAGCCGCTTCACTCAAGGATCTATCAAGCTACATCGACAATTTGAGGTCAGCTAATGGTTTGACGGATCAGTCCAACTAGTACCTCTTAACCACAACGGTTTCTTGGTTGACCTTAACAACCATGGCGCACAATACCCAGCTTGCAGGGTCTAAATAGCATGGATAACTCACAGAATACACAGGAAGCGATCCTGTCTAAAAACACGGCACAGGCTCCTAAAATCAATCCGCTTACCTTTGATGAGGCGGCATTGGCTAGGGTACTAGAACAAAGGTTCAGTGAGCCGGCAGAAAAACCGCAACAGCAGATCATTGAGGAAGACCCAGAGTCCGAGGCCGCGGATGCGGAATCTCAGACCGAGGAAGCGGATCCTACCGCTAACCAAGAGGAAAATCAGGACGAGTCTCCTGAGGATGTTCTTTCTGAACAGAAAACCGAAGACCAAGCCGACGAGGAACCGTCCGGTTACCGCAAGCGCATCGACAAGCTGACTCGCCAGAAGCGTGAGGCCATTGAAAAAGCCGGTGAGCTAGAGCGGGAACTGAACGAAACCAAGTCCAAGCTGGAGAAGAGCCAAACCGATAGGCCGGTGCCGGTGGTCAATCAAGCCGATCCGTTTGCTGATGTCTGGGACGCGAAGAAACTCGATGAAGAGTGGAGCAAGGCCCGAGATCTCAAACGCTGGTGCGAGGACAACATCGACGGCTGCGAAATAGGTGACAAGGAATACAGCTCAAACGAGATCAAGCAGATCAAGCGGCGCGTAGAAGACGCGCTGGATATGCACATCCCGTCGCGAGCTCGGTTCCTGAACAACTACAAGCAGATCCAGCCTATCGCAGAGCAGATCTATCCGTTCTGGAAGGATCGTAGCAGCACTCAGTACACCGAGGCGCAGGCAGTATTGCGGCAGTTGCCACAACTCTCTGCGTTACCGGAGCACCAGGTGCTTGTTGGCGACTTCCTGGAGGGCCGTAGACTGCGTTTGGAGCGTGAATCGGCCAAGGGGAAGCCCTCGGCTAAACTACCGCTCAAAACGGCTCCTAAACAGCCTGGAAAGCCTACGTCGAGTCCCGTTAAAAAGGACAATGCGCAGGCGGAAATCGCCGCGGCTAAGTCTCGGTTTTCGAAATCAGGAGGGGAATCTGAATTGGCTCAATTACTAGCCCGTATTCTTTGACCTATGCCACTACTCCAACCTAATCAAGTGGGTATCCGCGAGGAACTCGCTGACTACATCGCCATCGTCGACCAAAAATCGACCCCGTTCGTTTCCATGGCCCCCAAGGGCAAAGATCTTGGGAACGTCACGTTTTCCTGGCAGGTCGACAACTATGCCACGCCAGCGCCTGGCGGCATTGTTGACGGCACTGATGTGACCTACACTGCCGGCAACCCTGGCAGCCCGGTTAACCCGGTTCCTAACCGTACCCGCTTGAGCAACTACGCTCAGGTGTTCCGTAACGATTTGCGTGTTGGTTTTATTGCCAATACCCAGAACGTTGCTGGCGTTGGTAACGGCGGTGAAATCGCTAACGGCATCAGCAAGCGCCTCATTGAGTTGAAGCGCAAAATGGAGGCCACCTTCCTGGCAACTAACCAAACGATTCAAGCCGACAACGGTACGAATCCTTATCTGACTAGTTCGCTTGGTAAGTGGCTTTTGACGACTAACTCCGCAGGAATTGGAGCTCCTACGAGCACGTTTGCTCCGAACACGGCTGCCATTGACGCTACCGCTTCCGCATCGTTCGTTGAGGCCACTGCTCAGAACGTGCTGACCGGCATCTACAACGCCACTGGCACGTTCCGTGATTACGACGTGTTTTTGGGTGCTACACTGAAGCGTGCGTTCACCAACCTCACTGCTGGTGGCGGTGCTGTTATCAATGGCGCTGGAACTACAAACACTTACACGCAGACCGCTGTCCGAACCTTTAACCAGGAACTCGGAGCTGACACTTTCAAGGCGTCAATCGATATTTTCGAAGGCGACTTTGGACGCCTTATTCTGCACCCCGATGTGTGGATCGGTTCTACTGACGGTTCTGCGTTTACCACTTTGTCCTACAAGGGCTACGTGGTACCGATGGACATGGTTGAGATCCGTTACGCCAAGCTGCCTGAGGTCACTGTGCTGCCCAACAACGGTGGCGGTGAGGGACGTTTGATTCAGGCCATTGCTGGTCTTTGCGTGAAGAATCCTGCCGGCATGGGTATGTTCAACGGCGCAAGCTAGTCTTTAGTTGTCAAAAGGGGGAGGTTTCTGGAAAGTTCCGGGGGCCTCCCTTATTTTTTGAAATATGTCCAATCCCAACTCCATCTCGACCTTCATCGCAAATGCCCTGGACGATCTCCCAGGCGATCTTCGCAACCAGGTGGTCAATGAGTTCAAGTCCGGCTACCGCAAAGAGTGGGTCAATGCTGGCATCCAGCAGCAGAAGATAGCCAAGCAGACCTCCATCAATGACTTCAAGTCTGTCGATGGCATCGGTCGACTCCGAATGCGTGTCGACCCCACCCTGTACCATTACTGGGGCCACAAACTAGGGTATGGATGCTGGAAGGATTCGCAGTTCCTGCGAGAGGTCGAGCGCGACAATCCCGAGGTGCGTGTGAAATCGGGAGGTACACGCTTGCAAGTTGGGTTCGAAGGAGCCAAAAGAAGCAGTCAAAAGTTCCCATTATGAACGTAGGATCTAATCGTCAGCTTGCCGGCGAATACGGTGGCCGGTACATCTCGAGTGCGTCTGGCACTGTGACCGGTAACTTCCAGGCCATCCACGCGCTTGAGATCACCATCCTCGGGGCGACCGTCTCTAACATCACCAACTTCCCTGCTGGCGTGACGCTACAGGCCGGTGATGAGCTACCGGGCGTGTGGACCTCAATCACGATTTCAAGTGGCTCTGTGGTGGCCTACAACCGCAAGTACGGCTAACAATGGCACGCCTTGGACTAGGACTAGGACTAGGAAGCAGCCAGCGCATTGGTGCTGGTGGCATTCCGCCTGATCCTCCCATCGAGCGCGTGGTCATCCTGTGCGAGAGCGGCGAGTACCTGGTGCAGGAAGACTCGGGGCAGCTCGTCATCACTTTCGGAACATTCGACTCTTTACTCACTGAAGCCAGTGACTTCCTCGTACAGGAAGACGGCGGCAAACTAGTCCTAGCAATCCAATAATATGGCAGACCTTAAGATCTCACAGCTAACAGCAATCTCAGTCCTTACACCGGCCACCGATGTGTTGCCTGTGGTCGACTCTGGAGGCGTCACCAAGAAGATCACCACCAATCAGATCCTAGGCTCCGGCGGCACCGCTACCCTCGCCTCCGCCACCATCACCGGCGATCTGACGGTGGACACCTCGACGCTGAAGGTTGATTCGACAAATGATAATGTAATCGTTGGGGCGACTTCCGCGATTGGTGGTGGACGATTCAGCGTTCAAGCCGATTTGTCTGCCAAGCAAGCTATTTGCGCCAAAAACAGTGCGGCTTCCTACAGCGCAACAAGCAACTTCATTCGATTCACCAATTCGACTGATTCAACGGTTGGAGGTATTACGCATCCCGCTGTCACTTCGCTTGGTGTTTGGGGAGTTAGCGACATTCAGTTTCTGTTGTCTGGCGCTGGCTCCACCGCCATGACCCTCAACTCTACGGGGTTGGGCGTGGGTCTTGCGGCTACTGCTGCTAAACTTGAAATTGGCGGAGGTGATGGAACTCAGTTCTACATTCGCTCTACTGGCACTGTGTCGGCGCGAATCCGAGGTTTTACTAATTCCACCGAAGCCGGTTTAATTGCGTTTCTCAATGGCGGTGGTATTGCGTTTGATGTTAGTGGAGAGCGAGCGCGGATTGATACGAGTGGGAATTTGCTGGTGGGGACGACGACCACTTCTGGAAATGCTGGCGGATTAAAGCTCAGCAATGTTGCTGGAAATCTTGGTCAGATCACATTTTCAAACAACTCTGGTTCCTCTGATTACGTTGCCCGTTTCAACTGGGGAAGCACTCCGACGCTCGTCGGAAACATCACCGTCAGTTCTGGTGGAACCGCTTTCAACACCACTTCAGATTACCGACTAAAGGAGTCTGTCCAGCCTCTGCTTGGCGGTCTTGCTCGCGTCAATGCGCTCAAGCCTTCCGTTTACAAGTGGAAGACCGACGGGTCTAACGGTGAGGGGTTCTTGGCCCACGAACTTGCTGAAGTGGTTCCTGCGGCTGTCACAGGAGATAAGGATGCTGTGAACGAAGACGGTTCAATCAAGCCTCAAGGAGTCGATCTATCGAAGGTTGTTCCGATCTTGGTTGCTGCTATCAAAGAACTCACCGCCCGTGTTCAAACTCTCGAAGCCCGCTAATTTATGACCATCCTCTGGATCATCGAACGCCTTCTCGTTAAACCCACCGAAGGCTCCCTCACCGATGTCGTCATCACCGCCGATTGGCGATGCAACGGCACTCAGGACCAATACAGCGGCACCTGCTACGGCTCTACGTCGTTCTCGCCGCCGTCTGGTGAGTTCACGCCATATCCTGACCTGACGCAGGAACAGGTGCTTGGTTGGTGCTACGCGAACGGAGTCGATCAAGCGGCTGTTGAGGCGAACGTGACGCAGCAGATTAACGATCAGATCAATCCTCCGGTGATTGCTCCGCCGTTGCCGTGGGTGCCGGTTGTGGTTGCGGAGCCGGTTGGCGTTGTCGATCCTCCCGTCGTATGATCAAGATCGAACTCACTCAAGAGCAGGCCAACAACCTCCTCCAACTTATCGACATTGCCATCAAAGCCGGTGGCTATCAGAACGCTAAGGTAGGCGTTCCTCTGGCAGACTTAATCCTCGCAGCCGCACAGCCTAAATCCGAGTAATGGAACCAACGAACAGCAGCACCAGCCCTGGACTCAGCCTAGCAGCAGCGGCAGGTGCCACCGCTGTTTCGTTTATTCCAGCCCTCACTGACTGGGTGAGGCTTATCACGGCAGTGATTGGCTTACTTTGCGCCTGCTACGGAGCATATCGATTATTTAAATCCAAATGAAAAACACTAAAACAACTCTCGCCGGTGTCGGTGCTATTCTTGTCGCTGTCGGTGGTGCCCTTCGGGCTGCCTTCGACGGTGATCCCAGCACCAACATCGACATCGCCTCGACCATTGCAGCGGTGACCGCTGGCATTGGTTTGATCTGGGCTAAGGACGCCACCGAGGTGCCCCAAATTAAGAAACCCGAATGAACTGGATCTACCAGATCCTCAAGGCTCTGTTGGACTGGCTCCGTGAAACACCACCTACCGATGTGCAACATGGTAACGCTCCCAAAGCCCTCAAGAACGATCTGGCTGACCGCATTGCTGATTTGCCTGGGCTGCCAGGTGACCAAGGTGGCCCTGGTTCCAAGCGGTGATCCGGTGATGCTGGCCGAGCCTACTAAGGCCAGCGTGTACTCTTTCGACAGTAACAAGAAGCTGGTGGGGCCATCCCGGGTGGTTCTGCCGGCAGGTTGGTATGTTTTACCGAAGAGCCAATGAGAACCGTCACATACGACTATGTCCTGCAGCGTGCCTGTGAGCTCACTGGGCGCGTTTTCTCATCGCTAACGACCGAGGAGTCCAATCTCTTCCGCACGTTCATCTCCATGTCATTACGGAGCGCCTGGGAGTGTTTTAACTGGCCCGAGCAGACCGTGTATCAGCAGGAGTTCTTTGCGGCCAACTACAGCGCGGCGCAGGTCTACTCCGGTGGCATGGTGGTTTACTACCCTACCGAGCAGAAGTACTACCAGTACGTTGGGGCCATCAATTCCAACAACCCTCCGACTCTCAACGGACCTGGAGGTACACTGAACTCTCAATACTGGGGGCTGGCACAGCCGAGCTATGGCAGCACTGCAACCTGGGATACGACGACCGTCTACAACATCGGTGACATCGTGCTGTACCCTGAGGACCAGGAATACTACCAGCTCTTTGCGACTGCTTCCGCCGGAACTGTTCCCACCAACGCTGTCTACTGGGGCCGCCTGAACAAGTTCCTTCGATACGTCAACCAACAGCTCAATCCAGATGGGACTACCCGGGCTGTTGAGATCGGCGAGACGTTCAGTGTATGGCCTTCCGATCCTCGGATAACTTGGAGGCAACACGAGCCTGCTTATACGCTCATCGATGCCGGCATCCTAATTGGTGAGCAGCTCCCGTACGTTTGGATTGAGTTTCGCAAATCCCCTCCGCTGCTGTCGACTGCCGTCGATGCCAGCGCTTATGCGTTTCCTTATCGCTTCTGCGAGGTGTGTTCATTGAAGGCAGCCGGCCAGATGCTCCGTGTAGATGGCAAGGTTGACCTCGGAAACACCTTCCTTGAGCTCGGTGAGGTCGAGCTGACCAAGGAGATCGACAAGGTGGCCCTCCAGGAGAAATACGTGCGCCAGATAATTGTCCCAGGTCGCTAATATGCCCGACTTACCCGAGATCATGTCGGTCGACGATGGGTTCAAAGGTGTAATCAGCCGCCTAGATCCCAACCAAGTTCCTGCGCAGTACGTTAGCCAGGCCATCAACCGGGTCTTCCAAGATCAGCTTATTAAGAACCGCTGGGGCATTGTGCAGCCTAAGTGGGGCGGTAAGTGGACTACGTCGACCAGGACGGTCACGGTCACTTCCAACTCAGCAGCAACGCTAGGAGTAAGCGGCCCCCTGATTCCTGCTGGTTCAATCGTTTGCTCCGATCAAAGCGCAAACGCACTGGTGTTTCCTAATGGCACTAGGTGCATTCTGGACGACAACACCAACGTCGTAATGTCGACGGCGGCAATTTCATTTGGTGGCGCTCCAGTAAACAAGAACGTCCAGTTCTACGGTTCTACCACAGCCTTCACCGACATCCTCGGTGTGCTGCCTTTTCGCGATCCTGACACCGGCTATCAGGCGCTGATCGTTGCCACCAACGAGGTGCGCACATCCGATGGCGGCCAAGGCAGGATGTACTTGGTACGACCCAACCAGTCGCACCTGGAGATTCCGATGAACGGGCACGACATCTACACGCCGGTTCGCCTAATGCAGGCCACCAATGCGGTGGTCATGCTGCGACCTGGGAATGCCCGGTACTATTTTACTGGTGCGGATGTCAATTCAACCAACAGTACGGTGACGCTGCACGTCCCACCAGACATGGAGTCCGGTGATCGGATTGGAGTGGTGCAAGTTGGTGTTGCGCCAAACTTGTGGAAGGTGGCATCGACCACAGCCGGGCAAGGTTTCGCAATGTTCGTAAACGTGAAGGGAGGAGGGGTCTGCACCTTGCACCTGTCCCAAGGATCGGCTCAAACCGGATCATCTCCGGTTGCACTTACGTCCGGTCTCACCAGTGCCAATCGGTACTACTTTGAACTGTCGAACAACACCACCGGGTACGACGTAACACAAGGCGTCAGCGACTTCTACAACGACGGCCTGCCGTTGATGATGGAGGCCTCCTACAATGCTGGCGTGCCTGTATCGGCGCTTGATAACGGATTCAACCGGATTGCATCGGTGAATGCTATCGTAGCGTCATCAATTACGGACGACACGATCACGGTCCCGAACCATCCGTTTGTTGCTGGAGATCAGGTGACCATCAGCAATGTAAACGCAGGTGTTTCAAACGGAATCTACTACGTCTTCCCAACTGATAAGAACTCGCTGAAGTTGTTTAGCGGATCTTCCGAGGAGCTTGATTCGCTTAACACAGCGGCAGTCGCTAACATAACCGCAACCACCGGCGCAGTTACCGCCACCGGGACAGCAGTGCTTTCAGGGGCAACGGTTGGATCAATCACTCTTGGCGTTGGTGGTGCTGGTTACGCCACAGCTCCAACCGTTACGATTGCAGCTCCTTCTCCTGGTCCTGGAGTAACAGCTACCGCTACAGCCACCGTCTCTGGCGGTAAAGTCACCGGGTTTACGATGGTGTTGAATGGGACAGGGTATACCGCTGCTCCCATAGTCACAGTTGGCGCCCCTGCTGGCTCTGGTGTAACCGCCTTGACCATCGTCAATCAAGGTGCTGGTTACGTGACCGCACCAGTCCCGGTGATAACCGGCGTAATAGGTGCAACGGCGACGTCTACTATCACTGACGGCAAAGTGACAGCGGTTACCATTACCAACCCTGGGCATACCGCTACGTCAGTGGTTGTGACCGTACCCAAGCCGTCTACTCTCACCGAGATAACGTCTAACACTGTTACTGGCACGATCAAGAAGTCCTCTGCCTCCGGTGCTAATGTACCTGCTGGCCGTGAGGGATTGTACTTTCAAAACCGTCTGCTATTGCTATACGGTCCCGACTACCTGGCAGTGTCCGATGTGCTTGATCCGTTGCACTACAGCCCGATCCTGAATGAGTTCAAGCTCAACACCGGTGCCAATGACGCTGTGGTGGCCCTGTACCCATTCAACACGACCACACTGATAGTCTTTAAGGAACGGTCTATCTTGGCTGTAGAGAACCTTTACGGCGACCTGTCGACTACCCGGCTCACCGAGGTCACTCGGGAATTTGGATGCATCAGCCAGGCGTCTATTGCGTCCACCGGATCAGACATTGTCTTCCTTAGTCAGCGCGGTGTGATCAGCCTAAAGCAAACCGAGTTTGGCATCAGCCAGTCGGTAGTGCTTCCATTGTCTGATCCTATCCAAAACGTCATTGAGGATATTGATCAAGCTAACTGGAGAAAGTCATGTGGAGCTTACTACAACAACCGGTACATCCTGAGCGTCCCGGTGGAAGGTGGCGACGGGACAAACCAACGCACCCTGGTCTACAACTTTTTGAATCAGGCGTGGGAAGGATACTGGGAAGGCTCTCTGCTTGTTCCACGGTATTACACCAGACTGATCGTCGCTGGCACAGACACGCTCTGCTGGGCGGATGAGAGCGGGTTCATACATAACTTCGATTACCAGGCGCTGCAGGATCGCAATCGGGTTGGAACCATTCAACAGATTGCCACCACGGTTTACTTCCGAGGCCATACCGGTGACAAAAATCCATATTCCGCAAGTGCTGCAACCAACAACGGAGTCGATCACAAACAGTGGACCAATGTGCAGTTTGAGTTAACCTCTTGGAATCCTACTTATTCCATCACTGCAAACTTTGATGGTGTGAATGAGTCATACGCTATTGCCACTAACGAGACCAAGAACCGCACAGCCTACTACACATATGGAAGCGGAACCTACGTTACCAACAACTCAGGAAACAACTTCCTCAATCCTTTCCGTGAGGATTACTCTACGCTTCCAGGCATTAAGTGTAACACTTCAGGATTCAAGGCGGGATTGCTTCAATCGTTCAGCCAGAAAGCTCGCCTGCGTCGCCACTCCATCACCATGCAACCTGTGGTTACCACTACCTCCGGTGCGCTAAACATTCACAGCCTGAAATCAATCGCTATTCCTTTCCGACTCTACGGCAAAACCGACGTCTAATCTATGCCACTCTTTGTAACCGTCACGCCAGGAACCACCGTCACCAGCTCTACCACGCTGGATGCAGCAACTCTCAATCTGCTAGGCACGCCCAGTGTCGACGTCACCGGTACGGTAGATGGCGGGTCGATAACGCTCGGAGTTCAGTCTGTACCGCTTCCTTCGTTATATGCTCAGAATCCTCAGACAATAGTTGGTAATGGTGCAGGATCGAGTGCAAGCCCGGTGGCGCTTACGACGACCGACTTAGTGCTGACGGCAACGACCGTCAATATCAATGCAAGCGCTGTCACCACTGCGAAGATTGCTGATTCAAACGTCACCTATGCCAAGATTCAGAATGTTGCTGATGCGCGTCTGCTTGGAAGATCTCAAGGTGCTGCTGGCGTTGTTCAGGAACTGACGGTTGGATCTAACCTTACACTGTCTGCAGGAGCGTTGAATGCGTTGAGGCCGGCTGTTGCTTTTACAAATGTTCTTACAGCATCTCAATACGTCATTTCAAACACAAGAGTAAGCGCTACTGAAATAAGTGCGCTCACCACCTCAATAACACCTCAGACTTCAACTTCAAAGGTGTTGGTTAATTTCAATATTTCACATTCATTGCCTGACTACGGAGGCAATAACATTTGGTACAGGTATGCGTTCATTCTAACCAGAACAATAGGAGGTGTTGAAACCGAACTTGGCGTACCTTCAGGATATCTTTCTAATCAAGTGTATGGAATCAAACCAGTAAACTACAATCTGTATTATTCACAACAAAACCAAACCATACAATTCCTAGATACTCCCGGTGCTGCTACAGCTACAACGTATAAACTAAAAATTTACGGCAATACATCAGCGACTTCAAGTTTCTCTTCGTTATACATTAACAGAACCTCTGATAATACCAATAGCAGTGATCGTACGTTTGCCACCTCCCAAGTAATTCTCCAAGAGATCCTCCCTTGATCCCCCTCGTCACCGATTACCTGCTGCACAAGCTCCCGGATTCCTTCAAGGGCTGGACCCGTGAGGCTGTGGAGGACTATGTGATGTTCCATGCCCAGCAGAACACGCTCAAGGTGGCCTTACAGGACGGGCACGTAGTGGCTGTGTTGGTAGGCTGGAGGCAGATGGGGCCGGAGCCTCAAGCATGGACCTGGCAGCAGTCCGATCCCAATGGCGACCATTGGTACTGGCATCAGTTCGCTGCCGACTGCGCGTTGTTCGCAATGGCGGTGGCGGCTAAGTTCTTCCACGACAGGCCGGAGTCGGCAATCCTCCCGGCTATCGGTTATCGCAACGGCAAACTAACCACCTACAAGAAAGGCTCGATGCCGATCTATAGGGCAGCATCCAAGCATTTATGACAGTCGACGCACCAGCACCACGCAACTACGCCCAAGAGACCGCGGATACGCTTCGTACCCAGCTCCAACTGGCACCGGAAAGGTATGCTGCCGAGGCTCAATTTGCCCCGAAATACCAAGCGCTGCAGATGGACCTGCTAAACCAGGCTACGCCTGAGCTGCTGCGCCTGTACGAACAGCAGATTGCCCCCGCTATGGGCCGTACCGAGGCCGCCAGCCGTGCAGCCTCGCGTGCTGGTGACATTGCCGATATCTCCCGCCTCGGGCCTCAGGCTCGGGCTGCCATCCAAGGCTTTGCCCCGGATCAGACTCGGATTGCTGACATCTTGGCTGCCAACGCTACCTCCGGTCTATTGGCCGGCAGCCAGTTGACCCCGGAGCAGCAGCGTATGGCACAGCAGCAGTCCCGTATGGCATCCTCCGCACGTGGTATAGCTCAGAGCCCCAATGCTGCATTCCAGGAAGCGCTACGCTCCCAGATGGCAGGTGCAGGCCTTCAACAGCAGCGCCAGCAGCAGGCTATGGGGGCTTTGCAAGCCGGCCAGGGCGTGTACGGCGACGTGTTCCAGCAGATCCTTGGACGACCGAGCCAGGCCTTTGCCGGATCTCAAGGATTCCTAGGCCAGGCCCAGGGCTTTAACCCGGGAATGCTGTTCCAGCCCGAGAGCGCTTACGCCGGCAACATCTACGGCGGCAACCAGCAGTCCCAGATGGCGGCAAACGCTGCCGGTGCATCGGCTACGTCTGGAATCATTGGAGGCATTATGGGCGGCCTCGGATCTCTCGGCGGTGGCGCTTTGGCTGGTCGCGGTCGCGGTGTTCCAGGAACTTAATCTCTTAAAATTATGGCACAATACGGATACTCCGCAGGCTACCAGGGGGGCGGTCCACAGGCCGTCCCTTCTGGTTTTATCGAGGCTTACGCTCAGGCTGGTAGAAATATCGGCCAAGGTGCTCAAGCCATAGGCAGTGCCATCGGCGAGTCGCTGCAGCGGTATGGGCAGAACAAAGAGGAAAGCCAGTTCCTCACGTCACGCTTGGAGTCGCTGGCTCCGTATCTCAAGACCGTTGCTCAGGGAGGCAACATCATGGACAAGAATACCCCCGAGTCGAAGTTGCTCGGAGACATTGAGAAGTTCTCGTCGATGTCCATACCTCAGAAGAAGGCTACGTTGCTGAATGCCGAGTTCTTCCTAGATCGGGCTGACAAGGCGAAGGCTCGGGAGATGCAGGACATTCAGTCTGCAGCCGCACAGCAGCAGTTGGCTATGGGTGCTTTGCAGTTGGGACAGGCTCAAAGAGAGGCAACTGCCGCTCCGTTTTTTACACAGGCTTTGGGCGAGGTTATGTCTATGCAGCCTGGTCGAGCTCCTGCAGTTCCTTATCAGGACGTCACACAGGAAATGCTTGGCAAGTATGGAGACAAACTGACTCCGACTCAGATGCAGGCGTTAATACCGATGATGCGCAGGATGGGTCAGACGCTGCCTGCTGGATTGGTTCCTACTGGAGCAAAGATGACACCGAGTGGTCTAGAAACCGAATACGGTGTGCCTCCCAGTGTTACTTCTATGCGAATTCCTGAAACTGATTTTGTTCAACCAATGGTTTCTGGAAAGGCTGCTGGAGCCGCACTAAAAGCAACGCCTCAAACCAATAACGCTTATCTTAATTTAAGTGAGCCCCAACAGAAAGTTGCTGATAAGTTCATTACCGACTTTGGAAATGAGAAGACAATCCAAAACCTAAGCGTTGCTGGTTCGTTTTTGAACCAAATGAATAGTCTTGGAGTTGGAACTCCTCAATATAAGCCCAGCGATGACATCGCGCTGATCTTCGCGTTTATGAAGACTCTGGATCCCGGCAGCACTGTCCGAGAAGGAGAGTTTGCCACTGCTGCAAACGCTGGAGGAATACCTGACAGGATTGTTGCAACTTACAATAAAGCACTGAAAGGCGAGTTCCTTGCAGACGACGAACAGCGTAACAACTTTATCAATACCGCCAAAAAGAGCTACTTTGGTTTAACAACCGAAGCGAAATCGGTTGCTGACAGATACCGATCAATGGCTAAAGACAGAGGAATCCCAGAGAACCTTGTTGTTCCGTCAAACACGTTCCAGCAAGCGCAGCAGTTTGGTGCCACAGACAAAAATCAAACACCGGATCAAGAAAGTCAGACAATCGGAGGCGTTAAGTACAAGGTGTTTAAAAAGTAACCTATGCCAATCGTTGTTGAGATTCCAAATAGAGGAAGCATTGAGTTCGCTGATGGGGCATCCGATGCGGACATAGACGCAATAGTATCCAAGGAATTCCCGCCAACACCTGATGATTCGTACAACAAGGTGCTGCAGTTTCAAGGAGCGCAGATCGACTACACTCCCAGTAAGCAGGAGTTCCTCGACTACCTGAAGGTCTCCAAGACCAAGCCACTGCTTGGCGAGAAGCCACTGGAAACCATTGGCACTGCTGCCGTCCAAACGGTGGAGGACATTGCCTCAATGCCTTACAAGCTGGGTGAGGCCATTGGGCAGTACATGAACCCTCCTGAAGGCGTCACACCGATGCAGCTTGCCAGTGGCACCGCTGCAGAAATTGCAGTCCAATCTAGGCTGAAGGCCGAGAACATGGGCCGCGGACTGATCGACACCGCGCTGAACAAGTTGTCGGACATTACCGGAAAGCTCCGCAACGATGACGACAAGTACGAGGCCTTCCTTGCTGCTGCCGAGATCAAGCGGCAGTTGGCCCGTGCCAACGCACCAGGAGACCAGCGTGTTCCTGCCTCTCAAGATGTCTTGCAGGCCTATGGTATTCCCCAGGAAGCAATCAGCCAGCAAGGCCTTGATGTCGGTGGGTTCCTTGCTGACCCGTCATCTATCGCTTTTGCCGGCGGTGGAAAGCTGGCGTCTGCATTGGCGCAGCGTGCCATCCCGCTAATCCCTCGGGCAGGGCAGATTCTCCAACGCGCTGGTGAACGCATCTCTAATCTAGGCCGTGTTCCTGAAAACATGGCTGGCAGGTTTACTGCAGGCGTCACCGGATCCGAGCAAATGGGTCAAGCGGTGCAGGAAGGCATTGCCAAAGGAACCACAGGAATCACCTTGGGTGAGGCTGCTGGCCTCCCGATCACCATGAATGTTCCTGGTCTAGGAACTGTTGCTAAGACAATCACTGCAACCAAGGGCCTAGGAGGGGCCATGGAGACCGTTGGAGAGGCTGGAGCTGTATCCGGTGGTCCAAGCCTTACGGCGACCCAGCGCGGCCTTCTAGGGGCTGGCGAGCGTATTGCCGCGGCTGAAGGCGCATCATCTAGGGCTTGGGCCTTAGGAACCGCGCTCGCCAGGAGCGGCCTTGAGACTCCGATAAGGGGAGCGGCAACGATTCTGTTGCCGATGGCAGGTGCTGGCGCTGCCGGCGGTGCGCTCGCTGCATTGACCGGAGAAGAAGGCGATGCTGTTGCCGCGGCTATTGGCAGCGGTGCTGGCTTTGGCGTTTTTGACGGTGGGTTCACGCTCGCTAAGGCTGTTCAAGCCAACGCCTTCAATGGTGGGCGTGTCCGGCAGACCGCGGTGGATGATCTCAACACTCGTCCCACCGACGTGCAGTTCACCTACATTGACCGTACCGGTGAGCAGACTGCGACCATCAAGGATTCTGATGCACGCGCCACTCTGTATGGGCGACTCAACAACAAGCAGCTCACCAAGGTGCTGTCCGAGGTTGCAGCCGCTGAAGGCGCTGGGGTTGATGTCATCTTCCATAGCGATGCAGACACGGTCCCTGCTGGACTGCAGACGGTGAATTATGCCGGTGCTGCAATCGGTCCCGACAACATCAAGAGCGGAAAGTCGACGATCTTAATCAACGTCGACAAAGCCATTCCTGAAACAATCCCGCACGAGATCCTGCACGCACGCATCACTCAGGAAATTGTTAATCGGCTCGGATCTCAGGTGATAAATGCTGCCGTTGAAACTCCTCAAGGCCCATCAGAATTCAAAAAGCAATTTGTTGACTTTGCGGAAAAATACGCAAAACAGATCGAAAAAAGCGGTGGAAAAATCCTGTCTGACGAAATCCTGACAGAATTACGTGATGCTTTTGATCCTACGCTTCAACGCGCTCAAAACATCAAAGCTATTGGACGCATCACCGATGAGTTTGCCGCGTACTACACGCAGGAGATGCTCAAAGGCAAAGACCCGAAGACGATGCTTCCGGGTCGCATTCCTTCCTTCTTTGAGATGGCGCTGAACAACGCCAAGGAGGCTGTTTCAGAACGGTTCACTCGGCGTGCATTGCAGGCTGGTTTCGACCCTGTTGCCCGTACCTTCTACGACGCCAACGGACGGCGCATCAAGCTCGACTGGATGGAGGATGCCATCAAGAACCTGGTGACTCCGAAAGAGGGCTACGAGCCCACCGAGCAGCGGGTCGACATCAACAAGATGACTCAGGCGCAGCAGAATGCGGTCATCATGGCCCGAGGCTACTCGGATCTGTTTATGACTGCCCCAGATGGCAGCATTGTCAGGCCGTTGTCCAAGGCTGAACTTGCAGCCAAAACTGCTGACATAGCCAACCGTACGATGCGTGCTGTCGAGTCTGTCCCACAGGCTGAACGCACCAGCATCTCGGGCATGGATGCCTACGGAAACCCGGTCATCGAAGGGAGACTTAGCCTGGCCGAGGCCGATGCAGTATCGAAGAGTGGCATCTTTGGGCCATCCTCTTCTAGGACACTAATCGACATCTCCACCGCAATCCGGGATGGCACGCTCATGGAAGGCAGCTACTGGAAGGTCTACGGATCCACTGGGCGATCCGGCGTGTTTGGAGAATCCCAGAAGCTGTTCCTGCCCTACGGCATCTCAATCAACAGCAAGGGTGGCGTCAACGTCAAGGTGGTCGACTGGGGCAAAGTGCAGGCTAGGATGTACAAGGCACTGAGCAAGCCGGCCTACAAGAGCCTCTTCAACAACTACGACCAGGCCATGTCCACGATGCGTGACGTGTACCTGAAGAACATTGCTGAAACCGGTGCTGTGCCTTCAGCCGAGGCGCTCGGTGGAGGCATTGAGGGCGCTAAAAAGCGCAATATGTTCAACGAGATCATGGGTGCAGTTCCCAAGAAGGGGGACGTCATGGTCAACTTCCCGACTGCCGGCTACGTCGCCAACCGTAAGGGAGGATCGGTCTATCAAGATCTGCGTCTTGAGCGCATCCAGAATGCCGACTCCACTAAGGCCCAGATCCCCTGGACAGGCGACATGGGCGAGCAGTCGAGCTACCGCCGCACTCAGCTCAACTTCATGCCTGCAGAGGCTATTGGTGAGACCAGGGTCAGCACCGATGAGAATGGCGGCTATAGAATCTTGTCGAAGAACGGAAAGTTCCGCCTGTACGGCCCCGATGGATCCACCGTTGGGATCTTCGACACTCAGGAACAAGCCAAACTCAAAGCAGAAAAAGATTATGCCACTCAAACAAGGATACAGCCAGAAGTCGGTCAGCAGCAACGTCCGCTCGGAGATGAAGGCCGGCAAGCCACAGAAGCAGGCGGTCGCAATCGCGCTGTCGGTGGCCAAGAAGGCCAAGGCGAAGGCGGGGCGGTACGACAAGCGGATGATGTGAGGTTCATGCCGGCTGAAGAGCCTGGTGAAGCCCAGTCTATTCGCACCGGACAACAGTTCACACCTGAAGAGCGCAAGGCTGTTTCCATTGCCAAGAAAAAATCGATGGAGACTGCCCGTAAGTACCCAGAGGCAAAGCGGCTGGAGATTCAAACTGATCGAGAAGGAAACCCAAAGTTTGAGCAGGTGTTGGATGCCAATGAAAACCCGGTGGTCGATGCAAAAGGAAGGCCGGTCATGGAAGTGG
>Ga0209190_1000527_pt1 | contig 27898 bp, 47 predicted proteins | sample M_140205_XF_Meta_FD_187315 | JGI IMG/M metagenome (GOLD analysis project Ga0209190, IMG submission 187315) | Freshwater microbial communities from Lake Montjoie, Canada to study carbon cycling - M_140205_XF_MetaG (SPAdes) (version 2) | ecosystem: Environmental > Aquatic > Freshwater > Lake...
GTACGGGACAAATTTCTATCCGTCAAATGGAAGACATCCGCAAACTAATTAACGATGAAATTGACCCGCAGAAAAAGGGTAGCGTTCGTTTAGGAAAAAAACTTAAAGAAAACATTGACAAAGCCACCGAAAATGCTGGTGGCGATAAATACAAAGAAGCAAGAAGTTTAAATACAAAGTTCAATAGTGACTTTGAAGACATTGCCGTAATAAGGGACATAAACCGCAATAAAAAAGGTTTGGCTGATAGAGTTATCCCATACGAACAATTAGCTGACAAATTGGTATTTAAAGGGCCTGGTTCTGATCTAAAGGCTGTATTGGAAACATTTGAAAAAATGGGGCCTGAAGGTCAGCAAATAATTAAAGAATTACAAGGTTTTGCCGCTGACAAAATAATGCAAGAAGCCACAAAAAACGTGCAGCTTGATGTAAATGGAAAGCCTTACGTTTCAACGGCTGCCTTAAACGGAATTGTTAAGACTTTAGAAAAAAACGGCAAACTAGAAATGCTGTTTGGTAAAAAAGGCGCAGAACGTTACACAACATTAAAAGAAGTAACGCAAGAATTACAAACCGTACCTAAAGACACAACAAACCCATCGGGTTCTGCTGCATCAATTGCCGCAATGCTATTGGAATCAGGTGTTCAATTTGGCGTTAGCGGTATTCCTGCGCCTATTGTATCGGGGGCAACTATTCTAAAAAATAAATACGATACAAGAAAACAGCTAAAAAAAGCTAATGAATACGCAAATCCCAATGTCAAAATTTCAGAAATGATCAAATAAGGGCAAATCATGGCAGTCAATCTATCGCCTATTGGCAACGGTCAACAGTTCTTTGACAACAACGGACAGCCCTTAAACGGTGGGTTGATCTACACCTACCAAGCGGGTTCTACAACGCCCCAAGCGACCTACACCACAATTAACGGCAACATAGCCAACACCAATCCTATTGTTCTAGACGCATCAGGCAGACCGCCTACAGATGTATGGTTGACCTACGGTGTTTTCTACAAGTTTGTGGTTAAAACAAGCGCAGCGGTCACTATCGGCACTTACGACAACATTTACGGCATTGTGGGTGTGCAAGCGTCTGTTGGCACGACTATCCCTACAGGTGTGATTTCGTTATGGTACGGCGCTATTGGTAGTGTTCCTACAGGCTGGTATTTATGCGATGGCTCTAACGGAACGCCTGATCTGCGGAATAAATTTGTGGTGGGCGCAGGTTCAACCTATGCCGTAAACGCCACAGGTGGCTCTGCTGATTCTGTAGTGGTTAGCCACACGCACACGGCAACATCAACCGTTACAGACCCAGGGCATTTACACACATCATTGAATTATGGTTCTGCCTCTGCTGGGTCTGGTGCAAATGGTGTTGTTGGGCAAGGAACAGGCACAACTTATGCCTCATTAACAAATACAACAGGAGTCACGGTTGCTACAACCAACGCATCCACAGGCGTAAGCGGCACAAACGCTAACCTGCCTCCTTACTACGCATTGGCGTACATCATGAAGGCCTAACATGGACAACCAGCAAATATTCAACATTGTGGTTTCCTGTGCGGGTTTTTTGGCAGGGTGGGTGCTGAACAACATCACCAAAAGCCTGAATCGATTAGAAGACAGGCTAGAGGATGTCCATGTGCGCTACGTCATCAAAGACGACTACCGCAGGGACATTGATGAGCTAAAAGACATCTGCAAGCAGATTTTTGACAAGCTAGACAAAAAGGCTGACAAGTGAGTGATGAACAAAAAGAATCTGCAAAAAGCGCCTTGATTGAAAAAATCACGTTTGCAATTTTGCCTTTGCTTTTTAGCTGTGTAGTTTATTTAATGTCTGCACTATCCAACCTAGCGCATGAAGTGACCATTCTGAACAGCAAGATTAGTTTGGTGGTTACATCTGACAACAGGCAAGCACCCAATAGCGGGGCCGAACTTGCCCGTGAAAAACTACGCCAAGATTTGGAAAAAGAAATTCAACTTAACCGTGACCAAATCCATTACAACAGGCAGTCCATTGCCATCCTAGAAGAACGCGCCAAACATACTTGCGAGAAACCTAAATGATTACTCTACTTTCTACCATTGTGTCATTCCTGATGGGCGGCTTGCCCAAGCTGTTAGACGCCTTTCAAGACCGTGCTGACAAAAAGCATGAGCTTGCCTTGGCCCAAATGCAGATTCAGCGTGAGCTAGAAATGCGTAAAGCAGGGTTTGAAGCGCAAGAACGCATTGAACACATCAAGACTGAACAGCTTGAGATTGAAACAAAATCGTCAGAAAAAACGGCTTTAATTGGCGCACAGCAAGCGGAGATGCAAGCCATCTACGCCCATGACACAAGCCTGAATGAAGGGACTAGCCAATGGATGCACAATTTAAGAGCGTCAGTAAGGCCCGTGATTACCTACGGCTTCTTTTTTCTCCTTGTCGCAATCGACCTGACCCTCGCATGGCATGGTATCAGTTCAAACGTATCTTTTGAAAAACTGGCAGAGCAGCTTTGGGACAATGAAACCCAAACCTTGTTTGCGTCCATCATTGCATTCCATTTTGGCGGCAGAGCGTTTGGTAAATGAACGTCAGCCCAAAAGCCCTTGCGGTCATTAAACACCATGAGGGCATAAGGTTCACTCCATACCGCTGCCCCGCAAAGCTGTGGACTATTGGTGTAGGCCATGTGCTATACCCTGAACAGGGCAAGCTAAAGATAGAAGACCGTGATTCCTACCCACTACGCCCTGAAGACAACCGCAAGTTTTCTGCAGAAGAAGTGGATTCCATTCTTGCCGCAGACCTACAGCGGTTTGAGCGTGGCGTAGAAAAGTTTGTGCCTGTACCCCTAACCCAAGGGCAGTTTGATGCCCTGGTTAGCTTTAGCTTTAATGTAGGGCTAGGCACACTCCAACGATCTACGCTACGTCAAAAAGCCTTGCGTGGCGATATGGCAGGCGCAGCAGATGAGCTACTTAAATATTGCATGGCAGGTGGCAAGATTCTCAAAGGGCTTCAAAACCGCCGTATTGATGAACGCGCCATGTTTCTTAGTCTTTAAGGATATGAATGGCGATAAGCACCGCCAACACCAGTACCGCACCGCCAAGCATTAAGAGCAAAAAGATTTCTAGCATGGTATTGCCAAGCGCCATTCACGTTCTTGGTTGCCCGTACTCGATTTGACGGTTTTGCCTGTAAGCATAACCAACCCATCCTTTTGCAGTTCAGGCAATCGCCTAGAAATCTGAACGCCATCAAGCCCTGTGTGTTGGGCAATCCCATCCTTGCCTAGCGGCCCGTGCTTTGCCAAGCACTCCATAATCGTATTAACGTGCTTGTTGGCAAATTTAGGGGCAACATCAGCCGCCATGAATGAGGTGATGGGGTCTGAAGACCTGGCTCTAATGTGTTCAAAACTCATCATCAAACCCCAAATCTTTTGGTTTAGGGTCGTTCAGGTAAGCCCAACCGTCCCAACCGCCATCACGCAGGGGGATAACGTCTAGCTTCAGCATATCGCCATTCTTGGTTTCAATGATGCTGCCGATTCGTTGGTAGCGGTTCTTAGACGCACCCTGGGCATTCGTGTACTGCCCTACGATGCAGGATATTTCTTTCTTGAGCTTAGACATTTGGGTTTCCTAGTGAGTTGAGTAATTTGACTTTGTGATCGACTTCTTCAAGAAAAGTCTGTATTTCATCTTCAATGTGAGCAATGTAGTCTTCATCACGTTCTATGCGTGTGACAAACAATTGCAAGTGTTTAGGCATTCTTGGGTCAAACACCACATAGTCGCAGAACACCCTGTCTGTACAGGCAAGCTGGAACTGGATTTGGGTAAAGTATTTCTGTGGGCATTTCTTGGTCAACAGGGCTTCAATCATGGTGGCTGTGTTTGGGCACTTGATCTCTACCAGGCCATTGACCCCCACAAAACCATCAGGACTAGCCCCTGCCATCGGAATGTTGGGGTGAGGCACAAACCCCACATCTTCCACCATTACGTCTTTGGCTAACTCATAAGCCGCTTTTGCAAACGGCTCCTGTTCAACGCCGTGAAGCATGGCTGCGTTGCTGTAAGACTCTGTGGGCTTTTGCGTCATACGTTCTACGACCAGTTGGGCCATGTAGTTTTCACGGCTGGTGCTGTAACCCGTCTTGGTCTTGGCGATTACGTCAGCCACCCTAGAGGCCGTGACTTTGCCCAAACGGGCAGTAAACCATTCGTCTGTGCGTTGTTCGGCTGTAGCCATTAAGCCAGGCCATGTGGATGGAAGTTCTAAGCTCATGTTGTCTCCTTTGCTTTCTTAATACGTGCGGCTTTAGCTGCCATCACCCGTGATTGCCATGTTTGATCGCCATTACAGGCTTCATACGCTGCTGCGTAGGCGGTCTGCAATTCTTCTTTATTGGTAGTAGCGTCTATTGCGGCAAGGTGGTCAGCCATAGCACTTGCGTTAACCTTTGGCTCTTGCTTGCGGCTGGCGGCGTTACCGTCATCATCTTCAGGGGCTTGCCCTGTTGCTGCCATCAAAGACGCGCGGCGAATGTAAGTTAAACATGACATAAAGCCTTGAGGGTCTACTTTTGGAGCAGGAAAAAACAATTTCCCGCAATCAAGACGTTCACCCGACTCATGCAAGAAACTTGTCTCGCAGACAATCCCATCAAGGTGTTCCGAAGTAGTCTGAAACAAGAATATTCCGTTTGTGTTTAAAGCGTCTATAACCGATTCCACACAAGATGCTAGGTCTACATATTTGCTGCGGAAATGAGGATTCGTGGCGGTCTTTAAGGCTGGCGCAAAAGTTTTTTGTGCTTTCACTAGTGCTGTTGCAATTTGTTTCATAAAGTTCTTCTTTCTGTACTGTTTCAAAAAATTGTTGTTGGGACATATCAATAGACGTATTTAGGGCCGCAGGTCACTTCTATTACGGTTTCCACCGAATAGCCTGCAATCTGCCGTTTGGCATAAAGAGGTATGGCACGTAAGCCTGATGTCTCGCATTGCTTTACAGCGTCAATGATTTCATTGCGCCCCATAGGGGCTACACGGGCATCCACAACCAGTTCTTGATTGGGCGGTTTAGGTGGCTGGAATGTGCTGCAACCTGTGGTGATTACAGCCAGCCAGCAGAGTAGGGGATAGGTAATCACTCTCATCAATCCTCCAAAATCTGTATGACTTCTGCAACTTCTTGTTTCAGGCTGTCGAGCAAGTAAACGTATTCACGAATCTTGGACTCCAGCATTCCGACTTGAAAAGCTAGGCGGTCAACAGCAGGCTGCCCTGCATACATACGGTCAGCCGTGGCTGCAATGTTGGCTACTACTTCATTGGCGGTCATCATTACGGCCTCCACAGGAAAAGGTCTAAAACAACGATGGCAAGTGCCACCAACGTGAGACAGGTAATGATTCGATCTACTTTTTTCTTGCGCTGATATGGGCCTTGAATTTCAAACATGATGTTTCCTAGAAGTTAAGAAAGATTCCAGTACTCGCCGACAGGCAAGTTATTGAAACGGGCATAAAGTTCCGCATACAACTGATGTATAAGACCAGCTTTTATAAACTCGCCGTTTCGCTCATATCGAGCCATTGCCATTCTTAATTCCCTCATTTCATCCATTGCGTTTTCCATGGTGTACTCCTTATGCTTTGAAGATTTGGCAATGGCAACCACGTTTTGCCATCAAAGAAATAAAGCCTAGGGCTTTGGTAATGGAAGTGAATTCCATGCGTGACCAACCATCAGCGGTGTGGGTTGGATTCCATTCGACAACGTAACTTTGTTTCATCCTACTAGCTCCTAAAAGACCGCTACGATATGTTGCGGATTGGTTGTGATTGTATAGCATCCTAGACTTTGTGTGTAGGTGTTTACCCTAAATTGTTGTTTTTTTTTAATGTGTAGTAAAATTTACAAATGACAAAAGAAAAAGCCATCACCCTTGCAGGGTCGCAATCAGCTTTAGCCCGTCTATTAGGCGTGTCTAGAGGGGCTGTGTGGCAATGGAAAGCCCTGCCGCAAGGTAGGCTGTATCAGTTAATGGTGCTGAAACCTGAATGGTTTAGTATTTGAGTTTGAAACACGGCTAGGTGGGGGGTAGCTACCCTACCGAAAAGCAAGCCCACCTGCCTGCCGTTCGTTTCTTTTTGCGTGGGACAGTTTTGGGAAAAATTTTGCATTACTATCAATTCAACATAGGGGACTATGCGTCCCACACACGGCATTTGACCGTCATTGAAGATGCTGCTTACAGAAGACTTTTAGACTTCTACTATCTTCACGAAAAACCCATAAAAGTTCACGACATTGCTAGGCAAATTGGCATGAGGGAATACGAAGCTGAAGTTTTTAGCGTGCTTAATGAGTTTTTTTTGTCAACACCTGATGGCTTTGTGAATAGCAGAGCAGACAAGGAAATAGCCCATTTTCACTCTAAGATTGAACAAGCGTCCAAGGCTGGTAAAGCATCCGCTGAACGCAGGTTTAACGCCCGTTCAACGGACGTTCAACCAACCAATAACCAAGAACCAATAACCAATAACCAAGAACCAATAAATACAGAGACTACGTCTCTTGTTGTCTCGCCTAGCGAGAAAACGCCATCAGCGCCAATTGCTGAAATTGTTGACCTGTACAACAGCCGCTTGCCAATGTTGCCAAGGGTGACTGTGGTCAGCGATTCCCGAAAGCGTTTGGTTGCAGCAAGATGGCGGGATGTGGTTTCTGCCGACAAGCTGGACAGGGAAAGAGGGCTAGAGTTTTTTGATTGGTTTTTTGTCCATGTAGGCAAATCCAAGTTTTTGACGGGCAGATCAAAAGATTGGAAAGCCAATTTTGAGTTTCTTTTTACGGCAAGCAAATTTCCCCGAATTGTTGAAGGCGCATACCATCAGGAGCAAACATGAGCTACGTTCAAGCAAAACAGAAACACGAACAAGCGCAAGTGCCTGACCGAATTGACCTACTTTGCGGTGCATTTGAATGCCCGATGGAATGGACGGTGGACAAGGGCAGCAAGCTATGCACCCACCATGCATGGGCAAAACCGCATCAATGGCCCAAAATTACGGAATGGCTAAAAAGCAAAGTCGTAATGGGCACTTTACCGACCTTTAAAAGCGTTTCGGGTGTTGGGGGCTACCTACCCCCTAGACCCCAAGAAAAAACGGCTTATACGCCCGATGAGAAGGCCGCAGCGATACAAAAACTTCACGCCATGCCAAAGCCTGACGCAAAAGCATGGGCTTACAAGTTAAAGGCCCGTGAGGAAAAGGGCGAACAATTGAGCCTGGTGCAAAAAAAATCTTGGAGAGAGGCATTAAAAGCATGAACTACTACCAAGCCCATGCCATCCTAGACAAAGTGAAAGATGGTACAAATTACCCCCCACAAATCGTATTACAGGCATTGGAGATAACAGGTGACGCAGGAACAGATGGAGCATTTCAAGGATTGCGAGGCGAGAGAATGGATTCGGAGGTTTCAAGAAAAAGGCAGCCAAGCCCGAAGTTGGTGGCAGAAAATATCATCAGAAATAGCAAGGTCGCGTGGGGAATCAGCCCTGCAAGACCTGCGGGAGCGCATGAACAGGGTCAGGCATGAGGGCGGCGAAAGTTGATGCCAACCATGTCCAGGTGGTCGAAGCGTTACGTGCCGCTGGCGCTACGGTTCAATCCTTGGCGGGTGTGGGTAAGGGCGTTCCTGACCTACTGGTGGGTTATAGGCAAACCACATTGCTTATGGAAGTCAAAGACGGTCACAAATCCCCATCTCAACGCAAACTTACTGAAGACCAACTTAAGTGGCACGGGGCATGGAACGGCGGCACATTGGCGGTGGTGGATGGCCCTGAAGCGGCTTTAAGAGCATTGGGGGTGATTAAATGAATCCATTTGCAATTACAGGGCCAACCTGCATTAGCTTTTCAGGGGGTCGTACCAGCGCATATATGCTTTACAAGGTGCTAGAGGCTCACGACATGAGCCTTCCAAATGAAGCGGTGGTTTGCTTTGCCAACACAGGCAAAGAAGATGATGCAACCTTAGATTTTGTAAATGAATGCTCAATCCGTTGGGGTCTTCAAATTACATGGCTTGAATTTGCATTAGAAAACGAAGAAAGCACATTTAAGGTTGTGGATTACAAAACCGCATCAAGGGACGGCAAGCCATTTGAAGCTGTCATTAAGCGTTATGAGCCTTATTTGCCAAATGGCAGGGCCAGGTATTGTTCTAGTCAAATGAAAACAAGAACGATGCACAGGTACTTGAAGTCTATTGGTTGGGAAGATTGGGATACATTTATTGGCATCCGAGCAGATGAGCCAAGGCGTGTAAGTAAATTTCGTGCAAATCCGCATCCTGAAACAAAACACGAAACAATTTGCCTGCCGCTTGTTACTTTAGGTGTTTCATCAAAAGAAGTAGGCAAATTTTGGAAAGAACAGGATTTTGACCTTGGCCTACCAAACATGGATGGCAAAACAATGCACGGAAACTGTGATTTGTGTATGTTGAAACCTAAAGCACAAATTTTGAGTTTGATTCAAGAAAAGCCTGAACGTGCAAATTGGTGGATAAAACAAGAAGCGGAAGCCGCTAAAAGATGTACAGGTGACGGTAGGTTTTTTGCCATTGACAGACCAAGCTACGCCCAAATGCATGAATACTCTGTGGAACAGGTTGATATGTTTGATTCCAATGAAGAAGCCATTTCTTGTTTTTGCGGGGATTAAATGATTGAGCAAAAAACGCAAGACATAAGAGACAAAGCCCCCGCCTACGGCGCAGCCAAAGCGCAGCGGGTGTATCTTGAGGAATTCCGTAAATCCAAGAAAGCCCTGCTGATGAAAGAAGCCCTAACAATGGGCTATGAAGCTGCCAACGCACAGGAACGTGAAGCCTATGCAGACCCTAGCTATCAACAGCTTCTTAAAGGCTTGGCTGCGGCAATAGAGCAAGAAGAAACCTTGCGGTGGGAATTGGAATCTTTGCGCTTGGACTGCGAAATTTGGCGTACACAGCAAGCCAATAACAGAATGCAAGACAAGGCGCACCAATGAAGGTTGAAATTGAAAACGCAACCTTGTATCTTGGGGATTGCATGGACATATTGCCAACCTTGCCAAAGGTAGATGCGGTGATTACTGACCCGCCTTATGGTATTGACTATGAAACAGGTTATGGTTCTTTGGATTGGGGAGACGGAAAAATCGCTGGCGATAAAAACACAAAGTTAAGAGATTTTGTGGAAGATTTTGCGATAGGAAAACCTTGTTTAATGTTTGGTACTTGGAGAGTTTTAAGACCATCTAGAACAAAAATGGTTTTGGTATGGGATAAGGGGGGCGCATTAGGAATGGGTGATTTGTCTTTGCCGTGGAAGCCTGGACATGAAGAAATCTATGTGATAGGCAGAACAGGTTATTCGGGTGTGCGTAGTAGTGATGTTTTGTGTTACCCACCAGTGCAAAGCATGGCTAAAAACGGTCGTGTTCATCCAATGCAAAAGCCAGTTTCATTGATGATTGATTTAATTTCTAAAACTATTGGCGAAACCATACTAGACCCATTCATGGGCAGCGGAACCACAGGCGTTGCCGCTATCCAGCTTGGCCGCAAGTTCATAGGCATAGAACGTGAGCCTAAGTATTTCGACATTGCTTGCAAGCGCATAGAACAAGCCGTGGCGCAAGGCCAGCTTTTTGAACCTGAACCACAAAAACAAGAACAAGTAAGTTTTCTATGATTCCCAAACACCAATACGTTCGAAGCAGAAAGCTACTTAAGCTGGTGACTGAGCTACCCTGCCAGCATTGCGGTGCAGAACACATGGTGCAAGCAGCACATAGCAATTGGGGCGGCGGCAAGGGCCGAGGTGTAAAGGCAGACGACAACCTAGTTGCTGCGCTATGTCTAAATTGCCATTACGAAATAGACCAAGGGAAGAATCTTAGCAAGCTAGATAGACAAATCATGTGGAACAACGCCCACAGAGCTACGGTTTTTTTACTTTGTAAGCGTGGGTTATGGCCTGCTGATGTACCATTACCAAGTGGTTAGCAGTTGCCACATTTCAGGGGGGTATTGCGCCCCCCGCTTTTTTGGTATAGTGCAACAATGAAAAATGCCGAAGTTGCGGAATTTGTAGCCACTCTGTTTCATGCAGGGACGATTACGCATTTTCAGCACTTGCAGACCCGTGAATATCCTGTGCATAAAGCACTAGGAAAGTTCTACCCCAAGATTGTTGATCTAGCAGACAGCCTGGCAGAAAGCTACCAAGGTCGCTACAACACCCGCATGGAGCGTTTTCCTGATGAGCTACACCAGCCGCAGGAAAGCCCAACAGACTACCTGACCCAACTTAAGGGTTTTGTAGAGGAAGCAAGGCAAGAAATCCCCCAAGATACTGAGTTGCAGAACTTGGTGGATGAAATTGCCGATTTGATCAATTCCACCCTTTATCTCTTAACCCTTAAGTGAGGAAACTATGGCAAACCTAATGAAAAACGAACCCAAAGGCTACGGCGCACAAGTGTCTATGCCAAGCAACCCTGCCTCTGACATGAAAAAAACAGGCATGGTTAAAAATAACATTCCTGATGCCATGACCAACAAAACTGGCAAAGACATGAAGTTTGAAGGTGGACGCATGAACGGCGTTTGCTACACTCACGATCGTAAATCCTGCCAATAAAGCGAAAACCCCACGGTGTGCAGACCGCAGGGCTTTCTAACCAAACAAAGGACATTTTGAATGGCTGAATCGAATTGTAGGACTTGTAGATTTTTTACAAGCCAGCAGACTATGGGACTGTGCAAACGGTATCCGACTCACAACAACAAGCATGAAAATGATTGGTGTGGTGAACACTTGGCAAAAGTGATAGAAGTGATACCGCTGCAGGTGTACGACATCACTACCGACCAAATCGTAGAAACCAAACGCCGTGGAAGGAAGCCTAAAAATGCTGAAGCCGTTGCGTGACCGTGTGGTGGTGCGCCCCCAAGTGCGTACATTGTCTGAAATCATCCATGTGGACAACAAAGAACCCTTTAATGAGGGAACTGTAGTGTCTGTAGGCCCAATGGTCACAGAAACCCAAGTGGGTGACTTCATCAAATACGGGAATGGGGACTACCTAGCGTGGCCCACCCATACCATAGATGGTCAGATGTATCAAATCATTCAAGAAGCGGACATTTGCGCCGTGGTGGAGGCTTAAATGGCAACTAAACCTGGTCTCTATGCGAATATCGCAGCAAAAAGAGAACGCATTGAGCGCCAAAAAGCCGCAGGCAAAACCCCTGAACGCATGAGGTCGCCTGGCTCTAAAGGCGCACCGACTGCCGAGGCATTCAAGCAATCTGCCAAGACCGCCAAGAAGAAGTAATCATGGCGACTAAAAAGCACGACAAGCCCATTGCCCACACCACCACGGGCAAAGGCAAAAACTTCAACGCCACCGAAAAAGGCGCAGGAATGACCGCCAAAGGTCGTGCCGAGTACAACGCCAAAAACAACGCAAACCTAAAACCACCCGCCCCCAATCCGAAAACAAAAGCCGATGCAGGTCGTAAAGCATCATTTTGTGCAAGAATGGAGGGGGTAGTTAAAAACGCCAAAGGCCCAGCAGAACGGGCAAAGGCATCTCTTAAAAACTGGAATTGTTAAAAGGAGCTAATCATGTCTAACTCAATCGCAATCGGCGTAGCGTACAAAGACCAAGAAATCGTGGGTGGAACACTAGACAACACCCCTATTGGTGCAACCACACCATCTACCATTGTGGGTACAACCGTATATTGCTCTAGCGAAATCGGCTATACCGCCGCCGCCCAAGGTACTGTGACCCAAGCCACTTCCAAGTCAACAGGTGTGACTTTGAACAAGTCAGCTGGTCAAATCACAATGAACAACGCAGCCTTGGCTGCTGGCGCTGCGGTTTCGTTTGTTTTGACAAACAGCACAATTTCCGCCAATGACACAATCATTGTGAACGTTGCTAGCAACACAACTGGCAGCTTGGCTGGCGCTTACACCACTTACGTTTCATACTTGGCTGCTGGCTCAGCTTTGATTACATTGCGTAATTTAACTGCAGCCACTTCATATTCTGAAGCCGTTGTCATTAACTACGCAATTATTCACGGTGCTACATGACCGTAGAGCAGATTGAAAAGCGCTTAGAGGAACTAAAAGCCACAGCCAAGCAACACGAAGCTGTGCTTTTTCAGATCAGCGGCGCTGTCCAAGAGCTAAACAACTGGTTAGCACAGGAGAAAGCAAATGCCGTTGATAGCATCAATGACCCCCAAGGCTCTTAAAGCTAACATCAAAAAAGAGATAGAGGCAGGCAAACCCGTAAAGCAAGCGGTGGCTATCGGCTATGCCGTGCAGCGTGAAGCCCAAAAGGAAGCTGGCAAAAAACCGACTCCTAAAAAGAAGAAGTAAATGCCCACCCTAGCGGACATCTACAGCGCAATAGATTCTGCAAAGCGCAGGGGGTCTGACTTTGTGCGTAACCCAGGCGCAAGTCTGCAACAAATGTTAGACTCTGCCACAGACCGCATTAGAAATGCAGGTGCTGATCTTTCAGCCGCCACCCAAGAATTCATAGACACAGGCAAGCTATACGGCCCTAAAAGCGAAGCCCTAGCAATGAAGATGGCAGAGGGCTACAACCCCGCTGGAATCTTTATAGGCCCCAATGCCGCCATCTTTAACAAAGGCATGGCAGCCAAAGCCTTACAGATGGAAAAAGCAGGTGCATCACCTGAAGACATTTGGTCAGCAACTGGCACGTTTAGAGGCGCTGACAAGCAATGGCGGCAGGAAATCAGCGACAAAGCCGCAAAGATTACTGATGATGTTTACCAAGGCATAAAAGCAGAACAACAATTTGTTGGGCCAGCTTCAAAAGCATTGAAACATGAGGAACTATACAAAGCCTATCCTGAAGTGGGAAATGTAAAAAGCTACTTGTACGCAGCAGAAAAACCATCAGGCAGTTACGATGCGGCAACAAACACTTTGATGGCGAAAGGGCCTGGCACTACAACACAAAAAAGTGCAGCCTTACACGAATTGCAACACGCCGTACAACAAAGAGAAGGCTTTGCCCGTGGTGGAAGCCCTAAAGACGTAGGTGCAATCACAAATGAATACCAGTTTGCAAAGACTCAATTTGATGAAGCATTAAAAACAAGAATGAATAAAAATGCTGACCCAGTAGCAAAAGAAAACGCAATCCAAATAATGAATTTTTACGGCCCAAAGTTACAAAAACTAAAAAAGTTTTCTGACTCTGATGTGGCTTATAGGCATTTAGCGGGAGAAGCCGAGGCTAGAGCCGTTCAATCTCGCATGAACATGACAGACGCAGAACGTAAGGCAACTTATCCTTTTAAGTCATATGACGTTCCAATCCAAGACCTGATTGTTAAATACAGATAAACTGTAAGAAAATCAACGACTTAACATAAAAAACAAATGGGCGCACCAATCGGTAACATCAATGCATCAAAGGGCGTAATGTTCAAGGACAAACTACGCCTTATATTGACGCAAGAACCACATCGCCTAAGAGCCATTGCAGACACCCTAGTAAGGAAAGCCGAAGAAGGTGAGCCCTGGGCTGTGAAAGAAATCATGGACAGGATGGACGGTAAAGCCCACCAAGCTGTAAGCGTAGAGAACGCAGACGGTTCACCCTTACTGTCAGGCATCCAAGTCACATTCATCAAGCCCGAATGAATGAAGTCCAATCTGCAATAGCCAATGCAGAATTCCCCATCAAGCTAGAAGGCTTGTTTAAGAAAAGCCGTTACAAAGTCTTACACGGCGGCAGGGGTGGAGCAAAGAGTTGGGGCATAGCTAGGGCATTACTCATCCTAGGAGCAAAAAACCCCATCCGCATTCTGTGCGCCCGAGAATTCATGACATCCATGAGGGATTCAGTACACAAGCTGCTGTGCGACCAAATCGAAAGCCTTGGACTGCTGAACTTCTACGAAATCACACAGGCAAGCATCAGAGGCAAGAACGGGACAGAGTTTGCGTTTGTCGGCCTGAAGAACAACGTAGCCAACGTAAAAAGTTATGAAGGAATCGATCTGTGTTGGGTAGAGGAAGCCCAAACCGTCAGCCGCTTAAGTTGGAACATCCTGATTCCGACCATCCGTAAGGCGGGTTCAGAAATATGGGTCAGCTTCAACCCCGAGCTAGAAACAGACGAAACCTACCAAAGGTTTGTAGCCAATCCCCCTGAAGACTGCATTACCATGCGGGTGAACTGGTACGACAACCCGTGGTTTCCCGACACCCTGCGGATGGAAAAAGATGCCCTAAAACAAAGGGACGAAGAAGCCTACAACCAAGTTTGGGAGGGTTTGTGCCGCCAAACCGTAGATGGAGCTATTTTTGCCAAGGAAATGCAAGCCGCAGAAAAGGATGGGCGCATCACTAGAGTGGCCTATGACGCTACCAAGCCCGTACACGCCGTGTTTGACCTTGGATGGTCTGATAGCACCGCCATTTGGTTTCTACAGTTTGTGGGCATGGAAACCCGCCTGATTCGCTACCTAGAAGGCAGCCAACAGACCATGAGCTATTACTTAGCCACCATGCAAACCTTTGGGTATGTTTACGATACGATTTGGTTGCCCCATGACGCTGAGAACAAAACCCTAGCGGCAGCAGGGCGCAGCATTGACGACATCGTAAGAAGTGCAGGCTATAAAACCCAAATCTTGCCTAGAGTGCCTATTGTGGACTCAATTAACGCTGCTAGGACAATATTCCCTACCTGCTGGTTTGACCGTGAACACGCTGCAGACGGAATTACCTGTTTGCGCCACTATCGGTATGACGTTGACCCTGACACCAAGCAATTCAGCCGAAGCCCACGGCACGATCATTACTCACACGGGGCTGACGCATTTAGATACATTGCCCTTATGATTAAAGAACCCCCAAAACGCAAGCCTAGAGCTAGGACTGATATGGCAGTCGGATGGATGGGCTAACAGGAGAGAAATATGGCATACCAAGACCCTACAAACGACAAAATAGCCGAGGCCATGAAGTTTTGGCGCTTGGTCAATGACGCTGACTCAACCAACCGTGCCGAAGCTCTGCAAGACATCAAGTTTGCCGCTGGCGATCAATGGCCCATTGAGATTCAGAACAGCCGCAACGTAGAGGCACGACCCTGCTTGACCATCAACAAGATTGATGCCTACATCCGTCAGGTGACCAACCAACAAAGGATGCAGCGCCCCCGCATCAAGGTTCACCCTGTGAATAACTTGGCTGATTACAAGATTGCCCAAGTGATTGAGGGCATTACCCGCCACATCGAAACCAACAGCAACGCCGACACCGCCTACGACACGGCATTTGATTACGCCGTAAGGATGGGTTGGGGCTACTGGCGTGTAAATTACAAGTACGTCAGCGAAAGCAGCTTTGACCAAGAAATCTACATAGACGCTATCGACAACCCGTTTACCGTCTATTTCGACCCTAACAGCATCCGTCCTGATGGTTCAGACGCAGAGCGATGCCTAATAACTACCGTGCTGGACAAAAAGATATTCAGGGAGATGTACCCCGATGCCGATGATGGGGCTAACTTCCAACCCCGCAGCACAGGTGACGACACCGCAGCTTGGATTACCAAAGAAGACATCAGGATTGCCGAATACTTTTATGTTGAACGTGAACGGGCTAGGCTTTTCCTACTAAGCGATGGCACAAGCGCATTTGCCGATTCTGAGAGCTTTTTTGAGCGCGTAGAAGCCGCAGGGCTAGAAGTCATTGACGAGCGTGACTCATACCGCAGGGCCGTTAAGTGGTGCAAGATGACCGCTATGGAAGTCTTGGAAGAAAAGACTTGGGCAGGTAAATACATTCCTATCGTGCCTTGCTACGGCGCACAGGTCATTGTGGACGACAAACGCAAAAAGTACGGTTTAGTGCGGTTTGCCAAAGACCCGCAGCGTATGTACAACTTTTGGCGCACTTCCATGACTGAAAGCGTGGCATTGGCTCCAAAGGCTAAATGGCTGCTTGCAGAAGGTCAGGATGAAGGCCATGAAAATGAGTGGGCACTAGCTAACATCAAATCTAGCCCTGTCTTACGCTACAAGCAAAAAGACATCGAGGGCGTTCCTGCGCCTGTGCCGCAACGACTACAACCCGAACCGCCACCAACGGGCATTATGGAAGCCGCTGGTGCAATTTCTGCCGACCTGCAAATGGTGTTGGGCATCCTAGACCCTAACCAACTGCCAAGCGGCAACATATCAGGCAAGGCTTTACAGGGCCAGCAAGCCCAAGTTGACCTGTCTAATTTCCATTTTTACGACAACATGACCCGCAGCATCAAGCACACGGGCAAAATCATCCTAGACCTGATTCCCAAGATTTACGATACCCAACGTGTCATGCGAATTATTGGGTCTGATGGTCAACCAGACATGACAGTTATCAATGAGCGTAGCGCTATTGGTGAAGTGCTGAACGATGTGACTGTGGGCGAATACGATGTAGTGATGGACACAGGGCCTGGCTTCCAATCTAGACGCCAACAAGCCGTAGAAGCCATGATGCCCCTGCTTACAGGCAATTCTGAGCTATTCAATATTGCGGGTGACTTGGTATTTAGGAATATGGACTTCCCAGGCGCTGACGTGATTGCAGACCGTCTAGCCGCCTTGAACCCAATGGCACAAATTGATGAGAAATCAGACATACCGCCTGAAATTCAGATGCGCTTGGCTCAATCCCAAAAAGCCATCGAGGAACTTCAGCAGCAGCTACAAGCCGCAGGTTTGGAGATTAACAACCGTATGCAAGTGGCTCAGATTAAAGAAGAAGGCGCTACCAAACGCAAGCTAATGGATGTAACCGCACGGGCGCACAACACCGAGACAATGGCAGAGGTACGGGTTAACGACCAAAACACCCGCAGCATTACAAGCCAAAACAAGACCGAAATTGATGCCTTGGTCAAAATGCTGATTGCAAGAATGCCTGCAGACCAATTGCTTGCAGAAATTGAGCGCCTAAACGCTGAGCAGTTTGCATTTGCCCAAACTGCAGCACAGGACATAAGCCAAGGCGCAAGCCCATTTGTGCAGCAACCAAATTTAATGTAATATGTAATCACCTACCCGTGGGTTCACGGGGTTAATTCTTTGAGGTAACTCAATGTCGGAAGTAGCGGAAAGACTTGCTGCCAATTTGGTGACAAGTGAGAATTTAGCTGAGTTCAATGCAAAAAAAATGGGTTTAGCTGATAGAGCGCCTGCCGAGGCTGTAGTCGAGAATACTCCTACAGAGCCGACAGAAACGCCCGAACAGAGTGAACCGAAAGCGGAGAGTGAAGCAACGGCAACAGAGGATAGAAAACAAAATCCTAAGTTGGAAAGACGGTTTTCTGAGATAACCAAGCAACGTGAAGAAGCTAGGGCAGAAGCACAGCGGGAACGCGAAGCAAGGGAATCTTTAGAAGCAAGGTTGCGAGATTTAGAGACAAAAGCACAGCCTAAAGCTGATGCCGCTGAAACTGAGCCGCTGCCCGAGCAGTTTAGCGATATGTACGAATATGCGAAAGCATTGACAGACTATCGGGTTGATCAGAGGTTGAAGGAAGAAAAGGTTAAGGAAGCGCAGGCAAAAGCTGCATCCGAACACGCCAAGCTAATAGATACCTGGGCGCAACGGGTCAATGCAGCAAAAGCGGAGATGCCTGACTTTGAGGCAATGGTTTCTAGCGCAGACGTTACGGTAAGTAACGAGGTGCGTGATGCAATCTTTGAATCAGATGTCGGCCCCCGCATCTTGTACCACCTAGCCGAGAATCCTGACTTTGCTCAGAAACTGCAAGGCATGACCTTGACATCCGCTTTGAGAACTATTGGGAAATTGGAAGCGCAGTACGAAAAAACTGATCTTCAGACAAAGCCTGCTGTCGGTAAAAGTAAAGCACCCGTGCCGATCAATCCAATCAAATCGGCGGCTAACGGGCGTGATGTAGCCTTGACCAGCGATGGTCAGTTTCATGGCTCATATCAGGCCTGGAAAGCTGCTAGGTTGGCTGGAAAGATTCGCTAAACCTATTTTTTAAGGATTTTGAAATGAGTAACAATTTACTAACGATCAGCATGATCACCAACGAGGCCTTGATGGTCTTGGAAAACGAGTTGACCTTTTCTAATAATGTTGACCGTAACTATGACGACCAATTTGCCGTTAGCGGCGCAAAAATTGGCGCAACCTTGAACGTCCGTAAACCTGGTCGTTTCATTGGTACTACTGGCCCCGCATTGAACGTAGAAGATTTCTACGAATCAAGCGTTCCTGTTACCCTGTCCACACAATTCCACGTTGACACCCAATTCACTACACAAGATTTGGCCCTGTCTTTGGATATGTTTAGTGACCGTGTTCTGAAGCCTGCCGTTGCAGCTATTGCCAACAAGATCGACTTTGACGGTCTGACTACAGCTAAGAACAACACCGCTAACATCGTAGGTACAGCAGGTACACCCCCCACAGGTCTGATTACCTACCTGACCGCAGGTGCGTATTTGGATTCTGAGGGCGCACCCCGTGATGGTCGCCGTTCATGCGTTATCGAACCCTTTACATCTGCCACTATTGTGGACAGCTTGAAAGGTTTGTTTGTACCGTCTGACGCTATCAGCAAGCAGTACCAAAAAGGCATGATGGGTCGTGACTCTGCAGGCATGAACTGGTTTATGGATCAGAACGTGATCTCGCAGACTTTCGGTTCTTATGCAACCGCAACTCTGTCTTGCAACACCACCACAGGTACAGGCTTCATCACTAGCGGATGGGCTTCTACTTCTACTATCGCATTGACCGCTGCAACTGCTACCGCAGGCTTGAAGCAAGGTGACGTGATTCAGATTGCTGGCATCTTTGCTGTCAACCCACAGAATCGTCAAGCCTATGGCTCTAACAAGCTGCGTAACTTTGTGGTGACTTCTAACGTAACCGTGGCAACTTCAGGCACTACTTCTGTGACCGTAAGCCCCGCCGTGATTACCGCAGGTCAGTTTCAAAACGTGAGCTTGGCTTCTACCAGCAGCACCGCTGTAGTGACCCCGTTCAACAACACAGGTACTGTCAGCCCACAGAACATCGTGATGCACAAAAATGCATTCACTTTGGCTACTGCTGACTTGGAACTGCCTGATGGCGTGGTATTCGCAGGCCGTGCTTCCGATAAGGAACTTGGTCTGTCCATGCGTGTCGTACGTCAATATACCATTAACGTTGCGAATGATTCGTCATTTGCATTGGTGGCCTAATACTGTAAGGTATTACGGAAAAATCTTCTCTGATTGACTTGGAACTCCAGAAGTGGACAACAGGGCGCAAGCGATAAAAAGCAGCGTGAACGACTAAGTGAGAAGACAACCTGTGAAAAGGTTGATGCGATAGTCTGAACTGAGACGTAACTTAAAAAAGAAGTCTCAGAGGGTAAGTCGAAGAACTAACCCCGCCATTGAAAGATGGTCAGTAAGCTGAAAAGCTGAAAGTAACAGAGTGCAATAATGACAGTATTCCGACCCGTGTGGACGTTCTGTATGGCTGGGCGCCCCTGTACCCTGAACTTGCCTGCCGTGTCGCAGCTTAATCATTAACATTTAGGAGTAACTATCATGGCAAATCCAGGACCAGCAAGTACCAACACAAGTCACCCCACCAATTTGGCAACCAATCAGGCATTGCGCTTGATTGCATCTGCCCAAACCGTGAACTTGAATGCAGTCGCAGACACATTGGCCCCAATCTTTGCTGCTGGCGATGTCAGCGTGCAGAGCATCATTGTGACCAATGCATCTATTAGCCTTACCACAGCGCAATTGGCTGTCTATACAGGCCCAGGCGCTACAGGCACAGCAGTTAAATCTGCTTATGCTTTGTCGGGTAACACTTCTGCAGCAACTGTTGTTGTGACCGCCGCGACTTCTACTGATGCCATCACAAGCGGCAACCTGTACATCCGTTGCACTACCGCACAGGGCGCAGCAGCTACCGCTGATGTGTTCATCTACGGCTACGACCTGAACTTCTTGCCTTAAACAAGCATGAGTTAAGTGGAGAGGCCATCCTCAAAAGGGATGGCTTTTCTTTTTTGCAAGCCTATAATTTGATAAGAGGTACACATCATGGTTAACACATCCGTAATGCGCCCAAGTGGACGCACCTATGCACTCAGTCTCACAACTTCAGCCAGCACCGCCCTGCTGATTGAAGCCACCACAAACGACCAAACCAACTACGTTTCTTTGTTAAACACAGGTTCAGGCGTTGCTGGCGTGGAATTGTCTAACTCAAGCACAGTAACCACCCCAACCGTGGCATCCACAGGCAACAGCGGTTCATTCATCCTGCCTGCTGGTATGACTTTCCCGCTGCTGATTGCTGCGCCTAAAGCCCCGTTTTACATCAAGGCCATCAGCTCAAGCACAAACGTTCTGTATATCACGGCTTGCCAAGCTGACTAATAAGGGGCTTTCATGTCCAATTCCGCTGCGGTCACCCAAACGACCAATATCGTCCCTGTTCAGGGTATTTTTGACCCTGAACCAACCTTTGCGCTTATTTCGCTGATTGGCCCTGCAGGAACGCCGTTTTTTGCCAATATTTCACCCAATCAATCAGGGTTAAATATCACAAACAGCACGATAAACAGCACCACCATAGGGGCAACAACCCCGTCTACGGGTGCGTTTACGTCAGGCACGGTGGCCGCAGCCCCTACAGCCCCCACAGACATTGCCAACAAGCAATATGTGGACTATTACGCAGCAGGACTAAGCTGGAAACCCCCCGTCAATGCGGCAACCACAGCGAATATCACGTTGTCAGGTCTTCAGACCATTGATACCGTAAGTTTGGTGGCAGGTAACACGGTTTTGGTTAAAAACCAATCCATAGCGGCTAACAACGGCATTTATACGGTGGCATCAGGGGCATGGACTAGAAGCCCAGGCGCTGACACATGGGACGAATACGTTGGCGCAATTGTGTTTGTTTTAAGCGGTGGTCAAGCAAGTTCAGCTTGGTACTGTACTGCACAGCCTGGCGGCACTTTAGGCGTAACCGCAATCAATTGGTCTAACTTTAGCGTTTCGTCCACTTACACCGCAGGAACAGGGTTAACCCTAACAGGAACGCAGTTCAGTATTACGCCCGTGGGTACTGCGGGAACGTATGGCTCTGCCTCATCTGTGCCTGTATTCGTTACAAACGCATCAGGTCAGGTTTCATCCGTTACCAATACCGCTATTGCAATTGCAAATACACAAGTGTCGGGTCTTGGCACGATGTCCACCCAAAACGCCAATGCGGTAGCAATTACAGGCGGCACGATTAACGGCACGACTGTAGGCGCTACGACAGCAGCAGCGATCACAGGCACAACCATTACCGCTAACACCCAATTTACAGGCGCAGGAACGGGGTTAACAGGCACGGCAAGCGGATTGTCTATTGGTGGCAATGCAGCTACCGCCACCAGCGCCACAACCGCTACAAACCTTGCAGGAGGCGCGGCAGGCTCTTTGCCTTACCAAAGCGCAACGAGTGCAACTACGTTTTTGGCGGCAGGTACTAACGGTCAAATTCTGACTCTAGCGGCGGGTGTTCCATCATGGGCAAATGCGCCGTCTACAGGTGTGACCACATTCAGCGCAGGAACAACGGGATTTACGCCATCGAGTGCCACATCAGGTGCAGTTACCTTGGCAGGAACGCTAAACGTAGCCAATGGCGGTACAGGCGTTACAACGTCCAGCGGTGCAAACAGCGTGGTTTTGCGGGATTCAAGCAACAACATTACGGCTAACGCTTATTTCAATGGATTCACAAGTGTTGCGGCATCAGGTTCCACAATCACGCTAACTGTTGCGTCAACCCCTGTTTATTTGGTCACAGGTTCAGGCGGTCAGGTGATTCAATTGCCGAACGCTACCACTTTGCCAAACGGAACCATTTTTTCGTTCAACAACAATCAGTCTAGTGGCGCAATCACGGTCAACAACAACTCAGGCTCTTTGATTGTTTCTGTGCCATCAGGCGCTTATGTAACGGTTGTTTTGTTATCCAATGCAACTGCCGCAGGTTCTTGGGATAGACACGACCAAACCCCTGCAAACACATCTTGGTCAACTAACACCCTTGATTACCCTGGCTCTATAACTTCAGCCACATGGAACGGAAACACCATTGCAATCAACCGTGGTGGCACTAACGGAACCGCTACCCCAACCAATGGGGGCGTGGCTTATGGCACAGGTAGTGCGTATGCGTTTACCGCCGCAGGAACGGCAGGTTATGTCCTGACATCCAACGGTTCATCTGCCCCAACTTGGCAAGCCAGCACAGGCGGTTTGACAATTACAGACGACACCACTACTAACGCAACCCGTTATCTGACGTTTACAAGTGCCACCACAGGCTCGATTTCAAGCGCAAACGTATCTTCTACAAAACTTACATACAACCCACTAACAGGCAGTTTTAGCTCGCCTCAAACGGTTGCTAGTAACGGCTTAGTCGTAAATTCCAACACAGTAGCCGCAAGCTACAGTATTCCATCAGGGTCTAGCGCAATGAGCGTAGGCCCTATGACAGTTGCAAGCGGTCAATCAGTAACAGTACCAAGCGGCAGCCGTTGGGTTGTTTTATAAGGATTTGTTATGCCATACGGAACAGTAAACGCAGACTTGATGACCACCAGCGATGGTGTGAGTTCATCGGGTTTGTATGGATTCAAAAACCGCATCATCAATGGTGCGATGGTAATTGACCAGCGTAATGCTGGGGCTAGTGTGACTGTTAACAACAACCAGCAATACGCTGTTGATAGATTTATTATTCAGTCTTCTACTAGCACTCAGTTTACAGCGCAACAAAGCACTACTGCACCAACTGGCTTTTATAACAGCCTTTTAATTACCACATCATCTGCAAATGCTTCTGCATTTAATGCTGTATGGCAAAGGATTGAAGCAAACAATACAAATGATTTTGGTTTAGGTGCGGCAACAGCAAGCACTTTTACTGTGTCTTTTTGGGTTCGTTCTAGTGTTACGGGCGCGTTTGGGTTTTATCTTCAAAATAGCGCATCTTCATATTCTTATGTGACAACATACACAATTAATGCGGCTAATACATGGGAATATAAAACAATTACTGTGACTGGCCCAACTGCTGGAACATGGTTAACAACAAATAGTTGTTCGCTACAAGTAGCATGGTCGTTAGGCGGAACAGGCGGCACAACATCTACTCTTGGCTCTTGGCAATCCGCAAATGTTTACAACGCAACAGGGTCAACAGGAATTTCTAACACGGCATCCGCAACTTTTTACATCACAGGCGTACAGCTAGAAAAAGGCAGCGTAGCCACATCGTTTGACTACCGTCCTTATGGTACTGAGTTACAACTTTGTCAACGCTACTATTATCCAGTAAGAGGCAGTGGACAGTTTGCTGATGTAGTTGGTACAACAACCACAGATATGTTTTTTGGAGCAACTTTTCCTGTTGAAATGAGAGCTACTCCAACCATAACAGGTGTTTTAACTGCATTGCAAGTTAATAACTTCACCTTGGCATACACTGCATCTGGAGGCTCTTATAGTTTTGGTGCAACTAACACACAAGGTGTAAATGTGCGTAAAGGTGGCTTTACAAGTTTAAATACAAGTTATCGTTATTTTGTAAGTTCAACATCAATTGTTGCCACAGCAGATGCGGAGTTATAAATGTACAAGTTAACCCAAATTGAAAGCGTTGTTCGCACATCAGATGGCGCATGGATTCCCTTTGACCCCGCCAACACAGACTACCAAGCCTACCTAAAGTGGCTTGCAGAAGGTAACACGCCTGAACCAGCAGACGAAATTAAAGGAGAAGTAAATGGCTAATACCATCACAGCAGGAAACGCCACTAATGGCGGTACTGCAATTTCTTCTGATACGTCAGGCATATTGGAGCTTAGAACAGGGTCTAGTCCTACTACTGCGCTGACTATTAGTACAGGCCAAGTTGTGACTGTTGTAAACCCTATTCAGGGGGGCACAATTACGTCAGGAACAGCCGTTGCATCTACAAGCGGAACAAGCATTGACTTTACTGGCATTCCAAGTTGGGTGAAGCGTATTACTGTGATGTTAAATGGTGTATCTACTAACGGGAGTAGTATTGTTCAGCTTCAATTAGGTACATCCAGCGGAATCACTACATCTGGGTATAACAGTACCTCTGGAAGTTTCACAAGCGCAACACCCTCTGTAATTACGTTAAGTACAGGCTTTTCGCCAATTAGTGGTGGCGCATCATCTGACGTTCGATATGGCGTTTTTGTTTTTATAAATGTGTCGTCAAATATATGGGTGGGAACTGGTCAAGTGGCAGTTGGTTCTTATTTTGGGTTTGGTTCAGGTCAAATAAACCTATCAGGCACCCTAGACCGCATCCGCATCACAACCGTAAACGGCACAGACACTTTTGATGCTGGCTCAATCAACATCTTGTACGAATAAGGAGCATAAAAATGGCAGTAACAATAGACGGAACAAACGGTTCTTTATTCAACGCCAACGGTTCTATTGGCATAGGTGGTGCTAATTACGGCACAAGCGGTCAGGTGTTGACTTCTGCTGGTTCTGGTGCTGCTCCCGTGTGGGCTGCGGGAGGAAAAATTTTGCAAGTGGTAAGCACAACAAAAACAGATTCATTCACATCTACTACCGCTAATTCATTTACAGATATTACTAGTATGTCTGTTTCAATTACGCCATCAAGTTCTTCTAGCAAAATATATGTAACAGTTACTGGTACTTGTAGCGGGCAATCTGCTACAAGTGGTTCACAAATTAGATTAGTTAGAGGAAGCACGGCAATTTGTATTGGAGATGCATCTGGAAGTATTACACAAGCAAGTACTAATTCGTATCAACTTGATGCAAACCAATCTAATCCATTTTCTATTAGTTTTTTAGATAGTCCCGCAACAACATCATCTACAACATACAAAATACAATTTTTTATTACAGCGGGAACATTTTATTTTAATAGAACTCAAGTTGATGCAAACAGTTCTGGAAATGGAAGATATGCTTCAACAATTACAGTTATGGAGATTGCAGCATGATTGATTACACACTTATTCTTTCTGTAAATTACCCTACTGCTCAATGGACGCTAGATGGTGATTCTTATGACGGCCTTGATTGGCTAGATTCAAGCCCAAAGCCAACACAAGCTGAACTTGATGCACTTTGGGAATCTACCAAAGCCGCAGTAGCAGCTAAAGCACAAGCAGCGATTGATACAAGGGCTTCTGCACTAGCTAAACTGGCTAAATTGGGTTTAACCCAAGACGAAGTAAAAGCCTTGGTTGGCTAAAGAAGAACTTAAATAAGCATCTTATGACCGACTTTAATTGGAAAATTTCAGAAACCGTTGTACAGGACGGATTTCTAAAGTCTTTAAAGTATTACTGCAAGGCCGTGGATGGTGGCCTGTCCGTGGAAACAGAAGGCTATTGGTCTATGAAAAAGACTTACACAGTCACAAAGGATTGCCACCATACCGAGGTGGTCAATTGGCTGATTGATGAGACTACCCAAGATGGCGTGAATGCCATAAAATCAAGACTGCAAGAGCAGCTAGATAACGTGCGAAACCCTGTTTCCACATCGTTACCTTGGGCCGTCCCAACATTTAAGGTGACACTATGACCCAACCCATTGACATCATCAGCCGAGCCATGAAGGACATCGGCGCATTGGCTGCAGGGGAATCCCCCACCGCTGATGAGGCCCAAGATGCCTTTGATATGCTCAATGATATGACCGCCCAATGGTCAAATGAAAATATGATGGTTTTCTATAAGACAGAAATCATCTTCCAAACCGTACAGAACACAGTTCAATACACACTAGGCCCAAGCGGGTCTGTAGGTGCGACATTTACAGGCTCTATTGCTGGAACAACTTTGACCGTCCCTGCCAACGCTGTGACTGCAGGTGGCATCACTATGGGCATGACCATCAGCGGCACAGGTATTACCGCAGGAACGACCATTGTGGGCTTTGGAACAGGCGCAGGCGGCAACGTCAATGAAGGCGGCACATACACGGTCAGCGTGGCCCAAACCGTAGCCAGCACCGCAATTTCTGCCTACTATGAGCGCCCCCTAACCATTGAATCTGCATTTGTGCGGGTGGCTACCCAACAGGGCGGCACTAACCTAGCGGGTGGTTATTTGGACTACCCTGTAGCCATTTTAAGCTTAGAAGAATACGAATCCTTGGGCATCAAACAGCTAAATGGCCCTTGGGCAAAGATGATCTACTACCAACCAAGTGAGCTATTGGGTACTCTTTATGTGTACCCCAACCCGTCTAGTGGTGAGCTTCATTTGTTTACAAGCACGATCTTTAGGACGTACTCAGGTTTATACGACACCATCCAACTCCCCCAAGGCTACAACATGGCATTGCGGTGGTGCTTGGCTGAACGCCTAATGCCAATGTTTGGCAAGGCAAATGCTACACAGATTGCCATGATTAACGCCTACGCTGCCCAAGCCAAAGCCACAATCAAGCGCACCAATATGCGGCCTCCACAGGTGGCACGTTACCCTGACAGTCTCATGGTGGGCAGGGCTAAAGATGCAGGCTTTATTATGGATGGGGGCTTCCGATAATGTCAGATTTTGGCTTTGTCGGCCCATCCTACGAAGCACCAAGCATCTACCAAGATGCACAAGAATGCATCAATTTTGTCCCTGAAATTGACCCACTAAAGCAGCCTGGCGACAGGGGCGTTGTGGCGCTTTACCCTACGCCTGGCCTTACATCGTTAGTTCTGTTTCAGAATCAGCAAGAGGTCAGGGGGTTAAGAACGCTATCAGGCGGCGATGTGATGGTTGCGGTCTGTGGGCCTTATGTTTATGCCTTAACAGCTTCTTACACAACCACAATGGTTGGTCAATTGAATTCATCCACAGGCATTGTGGGGATAACTGACAATGGCGTAAATTGCTACATTGTGGATGGCACAAACCGTTACACATGGCGCATTTCTAGCCCATCGTCTGCCGTGTTTACAGGGTCTATTAGTGGCACAACATTGACCGTGACTGCTATCACTAATGGCACAATTGCCATCAACCAAGCCTTGTTTGGGGTGGGAATTACCCAAGAAACCGTGATAACCGCATTGGGTTCAGGTTCGGGTGGGGTAGGCACATACACCATCAACATCAGCCAAACCATATCGTCTGAGCAAATGAACAGCGTTATTGCTGGTGCGGTGGTGACAGGTTCTATATCAGGCACGACCCTTACGGTGACTGCCGTGACTAGCGGCACATTGGCTTTAGGGCAAACCATACAAGGCTCTACCGTAACCGCCCAAACCATCATTACAGCGTTTGGTACAGGTACAGGCGGTGCTGGAACTTACACGGTCAATAATTCACAAACTGTTACTTCTAGAACGCTTTACGGACTAAATTGGTCGGTCTTGCCAAGCACGGACGGGGCGTTTACAGGCGCAACATCTGTGGACATTGTGGACAACTACTTTGTCTATAACAACCCTGACACGCAACAATTTGGTGCGTCTGCGGTGTTGTCTCCCATATCCTCATCACTTTCGTTTGGCAGCAAAGACGGCGCGCCTGACGATTTGGTGTCGCTAATTGTTGACCACCGTGAAATTTATTTGTTGGGTGAAGTGTCTAGTGAGGTATGGATTGATGCAGGCACTAGCCCATTCCCATTTCAAAGAATCCCAGG
>Ga0209190_1000531_pt1 | contig 27795 bp, 22 predicted proteins | sample M_140205_XF_Meta_FD_187315 | JGI IMG/M metagenome (GOLD analysis project Ga0209190, IMG submission 187315) | Freshwater microbial communities from Lake Montjoie, Canada to study carbon cycling - M_140205_XF_MetaG (SPAdes) (version 2) | ecosystem: Environmental > Aquatic > Freshwater > Lake...
AGGGTGGAATTACTCGGACACCCGTGCACTCCTCGATCCGACCCATGCGACCTACGTGCCGGCCGAACAGGTGCGTGATCTGTGTGCCGTAACCTTCCATGAGTTCGTCAGCATGTCAATCCAGCATCTTGTCTGGGAGATGGGTCAGCGCATACTGGCGCGGTTTCCGCAACTTGCGACCGTCAGTTTCGAGGCGCAGAACCGCCTGTGGGACGTCGTTGTGCGGGCCGAGGATGGCAGCAGGGTCGTGTCGTACTGCGACCCCCGGCCTCCTTACGGCAGCATCAGCCTTGTGGTCCACCGAAATGCCTGAGGATTGCAACCTGTGTCTGTAACTGGTGGTCGATTGACGACCCACGTGCTAGACACCATGCACGGATGCCCGGCGTCCGGCATGCGTATCGAGCTCTTCCGATTTGATCCTGTCACCGGTGAGGCGCTGCGGGTCCGGGAGGTCGTAACCAATGGCGACGGCCGTGTTGACGGTCCCGTCGTGCAACCGGGAGACCTGCTGGCGGGAAGGTACGAATTGGTCTTCCACGCTGGTGACTACTTCCGACTGCGTGGCGTGACCTTGCCTGAGCCATCTTTTCTGGAGACGGTGCCGGTCCGGTTCGGCATTGCCGATGGCGACGCGCACTATCACGTACCGTTGCTGTTGTCCCCTTGGGCGTACAGCACTTATCGTGGCAGCTGACCGTGACACTTCGGCCTGAGCCCGGTGGATGTGAGCTTGGCCCCGGTCTCGCGGCGCGAGCCTCGGTGGTTCTGGCACGATGCGTCGAGCTTGGGCAGATCAGTGAGGAACCTGGCTTCCTGTCGCGTCGGCCTCTCACCTCGGCTGCACGCCACGCCGAACGCCTGGTGGCTTCGTGGATGCGGGATGCGGGTGGGCAGGCAACGGTTGATCCGGTTGGAAATGTCACGGGTCGGTGGCGACCATCGGGCGCCGTGAATGTCCCGGTCATCGTCATCGGGTCACACATCGACACCGTTCGGAACGCTGGTCGGTATGACGGGCCGCTTGGCGTACTGCTCGGCATTGCGTTGGCGGAAACACTCGCCACGCCCCCTAGTCCGATGTTTCCGCCACTGCCGTTCGGGATCGATGTGGTGGCGTTTGCAGGCGAGGAGGGTGCGCGGTTTTCATTGCCGTTCCTTGGGAGCAGGATGGTTGCCGGAGACCTTCCTGCGGAACTCCTGGCGCGCGTTGATACTGACGGGGTCTCGTTTGGGCAGGCGTTGGGCGAGGCAGGCCATGACCCGGAAAGCGTGGTCGGTCACGGACCCAGTTACGCGCCGGGTGACATTCTTCTATATTTGGAACCGCACATTGAACAGGGACCGGTCCTGGATGCGGCAGGCGAGGCGGTGGGTGTCGTCACCGCGATTGCCGGGCAGACCCGCCGACGCGTCACCCTGACCGGACGCGCCAATCACGCTGGTACCACGCCGATGCGTTTGCGTGCGGATGCCTTGGGCGGTGCAGCCGAGGCGGTGCTTGCAACTGAACGTGTGGCGAGGCAGACACCGGGATTGGTTGCGACGGTGGGCGAACTGAAGGTGATGCCCGGATCGGCGAATGTGATTCCGGGTGAAGTGGCCTTCTCGCTGGATGTTCGCCACGAGGCCGAGACCATTCTTCACGAGGCGGTGGGGACAATCATCGATGCCATCAGGTCAATCGCGGAGTCCCGGGGCCTTGGTGTCGAAGTGGATGGGGTCATGGATGTTGCGCCAGTGGCGTGCGACCCCAGAGTGACCGCAGCTGTCCAAGAGGCGTCCCGACGAACGCTCGGTACCGAATTGCGCGAGGTCGTCAGCGGCGCGGGCCACGACGCAATGGTGATGGCGACCATCGCGCCGGTCGGCATGTTTTTCGTCAGGTCACCGGGTGGAATCAGTCATCATCCAGATGAATCGGTTATCGAGTCCGACGTTGCAGTTGCCTTGGGGCTGCTTGTTGAGACGGTCCGGGTTGTGGCGGAGCGCGTTCGGTCCGGTGATTGGCAGGGAACGGCGGATGCAGGAGGCAGGGAGTGATGACCGGCAGGCAGGTTGTTCGGGGTGGATCGGTCGTCCGTGACGGGTCGGTCTTGCGGGAAGACATCGAAATCCGTGATGGGATCATTTCTGCCATAGGGCCGGAGCTGCATGCCGGATCCGCCACGGTGATTGATGCCTCCGGTCTTCACGTCTTTCCGGGCGCTGTGGATACCCACGTCCACTTCAATGAACCGGGGCGCACCGACTGGGAGGGTCTGTCAACAGGCAGCCGCGCGTTTGCCGTCGGCGGGGGCACGACGTTCGGCGACATGCCCCTCAATAACCTGCCGTTGACCTTGGACGGAGCAAGTTTCGACGAGAAACTGGAGATCGCATCGCGCATTGCGCACGTGGACTTCGCCCTCTGGGGCGGATTGGTGCCGGGAAACGTCGGTAGCCTACGCGACTTGCATGCCCGCGGTGTGATCGGCGTCAAGGCGTTCATGTCCGATAGTGGCTTGCCGGAGTTTGCGGCGTCCGATGATCTGACCCTCATGGATGGGATGACCATTGCGGCCGAACTGGGGATGGTCGTGGCGGTTCATGCCGAAAACGATGCGATCACGCGAGGTTTGACGGCACGGTTTCGGGCTTCCGGTGCGAAGGACGTCCAGTCATACCTGGCATCGCGCCCGGTCGTTGCCGAAACCGAGGCAATCGTGCGGGCGATTCATCTTGCCGAGGCGACAGGTGCGCGCCTGCATATCGTCCATGTGAGTAGTGGAAGCGGTGCGGCCATCGTGGCCGCGGCGCGGGCGCGCGGGATCGATGTTTCATGCGAAACCTGTCCGCACTACCTCACTTTCACCGACGACGACATTGAGGTGCTCGGGGCGGTTGCGAAGTGTGCCCCACCCGTTCGCAATGCTGAGGAACGGGCGCGTCTCTGGGGAGTTGTCGTTGCAGGTGGGGTCGAAATGGTGGTGTCTGATCACTCCCCTGCCCCTCCGTCCATGAAGGGCGGGGATGATTTCTTTGCGGTGTGGGGTGGTATTTCGGGCGTGCAGTCGACGCTTGGTGCACTCCTGACGGAGGGACCGGCCCACGGCTTGTCGCTTGCACGGATTGCGTCGCTGGTTGCGGCCGGTCCGGCGAGCCGCTTCGGACTTTCGCCACGCAAGGGCCGAATTGCCGTCGGGGCTGATGCCGATCTCACGCTAGTGGCCACGGATGAACACACCATTCTGGCGCAGTCGGACCTTCACTACCGGCACTTGCAGAGCCCGTACGTGGGTAGGGCCTTCACTGGACACGCCCGCCGAACGATCCTCCGGGGGATGACGGTTGCGATAGATGGCAAGCCGGTTGGTGACCCACAGGGGCGGCTTGTGCGTCCCGCCACACACGCCTGACGACGAATTGCCCGACATACCCGAAATTGCGGGAACCACACCCAAGGAGAAGAAGTCATGGCCTTGCCACCGACCACACGCACATTCATTGGCGCGAGGCACGCAGTCATTACCCCTGAGAGTCATGTCAAGACCTCGTTTCCCGGTTGGTCCGGTACGCGAACGATCGTGACAATCTCCCCTCATGTCGGGGCGGGCTTCGTCCAATACATCGCGGAGATGACGGCTGGAGGACACGCGGCTCCGCCCCCGGTGGGGGTCGAACGATTTGTCTTCGTCCTTGGGGGACACGTGACCTTCCGCGCCGGGCATGACGTGCATGAACTCCATGAGGAGGCATTTGCGTTCGCCCCGTCGGGGACATTCACCGGAATGGACGCGGTGACCACCAGCCGGGTATTCGTGCTTGACCGACGAGCAATCACCGCGCCGCACGGTACAGAACCTGCGTTTGTCGTGGTTGCGCGCCTGGACGAGATCGAGAAGTTGCCGTTTCTTGGTGATCCCCGTGCCCGGCTCCAGTCTCTCCTGCCAGACCTGCCGGGTTTCGACCTTGCCATGAATGTGTTCACGTTCGAACCGGGCGCGTGTCTACCCCTCGTGGAAAGCCATTACATGGAACACGGGGTGATTTTCCTTCAGGGCGGGGGCATCTACCGTCTGGAGGACCAGTGGTATCCGGTGCAACGCGAGGATCAGATGTGGATGGGACCGTTCTGCCCGCAGTGGTTCGCGGCGGTCGGTAACGAGCCTGCTCGGTACCTGTACTACAAGAACGGCAACCGCAATCCGCTCCTTGACCTGACAATCGCGCCCGGAGACGCTTGATGACTGATCGTGCCGCTTCACCCCAAGGCCAACGAACTGCAGGCAGTTCACCGGTTTTCGCTGACGCGAGGCAGGATCAGCTCGCGGTGGAGACTGGTCGCATTGGCATTGACGCGGGTCGAGTGCAGGCACAGTTGGCACACTTGGCAACGTTTACCGATGCGCCCCCTCCCGCCGTGACAAGGGTTCTCTGGACATCGACAGACCTGGCAGGGCGTGCGTACGTGACGACCCTCCTTGAAGAAGTTGGACTGGAACTGCGCACCGACGAGATCGGGACGATCTATGCCCGATGGACCGGGTCCGACCCCTCACTTCCCCCAGTGGCGACCGGGTCGCACGTGGACGCCATTCCGAATGCCGGACTGTACGACGGTTGCGTGGGGGTCATCGGGGCAATTGAAGCGGTGAGGGCTCTCCGGCACGCCGGTTTCGTACCGGCGCGGTCTATCGAGATCATCGTGTTCGCCAGTGAGGAACCGACGCGGTTTGGCGTTGGGTGCCTTGGCAGCCGACTGATGTCCGGTGCAATGTCACCAGACCAGGCGCGTTCCTTGCGAGATGGGGAAGGTCACGGGGTCGAGGAGGCACGCCGTCAGGCAGGCTGGTCCGGGCCCTTGGAGAACGTCAGGATTCCGGAGGGAACCTACCATGCCTTTCTGGAACTGCACATTGAGCAAGGTCCGGTGCTTGAGCATCTTGGCCTGCCGATCGGGGTGGTGACCGCGATCGCGGCGCCGGCGACGGTCCGGGCAGTGATCACCGGCGAGGGCGGACATGCCGGCGGCTTGCTGATGCCGGATCGACACGATGCGTTGACTGCGTCTGCCGAACTGATCCTCTGCGTGGAAGCGGCCGCCCGCGGAACTGGAAGCATTGATACCGTCGGAACGGTCGGTCAGGTAGCGGTCTTCCCCGGGGCGGTCAATGGGGTTCCATCGGAGGTTCGGCTCTCCATAGATGTGCGCGACGTCGATGGGGCGAGGCGGGATGGTGTCCTTCGCCGGATAGGCGACGACGCTGCCGGGATTGCCTCGCGACGGGGGGTTCGGATAGACCTTGAGGTTGTAACCACCGACCTGCCAGAAACCATGGATCCTGGTTTGCGGGATGTCTTGGAGGCCAGTGCGGCCGATGCTGGACTTGCTACCCACCAGTTGCCGAGCCGCGCCTATCACGACGCGTTGTTCATGCCTCGCATCTGTCCCACGGCGATGGTTTTTGTGCCGTGCCGTGGTGGGGTAAGCCATCGGCCCGATGAGTTCACTGCCCCGGAAGAGGTCGCGAATGGCGTGCGCGTGCTTGCCCATGCCTTGGCGAGGTTGTCTGGGTAGGGGCGTGTTGCCGGTCGCGTAGCCTTTCCTCGCTATACTCGCGGAAGTCGACTGCGCAGGGGGCGGGGAAGCAGTCAGCTGGCGCACCCAGTGGTTGTTCCAATGGAGGAGTGGCGATGAGAACACGGCGTAATCTGTTATTCGGGCTCGCAGCGTTGCCAATTCTGGCAGCATGCGGTGGTGAGGCGGCTCCGGCCGCGCCTGCAGCGAAGGCTGAACCAACCAAGGCACCGGCAGCTCCGGCGGCCGCAGCACCAACGACCGCACCCGCGGCTGCTGCTGCCCCAACCAAGGCCCCCGAGCCGACCGTAGCGGCCAAGGTGCTCAAGGTCGGCCTCGTGACTGACGTCGGCAAGGTCGACGACAAGAGCTTCAACGAGTCGGCCTGGAACGGCGCCAAGGCTGGCGCGGCGGCGATCAAGGGTGAGTCGAAGTACGTCGAGACCCGGGATCCCAACGACTACAAGAAGAACATCCAGCAGTTCATCTCCGAGAAGTATGACGTGATCGTCACGGTCGGCTTCCTGCTTGGCGATGCGACGATCGAGGCGGCGAAGGCCAATCCGACCATCAAGTTCATCGGTGTTGACCAGTTCCAGGAGAAGCCGGTCGAGAACCTCGCCGGGCTGATCTTCGAGGAGGACAAGGCCGGGTTCATGGTTGGTGCCCTTTCGGCGCTCGTCTCCAAGACTGGCAAGGTCGGCGCGGTGCTTGCCACCGATGTCGTGCCACCCGTGTGGCGGTTCGGCGAGGGTTTCCGTGCCGGGGTCAAGTTCGCCAAGGCTGATGCCGATCTCCAGATTGTCTATCACAGTGACGTCGGACCGGAGAAGACCTTCGACGATCCCGAGTGGGGCAAGGCCACGGCGCTCTCCATGGCCGACAAGGGTGTCGATGTGATCTTCGGTGCCGGTGGCAAGACCGGAAACGGGGCTCTCTACGGTGTCGCGGAACGCAAGGACAAGGGTGTGCTGGCGATCGGCGTTGATACCGACCAGTACCTCACAGTTCCGGAGGCGAAGGCCGTCCTGCTTTCAAGCGGGATGAAGATCATCGACCAGGGCGTCTCCGATCTGATCAAGGCAGTGTCCGACGGCAAGTTCAAGGGTGGGAACGTTAACGGCAAGGTTGGCCTTGCACCGTTCCATGATCTTGACTCCAAGGTCAGCGCCGAGGTGAAGACCAAGCTCGAGACCATCCGCAAGGACCTCGATGCTGGCACGCTCAAGACCAACGTCAAGCCGGCCAAGGGCTAGGAACCGTTCCCGGCGATGGGTGGCTCCATGCGTCGCCGGGGCGCCTATCTTGACACTTCCGGCACGGCGTCCCTCAACAGGGATGCCGTGCCGGTTTCATTGGCGGGGAAGGTGTAGTCACGGTGACGCAGGCCGTCAGGACGCGATTGATCGGCGGGCTTATTCCGTCGCTTGCCATCGTGACGGCGCTGCTCATCGGAGGCGTCATCATCTGGGCGTCGGGCCCGAGGCTTGACGGCCCATGGTTCGGGATCTGGTTTGTCGTCGAGGCGTATCAGGCCTTGGTCGAGGGCGCGTTCGGGTCACGTGCTTCAACCATTGACACGGTCCTCAGAACGGTTCCCTACCTCTTCACGGGACTGGCCGTCATGGTCGGGTTCCGCGGTGGGATGTTCAACATTGGTGCCGAGGGACAGTTGGCGGTCGGCGCACTTGCAAGTGCGTGGGTCGGCTTTACGGTCACTTCACTCCCGTTGATCATCCACTTGCCACTTGTTCTCCTTACTGGCTGCCTCGCCGGTGCCATTTGGGGAGGGATCGCTGGCCTGCTGAAGGCGAGAACGGGAGCGCACGAGGTCATCACGACCATCATGCTCAATTACGTCGGAGGGCAACTCGCGGCGTATCTGCTGAACGGGGTCTTGCGCGATCGATCGCCCCTGAACGTGATCGCACAGACTCCAAAGGTGGCCGAGACGGCACGGCTGCCTGATCTCATTCCTGGCCTCCACAGTGGGGTGATCCTCGTCATCGGTGTCGCGGTGCTGGTGTGGTTTGTCCTCTGGAAGACGACCATGGGCTTTGAACTCAGGATGGTGGGGATCAATCCGGATGCAGCCTCCTACGCGGGCGTGAACGTGGTTCGGCGCATGACATGGGCGATGGGCGTATCGGGACTGCTCGCTGGTCTGGCGGGAGCCGTTCAGGTTGCCGGGGTGAACTACCGGAGCACGCTTGGGTTCAACGTGGGATACGGGTTCGACAGCATTGCCATCGCGTTGCTGGGAAGGAACACCGTATCCGGGGTGGTCCTGTCATCGATCCTGTTCGCCGCGCTGCGAACGGGTGCGACGAAGTTGCAATTCCGGACCCAGATATCAACGGACATCATTTCCGTGATCCAGGCGCTGGTCCTCCTCATGATCGCGGCTGACCAGATCATCAGGTGGATCTACCGGATTGGTCCGGCGCAACCCGAAGCCGTTGCGGACGCGACCTCGACCGCCGCACCGGTGGCAAGTTCGGAGAGTGGACGGTGACCCGCGGCCGGTTCGCTTTCATCATCGGGTGCATAGGCTTGCTCATTGGGGGCGCAGAGGTATTGAGGTCGCCGGATGTCTCGGCATCCATCGTCGCGGCGAGCATGCTGGCGACAATGCTGCGTTTCGCGACACCGCTGACGCTTGGGGCCCTTGCCGGTCTCCTTTGCGAACGGAGTGGGGTAGCCAATATCGCCATTGAGGGCATGATGTTATCGGCGGCGTTCGGGGCGTTCCTAGGGGCCGCCGCTACCAAGAACCTCCTGATCGGTGTCTTGGCGGGCATGGCGGTCGGGGTGGCGATGGCAACCCTTCACGCTTGGCTTTCGGTCACACTACGGGTGGACCAGATTGTGAGTGGCACCGTGATCAACATCATGGCTGCCGGCATTACCGGGTTCCTCTCGACAGAAGTGGTGCGTCGTCAGGCACTGGTTGGGGCTGGCTTGTTGCCGGCGCTGCGGATACCCGTGCTTGCCGACTTGCCGGTAGTCGGGCCAGTCTTCCAGCAGCAACCCATTGCGTGGGTGGCGCTTTTGCTTGTGCCAATAACGCATCTGGTGATCTTTCACACGCCTTGGGGGTTGCGCCTTCGGTCGGTTGGGGAACTACCCCGGGCCGCGCACGCGGCTGGGATCAATGTCATTCGAACCCGGTACACCGCAGTAATGATCGGGGGGGCGATTGCCGGCATTGGAGGCGCGTATTTCACGTTGGAATCGGTCCCGGCATTCGAGCCGCTCATGACCAATGGCCGGGGGTTCATTGCCTTGGCGGCGCTGATCTTCGGTGGATGGACACCAGCGGGTGCGTGGGCCGCGTCGTTGCTGTTCGGGGCGGCGAATGCCTTGCATATCAATGCCCAGCAATTCGGAATCCCCGTTCCCGCACAGATCGTGGGGATGTTTCCGTATCTGCTCACGATTGTCATCCTTGCTGGCGTGATTGGACGTGTCAGTCCACCCGCGGCTGTCGGCACCCCGTATGAGGCGGACTGAGATGTGGGCTCGGGTACGCACGATCGCAATGCGGGGCTGGCCATGAATGTCGTTGGGGGCAGCGGCGGCGCACCAGTGCCTCAGGAGGGGTATGTCCTGGAGGCGCGGGGACTGACCAAACGGTATGGGTCGCTCCTTGCGAACAAGGACGTGCAGTTCGGGGTTCGCCGCGGTGAGATCGTCGCTTTGCTCGGGGAGAACGGTGCAGGCAAGACGACGCTCATGAACATGCTTTTCGGCATGACCGCGCCGGATTCCGGAAGCGTGCTGATCGACGGTGAGGCGATCCGTCTCCAGTCACCGCGCGATGCCCTCGCGCTCGGCATCGGAATGGTGCACCAGCACTTCATGCTTGTTCCGCCATTTACGGTTGCCGAGAACATTGCGTTGGGAGTGGAACCGTCGCGACGTGGGATGCTTGATTTGGGCGACCTTGAAGCGCAGATCACCGCGCTGGGGCGCCGGTTTGGCATAGACATTGATCCCCGAGCATTTGTGAAGGATCTATCCGTCGGGCAGCAGCAGCGCGTTGAGATCATCAAGGCGCTCTACCGTGGCGCTCGGGTGATGATCCTGGATGAGCCGACCGCGGTCCTGACGCCTCAGGAGGCTGACGATCTCTTCAAGGTCCTGCGGGGTCTTGCCCACGAGGGAACCGGGATTGTCTTCATCTCCCATAAGCTGCGCGAGGTATTGGACCTAGCCCACCGGATCGTCGTGATGCGGAGAGGCGCGGTCGCTGGAGAGGTCCTGCCGCGCGACGCCTCGCCAGAGTCTCTTGCATCCCTGATGGTAGGGCGTGATGTTCTCCTGCGTGTGGAGAAGGCGAAGTCGGTTCCGGGTAAACCGATGATCGTCGTTCGCGACCTTGTAGTGAACGATGACCGCCGGGTGCGAGCTGTCGATGGTGTGTCGCTGTCGGTTCGGACCGGCGAGATCGTGGGTGTCGCTGGCGTGCAAGGGAATGGCCAGACCGAACTCGTCGAGGCGATAACCGGTCTTCGGACAACCCAATCGGGATCTTTCCATCTCAGTGACCGCGACTTGACCCGTGCGACGGTACGTGACCGTACGGATGCAGGACTTGCCCACATTCCAGAAGACCGGCAGCGACACGGACTTGTGCTTCCGTTCACCGTAGAGCAGAACATGATCCTGAATCGCTACTACCGTGCGCCGTTTTCGCGATGGTTGGTCATGCAGGCCAAGGCGATGCGTGATCAGGCGCGCGATCTTGTGGGCAGGTTTGATGTCAGACCGGCGAACCCGGAGGCACCGGTCGGATCGCTTTCGGGGGGCAACAAGCAGAAGGTCATCATTGCAAGGGAGCTTTCGCGCGATGTCCGTGCGTTGGTGGCTGCACAACCGACGCGAGGCGTTGATGTCGGGTCGATAGAGTTCATCCATGGTGCCTTGATTGCAGCACGTGACGCTGGCGCTGCAGTACTGCTGGTCTCGGCGGAACTCGACGAACTCCTTGCGGTGTCCGATCGAATCATGGTGATGTTCCGGGGCAGGATCGTTGGCGCGGTTGACTCGGCCACTGCCTCACGCGAGGATATTGGTCTCATGATGGCTGGAGGCGTGTCACCCGAGGTGGAGTCGGTGACGCGCTGACGCTTGGCGTCCAGCGTGAATGGTGCGCACGTACAGGTTTGTCTGACCGACACCAATTCAAGATGGTGCCCATACAGGGCATCGAACCGTACACTTGACAGTAAATTCAGCGTAGATGACATCGTGGCCCTCAGGAGTGACGAAGACATGAAGCGACGATCAATCGTCCGACTGCCCAAGGCACATTTGCATCTTCATCTGGAGGGAAGTGCACGGCCCTCCACCATCAAGGAACTTGCCGAACTCGAGGGCATGCCTGACGCTGACCAGACGTTCAGCAATCTTCCGGAGTTCGTGCAGGTCTACGCCAAGGCCGCGGCCGTGATTCGGCGACCTGAATCCCTGAAGCGAATCTGCCGTGAACTGGTCGAGGATGAGGCTGCCCAGGGTGTCTGGTACACGGAACCGATGGGAGTTCCTCAATATCTTGGCAACCAGCATCCGTTTCGTGGTGCCCAGATTCGCCTCAAGGAATTCGACACCGACGGTGCGTGGGCGATCATGCAGGAAGGCTTTGCTGAGGGAACCCGTGCGACTGGCACCGAAGTTGGGTTGATGATGGGCATCAATCGCGGTTTCGGGGTGGACGGTACTGTGGAAGCGGCGCGGTTCGCTGCGAGGAACAAGGACAACGGGATCGTCGCTTTCGGGATTGCGGGCGACGAACGGATCCCGCCAGAGCCATTTGCGCCTGCATGCCATATTGCACGTGAGGCAGGTCTGCTGGTGGTTCCGCATGCCGGGGAGGCAATGGGTCCGGAGAGTGTTTGGGCCGCGATAAAGTCGACGTTCCCGCACCGGATCGCGCACGGAGTGCGGGCGGTCGAGGATCCGTTCCTCCTCTCCTACCTGAGCGACCACCAGATCACTTGCGATGTTGCGCCAACCTCTAACCTGCTCTTGGGCGTTGCGCAGGACATTGAGTTGCACCAGTTGCCAAAGCTGATGGATGCCGGAGTGCCGATCACTCTGAACACCGACGATCAGCTGTTCTTCGGAGCCCTGATCTGCGACGAATACCGGCTGGTGCGGGACACGTTCAACCTGACCGATGGACAGTTGGCCAACTTTGCGCGGGTGAGCGCGCGCGCATCGGGTGCGCCTGAGCACGTGAAGCAGCGCATCCTGAAAGGGATTGACGCGTGGCTCGAATCCGAGCCGGACGAATAATCTCTTCGGGCAGCGTGAATTATTTCGTGCACAGGCGACGACCGGAACGGCGTGACGTGGGACGTGCGCGATTGGAGGGCGTGGGGTGACATCGGTGTCTTTCCTCCTCAACGGCGAATTCGTTGATCTAGAGGGAACGGATCCGCACGTCACCCTTCTTGACCTCGTGCGCGACCGTGGACTGACCGGCACAAAGGAGGGGTGCGCGGAGGGTGACTGCGGTGCCTGCACCGTCGTTGTCCGGGAACCCAACCCATCACCCCATCGACCCTTGATTGATACACGCGTCGCTCCATCGCCGCTCCCGGCAAACGAATCGGAGCGTCCGTCGGTCTATCGGGCGATCAACGGCTGCCTCGCGTTGGCCGCGCAGTTGCCCGGTGCGGAAGTCTGGACCGTCGAAGGTGTCGGTGACACCGGGCACGCGGGTGGTAGGGTGGAGACTCAGCTGCACCCGGTCCAGGAGGCAATCGCTACCACTGGCGGTTCGCAATGCGGGTTCTGCACCCCCGGCTTCGTGATGACGATGTTCGCGTCGTATTACTCACCACTGGTCACGGACGCACAGTCTGTTGACCCAGGTGGCGAGGTTCTCGCGGGGAACTTGTGTCGGTGCACGGGATATCGCGCATTGCGCTCGGTGGCCGCACTGACGTCTGGTGCCGGCCTCGTTGAGGATTCGGAGCACGCAGACCGTTTCGCGAGTCGCTTGCATGATCCAGTCCTGGGTGCGGTGACGGCCGAATTGGGTTCGGCAGTCGTGGCGTATCGACCATCAACGCTAGCCGAAGCGATTGCCCGCCGCGCCAGTGAACCCGGTCTGCGGGTGATCGCCGGGGCCACCGACGTGGGGGTTGAAGTCACCCGCGGGTTCAAAAGGTATCCGGGCATTCTTTCGTTGGACGCCATCACCGACCCCATCTTCTCGACCTGCTCGCGCGCTGAGGGGACCGTCACGATTGGCGCCGGCGTAACCATGACCGCCCTGGAAGACTTCCTTCGCGATGGCGGGGTGCCATTGGCTAGGCAAATGCTGCCATGGTTCGCTTCGCGCCAGATCAGGAACCGCGCGACGGTCGGTGGCAATTTGATGACGGCATCGCCGATCGGTGACATGTCTCCGGTCTGGCTCGCACATGATGCGGTTGCGTTGATTGGTGGATCGTCAGGAATCCGCGAAGTCAGGGTGGCGGATTTCTTCACGGGCTATCGACAGACGGCGGTCGGTGTGGACGAACTCCTCGTTGCCCTGCGGATTGACGACCGCGTGGCACCTCCACGAGGGCGGCGCGTCGCGTGGGTGCGGAAGGTTGCCCGCCGGGATCGGGTTGATATTTCGACGGTGGCCGGGGCGTTCCTGGTGGTTCTTGATGACCGTGGGACCGTCGTTTCGGCGCGCCTTGCGTATGGAGGGGTTGCGGCGACCCCGGTGCGTGCGTTGGGTGCCGAAGACGCGCTGATCGGAGCGGTGTGGCGCGACGGTGATGGCGGTGTCAAGGATGCCCGTGCCCTATTGGGATCGGCATTCGCGCCGCTCTCTGACCACCGGGGGTCGGCGTCTTACCGGCAGCGCCTCATCACCGGCCTGTTTGATGCATGCCTTTCCGAGACGGGAATTGGAAGCGACCGGTGAGATGCCAGACACGGTGACCCGGGTGGTCGGACGACCGACCCCACATGAGAGTGCCCGGCTTCATGTGACCGGACAGGCGCGGTATACCGATGACCTGCCGCTTCCTCCGGGTTCGTTGCACGGATGGCCGGTCACGTCGCCGCACGCACATGCGCTGATCAGAGTGGTTGATGTCTCCGAAGCAAGCACCACCCCCGGGGTAGTCACCATCCTTACCCGCGAGGATGTGCCGGGAGAGAACAATTCGGGCCCGCTGAGGCATGACGAACCACTCTTCCTTGGTGCTGGGGATGTTGCGACGTATCACGGACAGGCTGTCGCGTGGGTGCTAGGCACGTCGGTTGATGCGGCTCGACAGGGCGCAAGCCGGGTGGTGGTGACCTACGAGAAACTCGACGCCATCCTTGATCCTGCCGATGCGATCAGATTGGGCAGTGTCCACACCGATCCGCAGTGGATCCGTCGTGGGGATGTGGATGCGGAGTTGGCGGGGGCAGGAGAGGCCGGTCACGCCGTCGTGAGCGGTGAGTTCAGGATGGGTGCGCAGGACCACTTCCCGCTGGAGACCCACGTCTCGGTCGCCCTGACTGATGAGGACGGCCGGATGATGGTCCACAGTTCGACGCAGCATCCATCGGAGACGCAGGCGATTGTCGCGCACGCCCTTGGGCTGTCGCTCAACGAGGTGGTGGTGCAGTGCGTCCGGATGGGCGGTGGGTTCGGGGGCAAGGAGACTCAGGCAAACGCCTGGGCGGCTGTGGCGGCGATCGGGGCGCGCAAGACCGGGCGGGCGGTGAAGGTGCGCCTGGACCGGGACCGTCACATGATCCTGACCGGTAAGCGCCATCCGTTCGTCGCACGGTACCGGGTGGTGGTAGGTCGGTCAGGTGACCTTCGCGCGCTTGACCTGGAGCTCTATGCTGACGGGGGTTGGTCGCTTGACCTGTCCGACGCGGTGCTTGGCCGGGCAATGTTCCATTCCGACAATGGCTACTTCTTCCCCGCGATGCGGGTCCGTGGGCAAGTCCTGAAGACCCATAAGACGTCACAGACCGCATTCCGGGGGTTCGGTGGGCCCCAGGGCGTGGCAGTCGCCGAGGAGATCATCGACTGCGCGGCGCGTGCGATTGGCATGGACCCGCATGACGTCAGGACACGCAACATGTATCGCGGGTCGGGCGAGACCAACACCACCCACTATGGGCAGGAGATTGGTGACAACCGGCTCGTGACCATCTGGGAGGGTATTCAGGAGACCGGGGAGTTCATTTCGCGACGCGAGGCAATCAGGTCGGCGAATACCCTGGGTGGTGGAATTCGGCGGGGCATCGCGGTTACGCCGGTCAAGTTTGGCATCTCGTTCACCACCACGTTCCTGAACCAGGCGGGCGCACTTGTGCTGATCTACAGCGATGGAAGCGTCCAAGTCAACCACGGTGGAACGGAGATGGGACAGGGCCTGCAGGTCAAGATGGCGCAAGTGGCGGCGGAGGTTCTGGGTGTGCGCCTGACATCGATACGGATGATGCCGACGCGCACGGACAAGGTGCCGAACACGTCGGCCACGGCGGCGTCGTCCGGGTCGGACCTGAATGGTGGCGCCGTTCGCGATGCCTGCCTGACGTTGCGTGGGCGCCTGGCTCCGGTGGCGGCCCAACTCCTGACCGCGCCAGGTGCCCCGGCAGTGCATGTCGACGATGTCGAGTTCGGTGATGGGCAGGTCTGGGTGCGGTCGAGACCGGATCACCTTGTGAGCTTTGCAAGCGTCGTTCGGGCCGCTTACCTGGCGCGAGTCGGCCTTTCCTCCACCGGGTATTACCGGACACCTGGCATCTGGTTCGACAAGGCGTCAGGACGAGGCAAGCCGTTCCACTACTACGCCTGTGGCGCGGCGATTGCTGAAGTGGAGGTGGATGGGTTTACCGGTCAGTTGCGTGTACTGAGGGTGGACATCCTCCATGACGTGGGGTCAAGCCTGAACCCCTTGATTGATGCCGGGCAGGTTGAGGGAGGCTTCATCCAAGGGATGGGGTGGGTCACGATGGAGGAGGTGGTGTGGGGCAGCGATGGGCGCATGCTAACGCACGCCCCGAGCACATACAAGATCCCCGCATCCACGGACGTGCCCGCGGACTGGCGCGTTTCCCTGCTTCCGCGGGCGGCGCAACCCGGTGTGATCTACGGGAGCAAGGCGGTTGGTGAGCCGCCGTTCATGCTTGGCCTGTGCGTGCGCGAAGCAATCCGGGATGCGGTCGCTTCATTCGCCCCCCGGGGCTCGTATCCGGAACGGGTCGCCTTGGCCCTGCCGGCGACGGGAGAAGCGATTCTCGACGCGATTGACGCTGTTCGCGGGTAGGTCTGTTTTCGTCGCGGATGGGTTTGTGGGCGCGGGCGCTAATCCTCGCTGGTCCACCCCACCCCACCTGATCACCCCTGATTGCAAGGCGCTTCGCTTGGCCCACCCCACCTGATCGCCCCTGATAGCAAGGCGCTTTGCTTGGCCCACCCCACCTGATCGCCCCTGATTGCAAGGCGCTTCGCTTGGCCGCTCCCATCGCCTCATCTGGTTAGAATGCGATCCGCATCTGAACCGTCTCCGCGGGGGCGGTCCCAGGGTGAGCCGTGAAATCAGCGGTCGCGGCGGGCAAGCGCGGCGAGGTATGCCCGTTCGGCGGCTGGCGCAAGGGTGTCCCAACCGAAGTGATCCCGGGCGCGCTTGCGCGCTTGTTCACCCAGTGACCGACGCAAGTCGGGTTCAGTGAGGCACCTGATCACGGCTTTCGCCATGGCGTCGGTGTTTCCCGGCGCAACGAGGATCCCGGAGACACTCGGAACGATGTAGTTCGATTGCTCGCCGGTTGCGTCGGCGATCACGGGAATCCCGAGTCGCAGGAGTTGCAGCAACTTGACCGAACACTTGGCGCGATTGGCGAGGTTGTCGTCGGCGAGTGCAATGGCGACGTCTGCAAGTGACAGGATTTCTGGAAGTGCGTCAGGACGTTGCCAGCCCGCCAGGTGCACCGCACCGGTCAGCCCTCGCGACCTTGCTTCCGTTGCGAGAACCCGCTCCTGATTGAACTTGCCGGCCCCGACGACAAGGAGCATGGCGTCAGGAACGTCTTTCCGGATGGCTATCAGGGTTTCGAGGGCACGGCTGGGTGAGAACTCGAAGAAGCGCGTATAGAGCAGGACGATTGGCCCCGGCCCGATGCCAAGGCGTGCGCGGATCGGCTCGCTGCCGGGCTTTGCGGCACCGCCGGGCACGTACTCAGGTCCACCCTGCCCAACCTGATCCGAGTGCGCTTCTGTTGGCCACCAGTTTGGGTAGTCGCGATCGTCCAGTCCGTTCGGGAGGTATTCGACACTATGGGTGGGTTGGCCGAAACTCCATGCCTGCGCCTGGAGCGTTCGGCTGGCGACGGTGACGGCGTCGGCATTCGCAATGCCCCATCGTTCTTGCACGTTGACGATTTGTCTCTGCCACCACGGATAGGCTTCGTAGTCGTTCCATCCACCGTCCCCTTCCCAGTCGTCGGTATCTACGACGATTGCCGGTGGGCGTGCTGGGTAGCCAACCCATTGTCGGCCTCTCAACGCGAGGTGGGTAAGCCCAGTGACCGCCTTTGGCTTGAACAGGTGAACGACGTCGGGGAGGCTTGCGATGGCGGCGCGGGCGGTTTGCAAGGCGAGGATAGGCTGGGCAAGGGCCTGGAACGGACTTGCCTCGGAGACGTGCCCTGGAACACGCATCGACTGGATGTGGACGCCATCGGTGATCTCATCACGCCCACCCTCTGCGGGATTGTCGTAGGGTGGAATGATGACGGTGACGGTGTGCCCACGCGACGCAAGTGCGCGCGCAAGCGGGATGGTGCGGGCACTGGATGTCGCCTTCGGCTGGCGGGCGAACGGCGCCACCAACGTCACGCGCAGTCGCGGCATGGTCCGGGTCACGACACGTGTCCGTCCTGGCCCGACTGCGGAACGTTCCGACGAGGGCTCCGGCCATCCCACGGAGTCTCACGTGCGACCTCTGGATCATCCGTCGATGCAATGAAGAGGGCGGTTTGTTGAGTGTCATCGTCGAGGATGCGGTTGGTTGCGACATCTTGGCCTGACGGGTGGTCCTGGGGAATTGCGTCGGGGTCCACGGCCCCCGGCGGCCGGTCCGCTGGCACGGTCGGCACAGGCAGGTGGTTGGCTCCGCCCCGTCCAATCGCCCCTGATTGCAACACGTTTGCGTTGGCCTGCCTCACCCCACCTGATTCGACTGCGTTGCGTCCGGCCGGCCCCACCCGGTCAAGCTGGCCTTCACGCGGACCAGACAGTGGACGTGATGGAGGCCATTGGCGGCGGGAGGTGGCCGTCCAAGGAACCACCATGATCACCACCGCGAGGAGTGCGGTGACGACGGAAATGGTGAACCCTGCTTCGGCGCTGGCTTGACGGAAACGCATTTCCACGACGTGCTGACCCGCAGGGACTGGGATCGCACGGAATAGGACATCGGCGCGCCAGACCGGAGCGTCACGTCCGTCTATGGTTGCGGTCCATCCAGCGAAAAACGAATCGCGAACCGTGAGGATTGCCTGCACGGGTGTGTCTAGGCGGATCCTCAGGTACTCGGCGGATTCGGCTTCAATGACGACAGCGTCGTCTGAAAAGGTTATTCCGGGCGCGGGCGTGGTGTTGGCAATGCTTTCCTGCTCGGCGGGGGAGAGGTATCCCGCATAGGCGTTACGTCCAAGGAACTGCCAGACGGCGTCCCTCCAGGGTCGGAGACGGGTTCGCCAAGCTGGTTCGTCAGGATCGCTCACGGGTGCCGTCTCGAGCACGACGCTGTCACCGCCCTCTGGTGCATCGCGCAGGTAGTTGAGTGCCTCGGCGGCTGATGGTCGAGTGACCGCTCTCGGTAGAAGTCGGACACGCGGCGGAGGCTCGAGGAGTCGGTAGACCTTGACGTCAGACCGATGTACCAGCTGCACCCCGCCACCGTGGATGAGGCTAGCCGGCAACGACTGGCCATCACCAATCGCCGAGAGTGCGTGAAGCGTCGACGCTTGGGTGTCGGTTGCGAGCGTTCCTGTCGCTTCGCGGGTGACCGTAAAGGATGCGATGGTGGTGTCTTGGTTGACCGATACGGGAATCCGGACAAGGTACGCGGTGGGCTTGGCAGGGTCTGTACCGGGCAACGGTGTGACCGTGGCAGTTTGGGCGGAGGTGCCACTCGTCCCTGATCCGACCGTGAACCGTCCGGTCCATAGTGGTGCATCGCTGGCGTCGCGTGCCGTGATGATCATGGTCGCGATCCCGAGCTCGCTGGTCGCGTTGGACACGATCATTCCGATCGCCCGCACGTCACGCATACGCGGCCCGGGGGCGTCAGGCCCGACAAGCGAGGCGGTGAGGGATGCGGGCGCCGAACCTTGGGGAAGGTCGGCGCGTGCCAGGACCGACGGGAGGGCGAGGACTGGTGCCGGGATGGTCACCGGCATGCCCGCGCGCACGATGAGTGAAGCGTCGGAGTCGTAGTAGACGCCGTCGATTTGCCGGTCGTCGATCGTGTCGCGCAGGAGGTAGGTGACGCCCCACTGGCGCAGGCGGCTCAGTGACGGCAAGTTTGGAACCAGGTCCCGACTGAGTTGGTCGCGCAAGAGGCCATCGGGCTGGTTGCGTTCGGGCGGAACGATGAGTGACTTGAAGTCGACGTAGCGTCGGAAAGGAAGCACGCCACCGTCGTAGCCATCCACGACGGGAATCTTGAACACCATTGGGAGATTGGGGTTGAGCGTGTCCTTGTACTTGGTGTTGATGAGGCCGGCCCCGACGCCTCGCAGGCCAAGCAGTGCGCCGTGGTCGCCCTGGATAAGCGGTGCATCGTAGGGTTGGTACCCGGTGCGTGCCACTGCAAGGACACGACCGGGGGGAAGGTTGTCCCGCAGGGCATCAATGACGGGGCGGCTGTCGGTATAGACGCCGGGCGGGTTTGGGTTGTTGTATTCAAGGGTGGTTGCAGATGCCCAGAGTTCGGTGATCGTGGCGACAGAGATCAGGATCGCCCCGAGGCGTGACGGTGCCGTTGCGAGGGAGATGAATGTCAGGACGACCGCGCCGGTGCCAAGGGCTGCCCAGACCACAATGAGTTGTGGTGCGGTTTCCTGCGAACGGACGTGCTGGGCTGGCCACAACAGGGTCGCTGCACCGCTCGCGACGAGAACGGCGATGAGCAGTCGGCTTGCGGCGATGAGCCGGTACCACGGACGTGGCGCCGGGGCACCGTGGTGGTCTGGGCCAGGTGACTTCAGGAATGAGAAGCCGGCGCCGGCGACGATCGAACCCGCGAAGGTTGTGAGAAAGAGCCATCTGGCCGGCACGCGGAAAAGGTTCATGCCCGGCAATGCAAAGATCCGCGAGTAGATGGGCGTGTGATTTCCGAGGGCGAGTAGGAGTGAGACAAGCCCAAGGAGTGTGAAAAAGAGGATCGCCGGGTGGCGGGCGCGGAATGTTACGCCGCAGAGCGCCAGGATGAACCCCATGAACCCGAGCCATCCTAGGTACTCATTGCTGGTGGGAGTGGCCAATCCGAAGGTAGGCAGCAACCCAACGAAGAGTTCCCTTGGCGGAAGTGAGAAGGCGACGGCCTCGCCCAACGGCATGCCGGCCGCGCGTATCGAAGCGGCCGTCAATTCGGTGGTTGGCAGTGTCTGCATGGCACTGAGACCGGCGGCGATGGCTCCGGACAACCCCAGAAGGCCGGTTGTCCATGCTGCGTGCCGGAGAGCGAAGCGACGCCGGACCCATTCGGTGGAGCCGCCGAGGTGGCCCTGCTGGGTCGCTGTGGTGCCCTCCGTGCCGTTCCGGGATCGTTCGGCGAGCATCGCCCTGACCCAGGTGCCGAGCGGATCCCGCGCCGGCGCGCGCCCGGGAAGGGCGAGGGTCCACCCAGTGACGCCGATCCTGAAAATCGCATAGGCGCCTATCGCGACGACGGTCATGTAGCTCTCTTGGGCATGCCCGGCAAGTAACTGGATTGCGAGGACGACGCCGGTTGCCACAGCCCACCGGAGCGAGTGGCTTGCGAGTGCGTAGTGCAGCGTGAGGCACGCGAGGGGCAGCCAGGCCGCAGCATTGAGTTGGTTGAGGTGCCCGACTTGGGCGCCGATGAACCCGGAAAACCCGTACAGGCAACCGGCAATTCCGGCACTCCACCAATCGAGATCAGCCATTCCCCGCGCAGCAAGGGCGGCGAACCATGCGGCGAGGAAGAAGTGCACCGCTACCGATGCGTTCATGGCGAAGGGGGCGGGAAGCATCAGGAACAGGACGTGCAAGGGATAGAAGACTGCACTCTGGAGGTTGGAGAGGAAGGGAACTCCGAAGTAGATCCACGGGTTCCAGAGAGGGATTCGACCATCGCGCAATGCCTCGGCGGCGAATGCCCGGTACGGGTACATGTAGGCCATCGTGTCGTACCCGATCACGACGAGGCCGGTGAAGATGAGCTTCCAGGCGAAGAGGAGCGTGGCGGCGAGGATGGTCAGCGCAAGCGCCACTGGTGCGACGTGTCGGCGCATGTTCGTCACCAGTAGTTGAACGCGTGTGCGTGTGGTGCGTGGCGGTTGACAGCGTGGGCAGGATGGTGGTTTCGCGCATTGCGATGCAGGCGGGGATGCCTGCGGCCCGGCGGGCGGGCGGGTCCCCCGAAGCATTCCGGTTCGGGCATGGGTGCGTGCGCACCGTGTTGGTCCGTAAAGACGGTGAGGTGCTGGATCACAACTCGTTCGCGAGCAGGATCGCCTCGGCGACCTCGCGCATGGACTTCCGGGCATTCATTGAGAGCTTCTGGATCTTGCGGAACGCCTCGGCCTCCTTGAGACCCTGGGTGTCCATCAGGAGACCTTTCGCCCGCTCGACAACCTTTCGCGTCTCGAGTGACTCATGAATGTCGTGCAATTCGCCCTGGATGGTGCGGAACTCCCGGTACCTCGCCAGTGCCACCTCGATGGCAGGTGCCAGGTCACTCTCGCGGTAGGGCTTCACGAGGTATCCCACGACAGCCGGGGCGGTCCGGGCACGCTGGATCAGTTCCTGCTGTGAGTACGCGGTGAGGAGTAGCACTGGGGCAATCGATTCGGCGGATAGTTCCTGAGCGGCATCGATGCCGTCAAGGTCGGGCATCTGGATGTCCATGATCACGAGGTCTGGACGGAGTTCGCGTGCGAGGTTCACGGCGCTCCGGCCGTCGCCTGCTTCACCGACAACCACATAGCCGAGAGATGTGAGCATCTCCTTGAGATCCATCCGGATGATGGCCTCGTCATCGGCAAGCACGATTCGTACGGGCATCGTCGGTTTCCGGTTCTCCGGGGGCGTCTGGTGCGAAAACGCACACCGTCAGAACGGCCGGGTGGCGGATGATGGTAGCCATGGCTTCGGAGAAGCGTCAACCGTTGATTGACTCCCGTTCCGATCAGGTGCTACGGTGGTTCTGATCATGGCGCAAAACGTACAGCGATGGCTCCTTGACCGGGAACGGTTCGCGTGGGCGCGGGAACACGTTCCGGAGCGCAAGTGGTTCCAGATCTCCAAGTATTTCCCCGGGTATGTGCTGCGCCGGCAGATGGTGTACATCGATGCCGAGACCGGTGATGTGATCGGTGCGCAGGGCGGTGAGCAGGTGCCAGACGGAAGGGTATTCCTGTACGGCTATGACGTCCAAGCCTTTTGCGGGATTGACGTTCCTGGTCTTGAGGATGCGATGACGGCGAAGCCGCCGTCCAGGTTGGCCGCCCGAGGTACATCCGGCGACGCAAAGGCTCCCGCAAAGCCGGGCGAATGAACCCCTCGGCTATCCGGAGATATGGCTTGACGTGCCCGATGCGAGGGATTTCCCGATGAGTGACCAGAATCGTTCCCGGTCAGGCGGGTCGCTGAAGGCGGCTGGGCCTGCTCCCACCGATGGTGACAACCACGACTACTCTCTGATCGAAGGTGGCGCGTCCCCAAGTCCGGTTGCGTCACTCTTTGTGGTGGCGAGTGTTGGTTGCTTCGTGATTGCTGCGGTTGGCGGTGCAACCCTTGGCCACATGGAATTCGACCTGTGGTGGGCTGGCGGACTTGCGATGGTCATCGGTCTTGGCTTGGTGACACTGGTCGCACCAGAGGCATGATGATCGCGGGGCGGGCTGTGAAACCACCCGTCTCTCCCGGCTGATGCAGACCCGTGGTGTCACGGTAGTGATGAGCGGGTGTGTGCTCCGCAACCGTGTCATCATCGCCACGGACGATGGTCGGGGAGAGAGGACTTGAACCTCCGACCTCAGCGTCCCGAACGCTGCGCGCTACCAGGCTGCGCCACTCCCCGTATTGCGCCGGTGGGACCGGACGCCACCTCCGATGGATTGCGCCATCAGCGTGTCATCGACTATAGGTCGCTGATGGGTCGGGCGTCAAGCGCTCTTGCTTCGGGTTTGGGTGTAGGACGGGTTCCGACAGCAGGAACTTGGTCGCGCGGTGGACTGCTCGCCGGGGTAGCCAGCCTCCTTGCACTCGCGTCGTGCGAGTTCGGCGGGATCGGCTCTCTTGGGTTTGGAGGATCCGATGGTGAACCGCGCCTGATCTTTGGGTCTGAAGGCAATCTCGTCCAGTTGTCGGCTGATGGGCGGTCCCGGAAGGTCATTCTCGCGGTGCCGTCAGGCGCGGTGGCGCGGGACCCCGCATGGTCGCCCGATGGCAAGCAAGTTGTCTACGCGTACACGCCGCCCCTCACCGTCTCGCGTGGGGCGTCGCCGGCGCTGATGCTGCCTGTGACCGATCTCAACCTCCTGGATGTCGCAACGGGATCCACGCGCCAACTTCTCGTGCATGATCGTGAGGGTGGCGCCTACGACCGTCCGACTTGGTCGCCGGATGGACGGACGATCTACGCGAATCACGTTGCGCCAATCCTTGATGGATCGGTTGTGCGCGACACCATCGAGGAAGTCGTTCGCATTGCCGTTGGATCGGGACTGGCGACCCCAGAGGTTGTGGTGCGGGAAGGCTTTGACGCGGCGCTGTCCCCGGATGGTCGCTATCTGGCATGGGTTAGACGAACCATCGACGGGCGCGCCATTGAGGTGGGGAAAAATGATGGGCTAGGTGCACGCACGGTGGTCTCACCCACATTGGCGGACAACGCATCGTGGCCGCGGTTTTCGCGTGATGGAAGCAAACTGGTCTTTTCGGCGGCGAGTCCGTTCACGCCGGTGCCTACGGTAACTCCACTGCCTCGGCGCGCCTGGCTGGGTGCAAGGGTTGCCTCGGCGCGTGGGCGGGCGCACGGGGTGCCGATGGACCTGTTTGCGGTTGGGGTGAATGGCACCGGGTTCAGTCGACTTACGACCTTGGGCGAGGACAGTCCGTCGGCTTCGTGGTCACCGGACGGAACCAGGCTTGCCCTCGTGTCAGGTGGCGGGATTTACGTCCTCACCCCATCGTCCAACGACCTCCGGGTAGTCGATGCCGCTGGTGGACACGGGGCCATCGACTGGCGGTGACGTGGGGAATCCGGGTTGCGATCAGGGCCGATGTGGGGCTGGTTCCCGGGATTCGTTGACAGGTTGCGCCGGAATGTGCCATAACAAGGCCACATGAGTTCGGTCATTAAGAAGCGTCGGCGCAAGATCTCGCGTCACAAGTACCGCAAGCGTCTCAAGCGCGAGCGTCACAAGCGCAAGTGAGCGTGCCGTCTGGGAAACCGGGCGGAGTCGCACCAGGAAACGAGGCACGTCCACACCAGTGGGCGTGCCTCTTGGTGTTTATGTCAGTCGTGATCAACGTCTCCGTGGTGCAGCGGTCCGTCAGGTCACTCGGGTATGATGGGTGCGTCAGATGGGTGAGACGGGCGACGTTTTCGACGAGCGGTTCAATTTTCGGCTTGAAATTCCCGGCCCAGATGAAGATTTGGCGGACTTGCCGGACGAGCCCCATGCAGCCAGCCGCAATCGCGGCCGTGGCCGGCGCACGATTGATGGCGAGAGATTGCCCGCCTCTCTCACACTGACCGGCATACCCGTGCTTCGCCACCCGACATTGGTATTTGCCTTTGAGGGCTGGAATGACGCGGGTGAGGCCGCGTCGACGGCGGCCCGGTTGATCGTTTCCCAACGAGACGGAGACCGGTTCGGGTGGGTCGACGCGGAGGAATACTTCGTTTTTACCGAGACGAGACCCATGGTCAGGCCTGCCCGGAAGGGTCGCCGGCGTCAGATCATCTGGCCAACCGTCGATTTCTTCACGTGTGTCGACCCCTCTGATGCCCCCGAGGCGCGCGACCTTATCGTGGTGCTAGGAACCGAGCCAGACCTGCGTTGGCGCCAGTTCGCTGACATCGTTCTCGACGTGGCGAGACGCATTGGCGTTGAACTCGTGGTCGGTCTCGGCTCACTGAATACTGACATTCCCCACACGGTGCCTCCGCATGTGTCGAAGTCTGCAACGAATCAGGAACGGCACCCATTGTTGCGTCCGCACAAGTTCGTGGCGAGCAAGTACCGTGGCCCGACCGGGATTGTTGGAGTGCTGACTTCGCGATTTGCGGAACGCAAGTACCCGGTGCTATCGATCTGGGGGCATGCGCCGCACTACATCTCTGCCAGTCCGAACCCGGTCGTTGCGTCACGAATGTTGCGGGAACTCGTCCGGATGGTTGAAGTCTCCCTTGATCTCCAAACCATCGACGATGCAGCGACCAGGTTCGGTGACCAGGTTCGCGAAGCAGTCTCACGCGACCCTGAGGCAATGGAGTACGTCAGAGATCTCGAACGCCAATACCGTGAAGGTCAGGGCGACGATGATGAAGACGATGACGGACCAGCAGTCGCGGGCGAAGAATTGCCGAGTGGCGCGGCTATGGTCGACGCACTCGAGGAATTCCTTCGCCGCCGTCACCGCCCACCGTCCAGTTCAGGGCCGTCATCTACCTGATTGGCATCGGGCGGCGGTCCGGCGTGAACTTCCTTGCGCATCCCCGCTGCAGGGGCAGGAATTTTCAGGAAGACGCCGTATCCTGTTGGCGGGGGTCCGTGCGCTGAAATCGGTGTCACGGTCCTGATTGTCCGACGGGTCATCAACCCGGCCGGCAGGGAGGGTAGACATTCATGGCACGAATCCGTCCAACACTGCATGGCTCGCAACTCGGTGCTGGCAATCTCTCGTTCGAAGAAAAGGTCGTTCTTGCGGGTCGGACGGGCTATCCGGCGGTTGACTTCAGCCTTGCCGAAGCGCATGCCTACGGTGACAACGCCAAGGTTCGCAATCTTCTCGATGCAAACGGCGTCGTGCCGGGAACCATCGGTGGTGTTGTTCGCGCAGGCGTCTTTTCCCCAGAGGAAGAGTTTGCGACTGCGCTCGAACATGTTCACGCGCTCGCCGCGGATGTCGTGGCACTTGGTGGAAGTACCACTGGCGGCGGGATTAGCCGTTTTGCCGCGATGCCGAAGGCGGAAGCGTGGCCGATTGCGGTTGAGCGCCTCAAGCGAATGGATGCCGCTCTCGATGGCACTGGCGTCCGGATTGGGCTCGAGTTCCTCGGCTGCCCGGTATACAAGCCGGAAACCATTACCCACTGGACGTCTAGGGGGGAAACACACCCGTTCATCCAGTCCCTCGCAGAAACAAATGAGATTCTTCACGAGGTGAAGTCGCGGAATGTCGGCATCACACTCGACTCTTACCACTGGTACGGGTCAGATGGAACGATTGCCCAGATCCGTGAGACTCCGGGCGCATGGATAACCTTGTTGCACATCAATGATGGAAAATCAGATGTGGCGAGGCACGACCTCCATGACTTTGACCGGATCATGCCGGGCGAGGGGAACTTCCCCTTGGCCGATTGGTTGTCAGCGATCAGTCACACGGGTTTTGATGGCTTTGTCGCTCTTGAGGTGCTTGGCCCCCGCATGGCGGGGGTCGCGCCGGAGCCATACGCCACTGCGGGCCTCGACAGCCTGCGACCAATTTATGCCAAGGCGGGTCTATCACTGACCTAACCGGGCTCGCGCTCCGACCGTCAACGGCGTTCGTCGGTCGGAGTCTGCTTTGCGGCAGGGAACGCCAATCTGTGGGGGTGGAACATGGCAGATCAGGAACAGGCAGGTCGCGCTGTCGGTGGGGACGACAGCGTGCTTGGTTCGGTGAGTGCGCGCCGGGGCGTCCTGGCGAGTGCGGTAGCAGGCGCGGCCCTGGTGGCATGCGGTGGCGACACGGCGCCAGCGGCACCGGCGGCACCAGTCGCCAAGGCAGAACCAACCAAGGCAGCGGCAGCAGCTGCACCGACAACCGCACCGGCTCCGACGGCGGCCCCAGCGGCGCCCGCGGCGAAGGCGGTTCCAACCGTCATCAGTGCGCAAACCGAACTGCAAGTCTGGCTCAATGACCACGGTCCGGAAGTGCAGAAGTGGTGGGATGACGAATTGATGCCGGCGTTCAAGAAGGAACAGCCGAACATCAAGGTCGTGGTCAAGTGGGAGAACTGGACTGGAGTTGCCGATCGTCTGAACGCGGTGATGGTTGCTGGTTCCCTGCCGGACGTGTTCACGGGTGGTGCGGAATGGGTTGGGTCGATGGCCGGCAAGAAAATGGCCCTCGACATCTCGCCATACGTGAAGGTCTGGGGCGAGTCGTCCGACTTCACCGAGTCCGCGATGAACGCCACGATGTCCGGTGGCAAGAACTACGGTGTCCCGGTCACTTCCGATGCGCGTGTGCTGGTCTACCGGAAGGACCTGTTCCGTGCGGCTGGACTAGATCCCGAGAAGCAGCCGACCTCATGGGAGGAACTCCTTGACTGGGGACGCCGTCTCACCAAGACCGAGGGTGACAAGATTGCGGTGTCCGGGTACGGCATGACGACCAACTGGTCTTCGTGGTGCGCGTACATGTACCAGGCCGGCGGCGACTACGTGACCGCCGATGGCGCCAAGGTCACCGTTGACACGGCGGCGGCCCAGGATTGGGGCCAGTTCATCTGGGACGTCTTCAACAAGTTCAAGCTTGCCGATCCCAAGGGATTGGCAGGAGCCTTTGAGACAGGTCAGCAGGCCATGACCGAGGCGGGTCCGGGCGTTGGTCTCGCAATGCAGAAGAACGGCGGACTAGAGAACCTCGGGATTGCCTCGCCGATCAAGCGCAAGTCGCAGCAGACAGCAGTGTTCACGAACTGGCTTTGCGTTGGCGCCCAGACCAAGGTGCCGGACGCGTCGTGGAAGTTCGTTGAGTTCTACACGCGTGCGGCGAACATGCAGAAATTTCATGAATT
>Ga0209190_1000532_pt1 | contig 27777 bp, 31 predicted proteins | sample M_140205_XF_Meta_FD_187315 | JGI IMG/M metagenome (GOLD analysis project Ga0209190, IMG submission 187315) | Freshwater microbial communities from Lake Montjoie, Canada to study carbon cycling - M_140205_XF_MetaG (SPAdes) (version 2) | ecosystem: Environmental > Aquatic > Freshwater > Lake...
TAGTTTGGGATGGAGCTGCCCGCATTGATATCGAGTGCGATACGCCATGGTGGGTTGTTTACACAGAAGATTCTGAAGGCGTATGCATCGAGCCACAAACTGCACCACCCGATGCCGCAAATCTTGGCATTACAGGCGAGCATTACATGGAAGCCCTATTTGTTTTCTCCCAAGATATCTAAATGATTAATCGTCAACGTTTAGCAGATCTGACTGCGCTCGAAGAGAAGCGCTTTTTAGATTTACATCCAAAGAGCGGCGAACTTTTCACTGCCGCTAAGAAAGTTATGCCGGGCGGTGTGCCGATGTCATGGATGGCGAAATGGCCAGGGGCTTACCCAGTTTTTGTTGCAACTTCAAAAGGCGCCAAATTTACTGATGTCGATGGCCGCACCTATGTAGATTTTTGCTTAGGCGATACCGGCTCTATGACAGGGCATTCTCCTGCGCCAACCGTTGCTGCAATAACTGAGCAAATGAAGCATGGCTTTACGTCGATGCTTCCAACAGAAGATGCGGTCATTGTTTCTCAAGAGCTAGCAGGTCGTTTTGGATTGCCTTTATGGCAATTTACTGTGACAGCAACCGACGCAAATCGGCATTCAATTCGTTACTGCAGGCTTATTACGGGCAAATCCAAAATTATTGTCATTGATAAGTGCTATCACGGAAGCGTCGATGAAACTTTTGCCACTCTCGATAGCGCAGGAAATACAGTTAAGCGCGAAGGTAATTTAGGAGCGCCAGTAGATTTAGATCAAACAACTCGCGTAGTTGAATTTAATAATTTGGTTGCGATGGAAGATGCCTTAAAAAATGGCGATGTAGCGGCAATTTTGATGGAACCTGCGATGACAAATATTGGAATTGTTCTACCTGATAAAGGCTACTTAGAAGCAGTTGGTGTCCTTGCAAAGAAATATGGCGCTATCTGGATTATTGATGAAACACACACAATCTCTGTTGGCCCCGGTGGCATGACTGCCTTGTATGGCTTAAAACCAGATGTGTTAACAATCGGCAAAGCCATAGCAGGTGGAATTCCCACAGGAACATTTGGCATGACGAACGACGTTGCAAAGCGAATTAAAGAAAGAACCTCTCGCGAAATTATTGATACAGGTGGAATTGGTTCTACATTGGCTGGAAATTCGATGAGCCTTGCTGCAATGCGAGCAACACTGACACAAGTACTCACTGCTTCAGCATTTGAAAAGATGGTCAAACTCGGAAACGCTTGGTGCGACGGAGTGGATTCGGCAATTAAAGAATTCAATTTACCGTGGTATTGCTCGCGCCTTGGCGCACGAGGTGAATATTTATTTCAAGCAACTGCACCGAAAACAGGCAAAGAAGCTGCGGACGCTGGCGATTTCGAACTTGAGCAATACATTCACCTTCGCATGCTCAATGATGGATTCTTAATTACGCCATTTCACAATATGGCCTTGATGTGTCCAGAGACTTCTATGGCCGATGTCGAAGCTCACACAAGCGCTTTTAGAAATATGTGTGCAGATCTAGTTAAAGCCTAAGTGAGAGTAGAGCGCCAAACCCTTCTCGTTATCGGCATCGACGTACAACATCGCATTTTTTATGCCTTTACTTAAGAAGTAATTCATTGCAGCAATAGAAACTGCTTTTCCAACGCCTTTGCCCGTGGATTCTGGATCCACACCCACTACGTAAAGTTCGCCCGTTGGGTCTTGATTGACAAAATCACGGTGGATTTTCGTCCAACAAAAGCCAATTATTTCACCCTTTTTAATTGCTAAGAAAAATCCTTCTGAATCAAACCAAGGCTCTGCGATACGGTTTTCTAAATCAGCCATTGCCCAATTACCTTGATCAGGATGTGAGATAAAAATCCTATTGTTTAAATCAAGCCAAATTTGCTTGTGAATTGCTGGGTTGAAAGTTTCAATCGTGAAACTGTAATCGCTCACAGGAATTGAATCTTGAAGAGAGCGATGGATTTTTAGTATGTGACGCATTACTTATACGCGCTCGGAAGCAAGACTTTCTTTACTTCCGCCCGAAATAGTAAAGCGGTAGCCAACGTTTCGAACAGTGCCAATGATGGATTCAAACTCAGCGCCTAACTTTGCACGAAGGCGACGAATATGTACGTCCACCGTGCGGGTTCCGCCAAAGTAGTCATAACCCCAAATCTCTTGCAGAAGTTGGGCGCGGGTAAATACTCGCCCAGGATGCTGTGCCAAATATTTCAAAAGCTCAAATTCTTTGAAAGTAAGATCGAGTGATCGACCTTTTAACTTTGCTGTGTATGTTTTTTCATCAATAATGATTTCGCCGCTACGAATTTCACCCGATGTTGGGTCTGCTGCATTACGAATCGCGTTGTATTCGCCAATTGCTAAACGAATTCGGGCCTCAACTTCAGCAGGTCCTGCTGTATCCAAAATGACATCATCGACGCCCCAATCTTGGGTGAGCGCAGATAGACCACCTTCGGTTGTAATAACTATGACTGGCGCACCAATGCCAGTAGTAGTGAGTAAACGCGTAAGGTTCTTAGCTGCAGGTAATTCGCGACGAGCATCAATCAATAAAATATCTGTTTCAGGAAAATCAACAAGAGCGCTTGCCTCTGCCGGCATAATTTTCACGTGATGTTGCAAGAGAGCGAGAGCAGGAAGTACTTCAGCGCTTGCTCCATGTGTGTTCGTTAACAACAAAACACGTGCCATGCCTGACTCCCTTCGCGGTGGTTTTCAATTCATAGAACATAGGCAAGACTACTCGCGTGAAATCGATGATTCCAATCGTCCTAATTCTTGCCCTCGCCACTGCATACGGTATTTGGCACCGAAGCACTCGTGGGGTGGTGAAACCTCGCCAAAATAAATATGGCTCCCTTAACGAAGAAGTACTTGGAGCCCCTCTTGGCGCTAATGCGACATTGCTGCAGTTTTCTACTGTGTTTTGCACGCCATGTAGAGCAACAAGGAGTTTGCTTCAAAACATCGTTGCGGATATGCCGGGTGTTGCACATATAGATATAGATGCAGAAGAGCGTTTAGAACTTGTGAGAAAGCTCGACATTAGATCAACTCCGACCACACTATTTCTCGACTCCCACGGAATCGAAGTAGGTCGTGCAGTTGGAGCGCCGAATCGAGCGCAAGTTCTCTCAGCGCTGCAGGCGTTGCATTAATTCTTAGCAGGTGCGAATCTTTCGCAATTAGGTAAATGTATTTTACTTCTTTAGAATTCTTTTATGTTCCGCATTGAGCCAGTGCATTTCACTAAGCGACGTGTATTAGATTTTGGTCGCTTAGCTGGCTCTCTGTGTCGAATGTGATGTAAGCGTTCTCAGCTTTTACATCCATTCAACCTAGACAAAGGAACTTTCATGACTCAACTAACATCTCAAAGAATTGAAAAAAATAGTCTCACTATCGATGCACGTGGACCTAGATTTTCCGCACTACTTACTATCGTCATTTTATCCCTTGCGATTTACACGCAGTCAATCTGGGTATTAGCAATTCAGATTGTAGTTTTCGCAATTGGTGCAATTAAGGGCCCACAGTTCACGCCTTATGCTTATGTGTTCAAAAAAGTTATTCGACCTAGATTAAAAGGCGAAGCTCCGAAAGAAGATGTTCGCCCACCACAATTTGCACAAAGTGTTGGGCTTGCTTTTACGCTTGTCGCCTTAGCTGGGATCATCACGAACATCCCTCTGCTATTCACAATTTCACTCGGCTTCGCTCTCGGAGCAGCATTCTTAAATGCAGCGTTCAATTTTTGCCTTGGTTGCGAGATGTATCTACTTCTACTTCGTTTAAAGTAGACTGCCTCCATGGCCGAGCCTCATGAATTGCGCGAAAAGGGATTACGTCTAACTCCACAACGCGAGCTTGTACTTTCTGCTGTTCGCGAATTGGGACATGCAACTCCTGAAGACGTCGCAGAAAAAGTTCGTAAAACTCATCCCGGTATTAATCTCTCGACTGTTTACCGCAACCTTGAAACATTGGAAAATGTTGGACTCGTTCAACATACCCACTTAGGCCATGGCGGAGCGACTTATCATGCAGCGGAAGCCAAACTCCACGCGCACCTTACGTGTGAGCGTTGTGGAGTACTGATCGAAGTACCAATCGAGGAGACATCTCTTCTAACGCAATCTCTCTTAAATGATTATGGATTCCACACTGATTTGGAGCACTTGGCAATTTCTGGACGCTGTGAAGACTGCTTCGAAAAACCTTAACGACTAGGCTCAAGCCATGTCAGCAGTTCTTGTAGAAGATGGTCCGGACAAAGGCGCTATTTGGCATTTTGGCGAACCTACCAAAGAACAACGTGCACTTGAAAGTGGACAAGCATGGGCAGATCTTTCACATAAAGAAATAATTTCAGTATCTGGTGTTGATCGATTGACGTGGTTGCATTCCCTTACAACTCAACACCTTGAGAAATTAGAACCAGCGCTCTGGCAAGAAGTGCTAATTCTTGATCCTAAAGGACATATCGAGCACCAATTTCTCATTGTCGATGACGGCGAAACTTCATGGTTAGTTGTAGATGCAGGCAGATCTGCACCTCTATTAACTCATTTGCAGAAAATGAAATTTAATTTACGTGTTGAGGTAAAAGACGCTTCGCAAGATTTTGCGATCTTGCGCGCACCTGGCAAGACCGATGAATTAGGTGGCCCTTACGCACTTGTTCCGCGTAAAGAACTTGACCACATGAAAGAGACTTTTTCCTCGGCTGCAACGCAAGTCGGTACATGGGCGTTAGAAGCTGAGAGAGTTGCACAACGCAGAGCACGAATTGATTTTGAAACAGATAATAAATCGATCCCAAATGAACTTGAGATGTTAAATAGATCTGTCCACATGAATAAGGGTTGTTATCGCGGTCAAGAAACCGTTGCGATGGTTGAAAATCTAGGTAAGCCACCACGGAGATTAGTTTTGTTGCATCTTGATGGAAGCGTTGTGAGCGTTCCAGCAACTGGAACCGATGTTGAAAGAGATGGCGTGAAAGTTGGATTTGTTGGCACGGTCGCCCGCCACCACGAATTAGGAACAATCGCACTCGCTGTGATTAAGCGAAACGTGCCAGTTGATGCGCAATTAACCGTTGATGGAGTCCCTGCAATTCAAGAGTAAGCGGATGTAATTCCTTACAGTGATTACCGATACATCACGGGTAGGCTTGCAACATGGAGAAGCGATGGAATTAATAACCTCTATCCTTCTTGCGTTGGCAGCGGTTGTCATTGGTATCGGACTTATTGCGTGGGGCGTAAGTGGACTTCGTCGAAGGGGTAGCAGGTAATGGTTTTTCAAATTCCGGAAGGTTTACATCCAGATCTCAATCCACTCGCATGGTTAGTGGGAACATGGATCGGAAAAGGTCGCGGAGAATACGAAACTATTCAACCTTTTGAATTTGCACATGAAGTTGTTTTCGCCCACGATGGTCGGCCATTTCTTACTTACTACTCGCGCTCTTGGATCTTGGATGCCGATGGAGAGATAGTTCGTCCGGGTGGATCTGAAACTGGTTTCTGGAGAGTGAAACCCGAAAATGTTTTAGAAGTTGTGATCTCACACAACACTGGAATTAGTGAAGGTTGGGTTGGACGTTTTGATGGCCCAAAAATTCAATTAGAGATGGATCAAGGTTATTCAGCGCCAAGCGCAAAGATTGTTACTGCAGGCTCTCGCCTTTATGGATTAGTTGAAGGTGAATTATTTTTCGCATACGACATGGCTGCTGAAGGTCGCATCATGCAACCACACCTATGGTCAACGCTTCCGCGCGTAAGTTAAAACCTAAAATTCGCACATCCACCTATCAACGATAGAATGTGCACATGAAGGGCCACATAGCTACCTTGATGGTGCACACCTCACCTTTGGATCAACCAGGTGCGGGCGATGCTGGTGGCATGAATATTTATGTGGCCGAAGGTGCAAAACGCATGGCCGCAATGGGCGTGAAAGTAGATATTTTCACTCGCAGAAATCACGCTGATTTGCCCGACACAGTAGAACTTGCACCCGGAGTTACTGTCAGACATTTAGATGCTGGTCCAGTTGAGGGTGTAACAAAAGAGGAATTACCTCAATACATTCCAGCGCTCGCTCGACAATTTACAAGTGCACTTGAAGGAACGACTGCGTATGACGTTATTCATTCGCATTATTGGATTTCTGGAGAAGTTGGCATTCCAGCAAGTAAAAAACTAGGAATTCCACTTATTCATACGATGCACACGATGGCGAAGGTAAAGAATCTCAACCTTGCTGAAGACGAATCACCAGAGCCAGGCTCTCGTGTTCGAGGCGAAATGGAAGTTGTTGAGTCTGCTCAAGGTCTTATTGCCAATACAGATGCAGAAGCAGCTAGTTTGGTTTCTCTGTATTCGGCATGTCCAGATTTGGTTCACGTAGTGACGCCCGGTGTTGATCTCTACACATTCACCGCTGGCGCTGGCAGAGCACATGCTCGAGAATTATTGAACATTCCTGCAGATGCACATGTCATTACTTTTGTTGGCCGAATTCAGCCACATAAAGGACCTGGGTTATTAATTCGAGCAACAGCTGAGATGGTCTCGCACTCACCTCACCTGAGAAGCAAACTTATAGTTTTTGTAATTGGTGGCGTCTCCGGTGCCGGTACTGCCGAAGTTGAGAAATTAAAAGAGATGGTGAAGTGGTCAGGCATTAGCGATGTAGTTCGCTTCATGCCTCCAATGTCTCGAGACGAGCTTCCGGATTGGTATCGAGCTGCAGATTTAGTATGCGTTCCAAGTTATAGCGAATCATTTGGATTAGTTGCACTTGAATCACAAGCATGCGGAACGCCAGTTGTTGCAACAGCAGTCGGTGGGCTACGAACAGCAGTCGCAGATGGAATTTCTGGCGTTTTAGTTGACGGTCATGATCCGCGCGCGTGGTCATCAGTTCTAGCTCGTTTATTGGCCGAACCTCAACGCCGAGTATTGCTTTCAATGGGAGCAATAGAACATGCATCTCACTTCGGTTGGGATGCAACTGCACGAGGAACTCTCGATGTTTATGATCGGGTTTTATCTGAATCAGCAAAAATTCGCGCAACATACGGGAGATAGCTCCATGCCTTCAATTGACCCAAGAGTCACTATTGAAGAGTTTTTAGATTCTCATGACTTAGATTTTGAACGAAAAAATGAAAATACTTTCTTAGTTACTTTGCCGGGCGATAAAAAGCTAGAAACGCACTGTGCTCTTTTAGTTGGAGACCACTCGCTGAGCATTAATGCATTTGTAATTCGCAAGCCTGATGAAAATGCTGCTGCAGTGCACGAGTGGTGCATGAGAAAAAACGCTGGCATGTATGGCGTCGCATTTGCGATCAACGATCTTGGTGACATTTTCTTGGTTGGACGGCTACCGCTGAACGCCGTCACAGATCGAGAAGTAGACCGCCTCTTGGGCGCGGTCTTGCAGTATTCAGATTCTGCCTTTAATCCACTCCTAGAGTTAGGCTTCACATCTGCCATACGACGCGAATGGGCTTGGCGAGTATCTCGTGGAGAGTCACTTGCTAACTTAAAAGCTTTTGAGCATTTGGTTTAATTGCGAGGAATTGGAGAGAATGTAACCATGGATTACACCTTAATTCTCTTGCGTCATGGCGAGAGCGAGTGGAATGCGAAAAATCTTTTCACCGGTTGGGTTGATGTTTCCCTATCGCAAAAAGGTGTAGAAGAAGCTAAAAGAGGTGGGCAGCTTCTTAAAGAGAAGAATTTATTGCCAGACATTGTGCACACTTCGCTATTGCGTCGCGCGATTGATACTTCACAACTAGCACTCAACGCGTGCGACCGCATGTGGATTCCGGTGCGTAGATCGTGGCGACTTAATGAACGTCACTACGGGGCGCTGCAAGGTAAGGACAAGAAGGAAACTCTTGCGCAATACGGTGAAGAACAATTCAAATTATGGCGTCGTTCCTACGATGTTCCACCCCCACCTATCGATGATGCAGATCCATATAGCCAAGCAAATGACCCACGTTATGCAGAGATTGGGTTACCAGTTCCCAAAACTGAATGCCTAAAAGATGTTGTTGCTCGAATGCTTCCTTATTGGGATGAATCTATTGTCCCTGATTTAAAAACAGGTAAGAGAATCCTTGTAACGGCTCACGGAAATTCGCTGCGCGCACTTGCAAAACATTTGGATGGAATTTCTGATGGAGATATCGCTGAACTCAATATTCCTACTGGCATTCCTTTGCTATATAAGTTGGATGCACAACTGCGCCCGATTATTAAAGGTGGAGAATATTTAGATGCAGATGCAGCGAAAGCTGCGATTAGTGCTGTTGCAAATCAAGGAAAAGGTTAAGCCTGCTCCGAAGCGTATTCGCCCGTCACTAAGAAATACACTCGACGGCAAACTGAAACAGCATGGTCTGCACAGCGCTCGTAGTAGCGACCAAGCAAGGTCATATCAATTGCAGTTTCAATCCCATGTGGCCATGAGTCATCCAGAAGAACTAAGAATAATTTACGATGCAATTTATCCATTTCATCATCATCTTTTTCAAGTTGAATTGCAGATTCAAGGTCGTGAGTTCTAAGTACACCTGTAGTTTTTGTGATAATTCTAGTAAGAACATCACTCATCTCTTGAATAGTAAGCACCAACTCAGGCGGTACGGCTGTTGATGGGAAACGCATTCTGGCTAACTTAGCGATGTGATGTGCAAGATCTCCCATGCGCTCTAGATCAGCGCTCATGCGGAGGGAAGTGATGAGTGTTCTTAAATCTCCAGCAACCGGTTGTTCTCTGGCTAGAATATTTAAAGTCTTGGCATCGAGTTCGTGTTGCATATTGTCAATTTTGGTATCTTCTGAAATTACTTGCTCGGCAATTTTCAAATCAGCGGTGAGAAGGGCAGTAGTGGCTAATTGCACTGCAGTACCGACCAGATTTCCCATATCTATAAGGGTCTGGCCAATGGAATCTAACTCGTCATGAAAGGCATCGCGCATGAGGGCGATAATATCTTGCCGACCCATCCTGCAAGGGCTTATAAGTGAACAGAAATTGAATGTGGCGTAAAGACTGGGCGCTGATTACTCAATAATGGCAATCGTTTAAGGCGTATTGGTGCTGGAATCTCTACGATGGGGGTGTGATTAAACGCCGAAGGGCCAAGTCGCAATTGGCTTCAGCATCTTTACAGAGTGATGAGTTAGTTCTGCCCGAAGGTATTGCTGATGTCTTGTCAATCGTTGATGCTGAATACCTCATTCTCGCACCAGGTGAAATTGTTGTTCAATCCTCAAGTGGAGTCGGTGCACTTAGCCTTATTAAGGATGGTCGATTAATTTCAGATCGCCTTGTGGCGCTAGTAAGAGCTGTTCGTCGTTCAGGCGTTTACCAAGAAGCCACTGTTGACTTGCCTCGTGGTCCCGTCGGTGCGGGTACTCACGATTTGTTAGTCCGCGTGACACCTATTGGTAACCATGGGTTAGTTTTAACCCTTATCTTTGATGACAGCGAGCTACGTCGACTTGACTCAGTTCGTCGTGATTTTGTTGCCAACATTTCACACGAGCTTAAGACGCCGATCGGAGCACTTTCTATTCTCAGCGAAGCGGTACTAGGCGCAAGTGATGACCCGCAGGCAATTGTTAAGTTTGCATCTCGCATGCAACTCGAAGCAAAAAGACTGACTGATCTCGTTCAAGAGATTATTAATCTTTCTAGACTGCAAGATGACGACCCACTTAAGAACGCTCAAATTCTGAGCCTGGATGATTTGATCAACGAAGCGATCGATGGTTCTCGACTTACAGCAGATGCTCGAAATATCTCACTTGTATTTGGTATATCACCAATCATCAAAGTGCTAGGTGATCACAATCAAATAAGAATGGCAATTAGTAATCTCATCGAAAATGCAATTAATTACAGCCCTGATGGAACGCGAGTAGCAATCTCCCTGATTTCCAAAAATGGACTTGCTGAAATTTCCATTAGCGACCAGGGCCTAGGGATTCCAGAGAAAGACCTTGAGAGAGTATTCGAACGCTTTTATCGAGTAGATCCAGCACGATCTAGAGCCACTGGCGGAACTGGTTTAGGACTTTCAATCGTAAAGCACGTAGTGACAAACCACGGTGGTGATATTTCATTGTGGAGTGTTGAAGGAGCGGGAAGCACGTTTACAATTCGCTTGCCTGCATTTATTGAAAGCGCTCAAGTATTTTCTGACTCGGTATCAACGATAGTGGAGGCGAATAAATGACCAGAATTCTTGTAGTGGAAGATGAAGAGTCTTTTTCAGAAGCGCTCGCATATCTTCTTGGCCGTGAGGGATTTGAGGTAGGAGTAGCCGATACTGGTCCGAAGGCAATCGAAGAGTTTGATCGCAACGGTGCTGACCTTGTACTTCTTGATTTGATGTTGCCAGGCTTGTCTGGAACTGAAGTGTGTCGGCAACTACGCACTCGATCCAATGTTCCAATAATTATGCTCACTGCAAAGGATGCCGAGGTAGACAAAGTTGTGGGCCTTGAATTGGGTGCAGATGACTATGTAACAAAGCCTTATTCATCACGCGAACTCGTAGCTCGCATTCACGCGATTCTTCGAAGAAATGGAAATGAATCCTTCTCCGATAATGATGGTCACGTACTTACTGCTGGCCCAGTTCGCATGGATACAGATCGCCACTTGGTTTCTGTTGATAATGCACAAACCAACCTGCCTTTAAAGGAATTTGAGCTACTCGAGTTCCTCATGCGAAATTCTGGACGAGTGCTCACTCGCGTTCAATTAATCGATCGCGTATGGGGTAGTGATTATGTAGGAGATACCAAAACTTTAGATGTACATATTAAGAGATTGCGCGCAAAGATTGAAAAAGATCCAGCGAACCCAGTTTTTATCCAGACCGTTCGTGGTCTTGGATACAAGATGGAGTCTTAAGCAGTTACCCCTGCATAGATTCCATCTTGCTCGCGCACAAGTGCATCAAGATCTAATTCACCGGCGTGAGAAAAGAAAAGTTTTACTTTAATACGCTCACCAGCTTTGGCTGTAATACTCGGGAAAATAACTTTTGCATTAGCGGAATCTCCGGCAAAGTAAAGTGGCTTGTTTTGAAGCATAGGTAGAGTTGTCTCAGAAAGAACGCCAACAACTTCTCCGGCTGCCACTGCTAGTAAATCCTCTGGCGTATCTGCACCGTTGACCATGGAACCAACAAGAACTGCACTTCCATCAGGTTGTGCCACAAGAAGTAATCCGCTTACGCGAACATCATTTTCGTCAGTCAATATTGAGCCTTCAACTCCGTCAGTTACTTGTTTGATCATCGAAGTTGCTGCAGTTTTACCAGCACCGCAGCCCGTTAAAGAGAAAGTCAATGCAAGAGCTATTGATACGGTGACGACTTTTCGCATTACGTACTCCTTGAAATGTCAACGTTGTAACTAGTGTTCCAACTGATTCATTCTCTCACGCAATTGCACGCAACTTGTAAACATCGCAAACGAGGCTAAAAACGCTGGTTTTATGCGCAAAAACCCGAGGTGACTGTAGTCACTAATGGCTGGTATTATTAGCCCCTAACGAAGGGCTTTACATGTCATTTAAGGTCGGCGAAACTGTTGTTTATCCTCATCACGGAGCGGCTCTCATTGAAGCAATCGAGACCCGAGTAATAAAAGGTGAAGAGAAGACCTACCTAGTATTGAAAATTGCCCAAGGCGATCTCACTGTACGAGTTCCAGCAGAGAATGTGGATCTTGTTGGTGTGCGCGATGTTGTAGATAGCGCCGGCCTAGACCGAGTATTTAGCGTTTTGCGTCAGCCTTACACCGAAGAACCTACAAACTGGTCACGTCGCTACAAGGCCAACCTTGAAAAACTAGCTTCAGGCGATGTTATTAAGGTTGCTGAAGTTGTTCGCGACTTGTACCGCCGTGATTTAGACCGTGGCCTTTCAGCTGGTGAGAAGCGAATGCTTGCTAAAGCAAAGCAGATTCTGATTTCAGAATTGGCTCTTGCAGAGCGCACCGATGAAGAAAAAGCTGGCGTGATCCTTGATGAGGTTTTAGCTTCTTAATTGTTTTCACCGAAAGGTAATCAATGACTTCACCTGACGGCGTATTGCCATCTCACATGCGTACCGGCGTTGGTGTTGATGCGCATGCTTTTTCCAAAGATCCTAATAGGCCAATGTGGCTTGCGGGTTTGCAATGGCCAGAAGTAATTGGTGTTGATGCCCACTCTGATGGTGACGTTGTTGCTCACGCAATCTGCGATGCGCTACTGAGTGCATCTGGTCTTGGAGATCTTGGATCAAACTTTGGGGTCGATCGTCCTGAATATGCCAATAGCTCGGGTGCAAAACTTCTGCAAGAAGTCTTGAGATTAATTACTAACGCTGGGTATGCCATTTCAAATGTCAGCGTGCAAGTTATTGGCAACAAGCCAAAACTCGGCGCTCGCAGAGAAGAAGCTACATCAGCACTTTCTCAAGCACTTGGTGGTGCCAGTGTTTCACTTAGCGCCACGACAACCGATGGCTTGGGCTTTACTGGCGAAGGTAAGGGAATTGCAGCAATTGCAAACGCCCTTATATATAAGCCTTCCTAAGCGCGATTACTTCCCAAGATAGACTGAGCCAATGAGTTCGCTTACGTTATATGACACTTTGTCGCGAACGATTGAACCATTTGTTCCCATTAAAAAGGGTGAAGCATCAATCTATTTATGCGGTGCAACTGTGCAAGCGCCACCTCATATCGGTCACATTCGAAGTGGTGTTAATTTCGATATTTTGCGCCGCTGGCTGGAAAAGAGTGGATTAGCGGTAACTTTCATCAGAAACGTTACTGATATTGACAACAAAATTTTGCATAAAGCAGAAACTGAAAAGTTGCCATGGTGGGCGGTCGCCATGAAATATGAACGGGCATTCACTGATGCCTACGCCTCACTCAATGTTTTGCCTCCGACATACGAACCTCGAGCAACTGGTCACATCACGCAGATGATCGAGCTAATGCAAAAACTTATTGAGAATGGTTCGGCATATGCCCCTGGCAATGGAGATGTTTATCTTGAGGTAAGGAAACTTTCTTCCTATCTCACACTTTCAAGACAAAAGTTAGATGACTTGTTGCCAGCCGACGATGCAGCTGAGACTTTCAAGAAAGATCCAAAAGATTTTGCGTTGTGGAAAGGTGCCAAACCAGGAGAACCATCATGGCCAACTCCATGGGGAGATGGACGACCTGGTTGGCATTTGGAATGTTCTGCAATGGCACATGCGTACTTAGGCGAAACTTTTGATATTCACGGTGGAGGCTTAGATCTCATTTTTCCTCATCATGAAAATGAAATCGCACAATCTCAATCTGCTGGCTGGGGTTTTGCTAAGCGTTGGATGCATAACGCTTGGGTGACAACTGCTGGTGAAAAAATGAGTAAGTCACTTGGAAACTCTTTGCAAGTTACTGAACTATTAAAATCAGTTCGCGGAATTGAACTTCGATGGTACTTAGGTAGCGCGCACTATCGCTCTATGCTGGAATTCTCCCAGCCAGCACTTGTAGAATCCGCAGTTGCATTTCGCAGAATTGAAAGTTTTCTCTATCGCGCGGAAGAGATTTTAGGAAAAGTTCCAACGCCTACTCTTTCGCAAGAATTCACGAACGCTATGAATGACGATTTAGCAGTGCCACAGGCTCTTGCCATAATTTCCCAATCACTGCGTACTGGAAATACGGCCATAACTGCAGGAGATAAGAACCTTGTAGCCGTGAGTGCAAATGAAGTCCGTGGCGCACTAGAAGTCTTAGGTTGCGACCCATTTGACCCAGCTTTTGCGCTTACTAGCGGAGGAAATTCCAGAAGTGGTGATTTGACCAGCGCACTTGATGGGACAATTCAATTAGCGCTTGCTCAACGTGCATCTGCCCGAGATCGTAAAGATTTTGCGGCGTCGGATGCAATTCGTGATGGCTTGTTAGCTCTCGGGATAGCGATTGAAGATACCCCGCAAGGACCACGTTGGTCGATAACATCGAAAGAAGAGCGGTAGTTCAATGGCTGGTAATTCATCACGCAAGGGTGCAGTGCGCACATCTAAAAAAGGTCCATCAAGTGGCAGCGGCGGCAATAACAAAAAACGTTTATCTGGAAAAGGACCAACGCCTAAAGCTGAAGATCGCCCTTATCACGCAGCTGCTAAACGTAAGAAAGCTGCATCAAAAGATACGCGCGAACGTGCACCACGCCAAAAGAGTGCGCGTCCTAAAGGTGGCGGAGAATTAGTTGCAGGCCGCAACGCAGTTGTTGAAGCACTTCGAGCAGGAGTTCCTGCAATCGAACTCATTGTTGCTCGCAGTATCGATGTCGATGATCGCATTACAGAATCTTTGCAATTAGCACTGAGTGCACACTTACCTATTCGCGAAGTACATCGCGCTGAAGTTGAAGGACTTTCAGGCAGTAGCCAAGGAATTCTTTTGGCGATTAAGCCTTATCAATATTCAAGTTTCGAAGAAATTATGCAAAGAGCTGCAAAACCTAATTTAATTGTCGCCCTCGATGGAGTAACAGATCCACGAAATCTTGGTGCCGTAGTACGAAGTGCTGCAGCGTTTGGTGCCCATGGAGTTGTTATGACCGAGCGTCGTGCTGCAGCAATGACAGCATCAGCATGGAAAAGCTCTGCTGGTGCGGCTGCACGTCTACCAATAGCGCAAGTAACTAACTTGGCTCGCACCATTGAAGAAGCGAAAGAGCTCGGCTGCTTTGTTATTGGTCTTGATGGTGAAGCCGATAAGAACCTCAACGAAATGAAGGTTGCAAAAGAATCAATCATGATTGTTGTAGGAAGTGAAGGTAAAGGACTTTCTAGGTTGGTTCGAGAAAAGTGTGATCTTGTTGTTTCAATTCCCATGCGCGCCACCACCGAATCACTTAATGCCAGCGTTGCAACATCAATTGCGCTCTATTGGGTGGACGAACAACGTAGGTCATAATGCGTTTCACAAGGCTTATAACGTGCGGTGATTCCTTTACTGAAGGAATGAGTGATGAGATTGTTAATGGTCAGTACCGCGGATGGGCAGATCGAATTGCCGATGTTATGGCAAAAGAAGTCTCTGAATTTACCTATGCCAACCTTGCAGTGCGAGGAAAACTAGTACATCAAGTTGTTGCAGATCAAATTCCCGTTGCCCTCAGTTTCATTACCGGTAAAGAAACTCTGGTCACATTCCATGCCGGCGCAAATGATGTAATTCGCCCTAATTACAAAAGTGAAATCGTTTTACCTCTCTACGCAAACGCTGTTCGTGAAATTGCATCTACGGGTGCGACAGTTTTACTTTTTACAGTTCTAGAGAGCACGGGCGCAAAAGGCAAAACAGCAGATGTATGGGCAAGTCGGTTTGGAAAGTTCAACGAGAATGTTCGCAGGGTTGCTGCTGAGGTCGGCGCGATTGTTGCTGATGCCAATGAAGCCGGGCTCTTAAGCGATCGCCGATTCCTTGCAAAAGATCGCTTACATTTAAATGCCCTTGGACATGAAAGAGTTGCGCAAGGCTTGTTAGAAAAACTTAATTTGCCATTTGATACGAATTGGAAAAATCCCCTACCTCCTCAGGAGGATATTCTTCGGTCCAAAAAAATTGCAGAGGATCTCCATTGGTTCGTTACTTTCCTGATTCCTTGGATGTGGAGACGACTTCGTGGCAAATCATCCGGGGATGGGCGCTTCAGTAAGCATTCAGCGCCGGTTCTTTGGCCTGTAAAACAGCCATGACATTGCGAACGTAAACAGGTTAGCCCTACAGTTGTGTGTTCTTCACCCTGCATTCACCTTCATTAGAGAGTCTTTACCCATGGTTCATAGTGAGCATTTAACTGATCGAGAGTTAAGTTGGCTCGCCTTCGATCAGCGAGTTCTTGAATTAGCTGAGGATGAATCAATTCCTTTACTTGAAAGAGTTAGATTTTTAGCCATATTTTCATCTAATCTTGATGAGTTTTTTATGGTGCGTGTTGCAACGTTAATGAGCAAAATCGAAAGCGGAGTTAAGTCCCATAATTCAGCAGGTTTTACCCCGGCCAAGTTACTAGAAAATATTTCTACGGAAACGCGCGTTTTAATAGAGCGCCAAGCCAAATGCTTCCAGGATTCTATTTTACCTGCGTTAAAGGCTCAAGGCATTTCTTTAGTTAGTTGGGATGAACTCAGTGAGCAAGAGAAGTCATATACAACGGGACTTTTTAATACACGAATCTTTCCAGTTTTAACACCACTGGCTGTCGATCCTTCTCACCCCTTTCCTTATATTTCAGGTCTTTCTTTGAATCTTGCAGTTATAGTTAAAAATCGAAAAACAGGTGAAGATTTTTTTGCCCGCGTAAAAGTTCCTCCAGTCTTATCGCGCTTTCTACCCACGTCAGAAAATGAACTCACAAGATTCATACCGCTTGAAGAATTAATAGTGGCGCATTTAGATGATCTCTTCCCTGGAATGGAAATCGAAGATCATTACACTTTTCGTATCACACGAAATCAAGATATGGAACTCGACGAAGAAGAGAGTGAAGATTTACTTTCTTCGCTAGAGCAAGAATTATTGCGTCGTAGATTTGGGCCGCCCGTTCGCCTGGAAATTGAAGAAGGTATTAAACCTCATTTGCTACACAAGTTAGCTGCCGAACTTGGTGTTGATGAATCTGGAATTATCACAACACCAAGACCGTTGGACCTTACTGGACTTAATCGGATTGCTGATCTCGATTTACCGTCATTGAAGTTTCCTCCACATAGATCCAAGACCGCACTCGAACTTCGAGGCGTGGATCCGGAAAGTCCAGACTCGTTCTTTTCCGCTATCGCACAAGGAGAGATTCTGCTGCATCACCCTTATGACTCGTTTTCAAGCTCGGTAGTTCAGTTCCTCGCCAACGCCGCTGAAGATCCAAAAGTTTTAGCGATTAAGCAAACGCTTTATCGCACTTCTGGCGATTCCCCGATCGTAGATGCGCTGATAGAGGCGGCTGAAGCTGGAAAACAAGTTCTTGCTGTGATTGAAATCAGAGCGCGTTTTGACGAACAAGCAAATGTTCGTTGGGCCAGAAAACTTGAAGCGGCCGGAGCGCATGTGGTCTATGGATTAATGGGATTTAAAACGCATGCGAAATTATCTCTTGTTGTACGAGAAGAGGCGCATGGTTTGCGAAGTTATTGCCATGTTGGAACTGGAAATTACAACCCAAAGACGGCTCGGTTCTATGAAGATTTAGGATTGCTCAGCGCAGACCCTGTTCTAACAGATGACCTAACGAAACTTTTTAATCAGTTATCTGGGTTTGCTCCCCAGTCGGAATATTCCAGATTGCTTGTTGCCCCTCGTACATTGCGTAGCGGACTACTAAAGAAAATTGAAAATGAAATTGAAAACCATAAAGCGGGCCTGCCATCAGGAATCCAATTTAAACTCAACTCACTTCTGGATGAGGATTTCATAGAAGCGCTTTATAAAGCTTCACAACATGGAGTTCAGGTAGATCTAATCGTACGTGGTATTTGCGCACTAAGGCCCGGCATAAAAGGGATATCAGAAAATATTCGGGTCCGATCAATCCTTGGCCGATTCCTCGAGCACGCACGCATTTTCCATTTTGAAAACGCGGGGGCAAAGGAATATTGGATTGGTAGTGCGGACTTAATGCATCGAAATCTAGATCGAAGAGTGGAAAGTTTAGTTCGAATTGAAAAGGAATCTCATAAGGCGCAACTCCAACAAATTATTGATTTATCACTTTCAGATGAGGTAGCAAGTTGGCATTTAGATGATGTGACCTGGTCGAGAATTGACAGGAATAGTGAAGGCAAGAAATTCATGGATCTCCAAGCAATTACACTTGATAAATACTCAAAGGAGATGTGACCAAATGGAAACAGACCCTCAACTTATTCAAGCTGCAGGAGCGGTTCTCTGGCGTTGGGACAAGAAAAAAGAAATCGAAATTGCGCTCATTCATCGCCCTCGTTATGACGACTGGTCGTTGCCTAAAGGTAAGTTAGAAAAAGGTGAGTCGCATATTGCGTGTGCATTTAGAGAAGTACTTGAAGAGACAGGCATTACTGCGATATTTGGGCCTGAGCTTGGCCAAACTTTATACAAAGTAGAAGGTGCTCCAAAAGTTGCACGATATTGGTCAGCTCATGCAACCGATACTCCCGAAGGCAAACCAGATCCAAAGGAAGTCGATCAAATAAAGTGGGCTTCACCAAAAGACGCAAAGAAAATTTTGACCAATAAAGATGATTGCAAGATTATTGATTTCTTTCTTGAATTCGGCCCGGATACAACTCCATTAGTTCTTTTAAGACATGCAAAGGCTGTTAAACGTGAAGAATGGGATGGCGACGATGGTGATCGGCCACTCGATATCGTTGGTCAGCGTCAAGCAAAAAAATTTTTGCCAAATTTTTTACCGTATGACCTTCAGGAGATTCATTTGTCAGATGCAATGCGTTGTCTTGAAACACTTGAGTATTTAGCCAAGGCGCTTCAAGCAAAAACTACTGTAACTCAAGATTTAAGTGAGTACGGATATTCTCAAGACAAAGAATCGCCAATAAAATATACCAAGAAATTACTTAAAAAAGGAGTTTCAGTTTTAGTCTGTAGCCACAATCCAATTCTCCCAAAAGTGGTTAAAGAATTAATTGGAAAGAAGAATTTCAAGAATTTGGACTATGAAAAATTGAGTCCTGGCGATGCTTGGGTATTGCACCATCGAGATGGTGAGATCATCGCAATAGATTGGGTTTTAGCTCCAGTTGTTTAGCGCTCGTTCCAATCTAGCCACTTAAGAATTACGCCTTCTCTTAGCGCCCAGGGGCAAATTTCTAGTTCACTTATTCCTAGAATCTCCATAACGGTTTTTGCCACAACTGCGCCAGCAACTATTTGTTGGGCGCGAGCGCTTGAAACCCCAGGTAAATTTGACCGCTCTTCGGACGTCATGTCGATTAACCTTGGAATAATCCCAACTAAGGCATTTACTTCAAGATGTTGAGGTTTGTCTCCATACCAATGGGTACCTAACCGGGCAAGTGTCCTAAAAGTCTTACTAGTTGCAACAAATCGATTAGCATCATGAGCCATTAAGCCTTTTGGTATTTTTGAGGAGAGAACTTCTTTTACGTAATCTTCAAGAATATTAAGACTTTTAGCGGTGATTGAATTTTCAGAGAGAAAATCTCTGTTCAACCTGGCTGCACCAAGCGGAAGAGAGATTGCAGATTGTGGACTCTCATCAATTCCAATTGCCATTTCGAGAGAGCCCCCGCCGATATCTAGAACAAGTAATTTTCCACTTGACCATCCGAGCCAGCGACGAACCGCAAGAAATGTAATTCTTGCTTCTTCAACCCCAGTGAGAATCTGCAAGTCAATTTCATAGCGACGATTGATCTCGTCAATGACTTCTTTTCCGTTTTTTGCCTCTCTTAGCGCAGAGGTAGCGAAAGCTAAAATTTCTTCAGTTTTAAATTCTTTTGCATGCTTTAAGGCATCTTGAATACTTTGGAATAGTAGTTCACTGCCTTCGGGGGTAATCGAACCCTTTTTATCTAGGTACTCTGTAAGTCGAAGATCCACTTTATGGTTGGTAGTTGGGGTTGGCCGCGCACCCGGATGGGCGTCCATAACTTGAAGATGGATGGTATTAGACCCAACATCGAGTACTCCAAGTCGCATGTGGAGAACTTACACGCTTATTCGTGTACATCAGAGCATCAAGTTGCTGGCATAATGCACCAGTACGAAATGCCTCCCTAGCTCAGTGGTAGAGCGCCCGCCTTGTAAGCGGAAGGTCGTCAGTTCAATCCTGACGGGGGGCTCCATTGCTACAGTGAAGTCCTACAAGCACCGAAGGGAGTGATAATGGCTAACAAAGAGCAGAAGAGCAACGCTAATCAGAAGAAAGAACCAAAACTTTCTCTAAAGGAAAAGCGCGCAAAGAAGCAAGAGAAAAAAGATAAGAATAAGTAATAACAGATCTGAAAGGATGCGAAGATGTCAGAAAACAATCCTCGCGACGCTTTTCCGTTAGATTCTTTTCAGGATGTTGTAAATGCAAACCGTGAGTTCGCTGCTGACTTTCAAGGTAGCTCGCTCACAGGTTCTGCAGCCAAGGGCCTTGCAATCGTTACGTGCATGGATTCACGCATCAGCCCACTTGCAGTTGTGGGCATGCAATCCGGTGATGCAAAAATATTACGAAATGCTGGAGCGCGCGTAACTGAAGACGTACTTCGAACGTTAGTCCTTGCAACATATTTACTTGGTGTCACCAGGATTCTTGTTATGCCACATACAGATTGTCGTATGGCACAGAACGATGAGGCTGAAATTCACGCAACAATCGAAAAGCAATATGGCATCGATACACGAAGTCTTGAATTTCGTACTGTTTCAGATCAACGCAAGGCGTTAGAAATTGACGTCAATCGCATCCGTTCGTATCCACTTTTGCGCGATGGCGTCAGCGTTGGTGGAGCGATTTACAACGTGAGTACCGGAACGCTTGAACTTGTAGATTGCTAGCTGTAATGCCATTGCGCTTAGTTATCGTAATCGCAAATATCTTTGGTGCGTTATCGCGCATTTCCAAGCGGGGCAGTGGCGTAATGGTCAGTGGCCGCATTATTTTGAAGTTGGTTCCTAACTCTGTTTCAATTCTTGCAAGGGACCGCAATGTGGTCCTAGTTTCTGGAACTAATGGAAAAAGTACTACTACAGCCTTAATTACTGCTGGCTTGCGAACAAAAACTTCTGTCGTGAGTAATTTTACTGGCGCTAATTTGTTTGCAGGAATTGCATCTGCCTTAAGTAGTAACTCTTCCGCACCAACCGCAGTGCTAGAAGTTGATGAAATGGTGGTGCCTTGGGCAATTACTCAAACAAATCCACGTTTGATCGTGCTCCTTAATTTAGGCAGGGATCAATTAGATCGACTATCTGAAGTCCGGGTAGTTGCCCAAAAATGGAGAGAGGCGCTTCGTAACTTGCCTACACGTTGTGCAGTCCTTGCCGATGCAGATGATCCCTTTGTGGCGTGGGCATCAATGGCAAGCACTAACGTCATTTGGTTTACCAGTGGAGTAGCAGGACATATGGACGCATCAACATGTCCTGAGTGCGGGGAAATTTTGCAATGGGGCAACACTGGTGAGTCATATTCGTGCATGTGTGGATTTAAAAAACCAAATCCAGAATGGATTTTGCGCGGCGAGCAATTGATGGGTCCGCATAACCAGACTATAAATATTCAAAGTGGAATCCCTGGTCAAGCAGCGCTGAGTAATGCGGCAAGAGCTGTAGTCGCCTCACATTATTTGGATGTTGATCTAAAAACCGCTTCTCAAGCAATTTCGAAAGTTGCGAGCGTAGATGGTCGTTTTGGAAGATTACAAATTGGGCAAACAAGATTTAGACTTATGTTGTCCAAAAATCCTGCAAGTTGGCGTGAAACTTTGAGAACGAGTGCTCAAGGGGCACCGAGCGTATTACTTGTTGTTAATGCAAATACGCAGGACGGCAAAGATACTTCGTGGTTATGGGATGTTGATTTTGCTCCACTCCAAGGTCGTAAAGTATTAGTAACTGGAGATCGTCGCTTAGATATTTCTGCGCGTCTGACTGTTGGCGCAATCGCGCACGAAATTGTAAGTAATGAATCAGAAGCGTCGGCTATTTTTGGAGATATAGATGCGGATCTCATTGCTTCTTACACGGCTTTTCACCGATTGGCTAAAGGTGTAAAGAAGTCATGACACTCACCCTTGTTCATTTATTACCTGAATTGCTAGGAACCTATGGCGATAGAGGAAATGTAGAAATTGCTAGTTGGCGACTCAGCCAGCGAGGTATCAAACATGAAGTTTTAACAGTGGGAATTGGTGATGCGATTCCGACTACTGCCGAACTATATTTTCTTGGTGGCGGAGAAGACGATGCGCAAATCAAAGCATCGCAATTAATCGGAGCCTCGCTCCTTACTGCTGTAAACGGCGGTGCGCACATATTTGCTGTCTGTGCAGGTTTTCAATTATTAGGTGTCACCTTTCCTGCTTCTGGTGGCAGGACTCAGCAAGGTTTAGAAATTGTGCCTATCGAAACAGTTCCGGCTACGAAGCGATCCGTGGGAGAGATTTTGTCCGCACCTAGTATTCCTATTTCAACCTTAACTGGATTTGAAAATCATGCTGGACAAACGCGATTCCTCCAAGATCTCCAACCGCTTGGGAAAGTTTTAAGTGGAGTTGGCAACGGGCTCGACACACAAATCGACGGTCTTGTCACAAGCCAAATAGTTGGCACTTACATGCACGGTCCAGCATTCGCTCGGAATCCAGAACTTGCAGATTGGATTTTGTCACGCGTTGTGGGTGATTTAGCGCCACTTCACGCTGAAGTATTTAATGAACTACATAACGAACGAGTGAATTCAGTTAAATAATTTCTGGATTTGTTCTACGAACGGGAGAGCGCGTAATTGGTGGGGTTAAATCAGCTAAAAATTGCTTAATAGCCAATTGCGTTAACTCTGGCTTTTCCTTGATGACGAAATGTGATGTACCTGGAATGATTGCTAGTTGCCCTTGCGGTAGTGATTCATAGAGCGTCCCGGTATGTTCAATACTAAATAATTCATCATCGCCCGCGAGAACTAAAGTAGGGCAAGAAATTTTGGCCAAATCCTGCACAGTAAGAGTTGGCTCCGATGTCCAGATAGCGCGCATTCTCGAAACTTTAATATCAAGTGTGTCAGGTGCGTCGGGAGAACGACCTGCATATTCGGCACGGTCTTCATCTGAAATTGGCCACTCAGGAAGTGGAATACCACCACTTTCGTAGTGATAATTTGCGCCAATTGCAACAATTGATTTCACTAAGTCAGGACGAGCAAGTGCAACAAGCAAGGCAATAATTCCGCCATCACTCCAGCCAACTAAATGTGCTGGCCCTTTGACAACATCTTCCAAGTAGGCGATTGCTTCTGCGCATTGATGTGCAAAATGCAAACTTCCGGGTTGATCTCCAGTGCGCCCTTGCCCAGTGCGGTCGTAAGCAAAAACATGATGAGTAGATTCAAAAGCCGGGAGCATGTATGTATCCCAGTCTTCAGTTGCACTCATACCACCATGCAACATAACGAGAGCTTCACCATTGTTCGCCCATTCATAGTTCCAAACTTGATGGCCACGTAAGTTGATATAGCTGGGCACTTAGTTTGAATCCATAATGTGTCGATTTCCTCTATCAAAAGTCAAATAGTTCCATGTCCAGTCAGCGACAGTAAGAACTTTATTTCGACCGCCTAAAAGATAAAACAAATGAAGCGTTAACCATGCACTCCATGCGAGTGCCCCCGTCATTTTAAATTTCCCAACTTCAACAACGGCTTTGTGTCTACCAATTGTTGCCATAGAACCTTTATCTTTATAAACAAATTTTAAGCCCGGCTTACCTTCAGCAACTCTCATAATCTGCTTAGCGACCCACCTACCTTGTTGCATTGCAACAGGAGCCACCATAGGAAGAAAACGACCCTCAGCGTTTTTACTTCCTGAGATATCTCCGATCGCCCAAATGTGTGGGTAGTTTTTAACTTGAAGACTTTCCTCGACATCAATTCGGGTAGAAGTAACTGGCAAATTAAGAATGTTTGCTGTTGGTTCACCGCGCACACCTGCTGCCCAAATGGTTACTTCAGAGGGAATAAATTCTCCAGATTTTAGAAGTATTTTTCTGGGTTGTACTTCTTGCACTGCAGTATTGCAACGTACTTTCACTCCCAATTTTTCTAAATCAGATTGAGTCCGTGCAGAAAGCGATGGTGAAAAACTTGGCAACAGTCGTGGGCCAGCTTCAATGAGATAGATATCAATATGTTGGGAGGCATGCATTTCATCGGACGAGAGTGGCCCACGAACAAGTTCGGCCATAGCTCCCGCCATTTCAACGCCGGTTGGTCCGCCACCGATGACTGCTATTGATAGACGAGTCTCATCCTGAAATCTACAAAGATCTTCAAACCTACGCATTACTTGAGCACGGATTGTGACTGCCTCGCTGACGCTTTTCATTCCTAACGCGTAGTCAGTAACACCTTTAATTCCGAAATCAGTGTTTGCAGAGCCTAGCGCCACAATTAGGTGATCAAATTCAAGTTCTTCACTGCTATCTAACTTAACAATTTTATTTTTATGATCGAGTTCAATCGGAGTTCCCATGCGAAATGCAATATCGCTTTTCCTTAGCGCGCCACGCACTGGGTAAGCAACGTGATCGGCTGCCAAGCCAGCTGTCGCAACTTGATAGAGCAATGGGAGAAAGGTTTGAAAATTATGGCGGTCTACGAGAGTTACATGAGCCTTACCTGCAAGAGCTTTCGCAGCAGTCAGCCCACCGAAACCTGCGCCGAGGATTACTACGCGTTCCATGGGGTCCTTTCCGCGAGCGACTTGAGTGGTCTCAGTCTAAGGTTTGTGGTGTGAATTCGCAGATGATAAATCGTAAGTACCTAGTCACTGGGGCATCGGGCTATGTCGGTGGGCGTTTAGTGAAGGCACTCATAGATGATCACCACCAAGTTCGGGTATTTCTACGCGATAGATCAAAGATTCAAGGGCAACCTTGGGCACAGAACGTTGAAGTTGTTGAAGGAAATGCAAACAACGTTTCAGATCTCAGTAGAGCGCTTGATGGAATTCATACAGCTTATTACTTACTTCATTCAATAAATCTTGGGCCAGATTTTGACAATATTGAAGCGACTATGGCCAGAAACTTTGCAATAACTGCGCATCAACAAGGGGTCCAACAAATTGTTTATCTTGGTGGCATTGCAAATGATAAGAAGACGAGTAAGCATTTAGCGTCAAGAGCAAGAGCTGGCACTGAGTTGGCCTCTCAACAAGTTCCAGTAATGGAACTTCGAGCTGGCATCGTGATTGGTTCTGGTTCTGCTTCGTTTGAAATGCTTCGCCACTTAACGCATCGACTACCAATAATGACTACCCCGAAGTGGGTAACGAATAAGACACAACCAATCGCAATTCGGGACGTGCTCTGGTATTTACGCAAGAGCGCATTGCTGGCAACACCAGTAAGTAAAGTTTTTGATATTGGTGGTCCCGAAGTTCTTACTTATGCTGACATGATGCAAAAATTTGCAGAAATTTCTGGGTTACCAAAGCGATGGATAATTAAGGTGCCCGTCTTAACTCCAAAACTTTCTAGTTTATGGATTGGTCTCGTAACGCCTGTTCCTACTGCACTTGCAAGACCATTAGTGGGTTCGTTAATTAGCGAAGTTGTTGCAGATCCCGCAAAAAGTATTGACGCTCTTATCCCACCACCACCGGAGGGATTGCTCAATGTTGAAGGTGCGATAAGACTGGCGCTTGGCAAAATTTCACAACACAGCGTAGAAACTCGATGGTCAGATGCTGGAATTTCAACTGCACCGTGGCAGAAAGCACAAAGTGATCCTGATTGGGCTGGCGAAGTAATTCTCAAAGATCATCGAGAGATAGTTTCGCAATTGCCAGCGCCGGTAATTTGGAAAAAAATTGAAGCTATTGGTGGTGAGCATGGTTGGTACGGAGCCGACTGGCTTTGGTGGCTACGTGGACTTCTTGATCGCGCACTCGGTGGAGTCGGTTTACGTAGAGGCAGGCGAGATCCTGATCAGTTACGAGTGGGAGAAAGTTTAGATTTTTGGAGAGTTGAAGCAATAGAAGATCAGAAATTGCTCAGGCTTTACGCGGAAATGATTTTGCCTGGAAAGGCATGGTTGGAATTTCGCATGGAGAAAATTGATGGAAAAGTTCGACTTATTCAAGAAGCCCGGTTTGCGCCTCGCGGCCTAGGTGGTCAACTGTATTGGTACGCAGTTTTACCTTTTCATTCATTTATTTTTCCCACCATGCTTCGCAATATAATTAAGCGGGCATCACAAGAGAATGAGCTCCAGAAGTAACAAGTACTCCAACATCAATAAGAGCCATTGCCATCACTACCCAAAAAGTGAACTTTCTCGGAAGAGTGAAGAGAAGTATCAAAGCAACAATCGCAATGGCAATAAGCATCTTTGCATTTACAACTGAATTGAGAATAAGAGAAATCATAATGAGTGATAAGCCTGCAATAGTGACACTTCCTCTTACCCCTATTTTTTGAGGCGCACCATAGATACCGGCAGTGCGATCTGCTTCCATATCTTTCACCACGTTAGAAAAATGTATTGCTAATCCAAAAAGAGCGCCTGAGATTAAGAGCCAGACTGAAACAGTTGATTTCTTGCTTAAGACGATGCACGAGGGCAGTGCGCTAAACGCTATGAGAAATGGAAGTGGAGAAAGAATAGTTTTCTTAAAGTAAAAGTTATATGCAACTCCGAAACCAACTCCGAGCAGGTGTACTGCGCCACCTTGAATACCCAAAGGTCCAAAGAGTGAGAATGCGATACAAAACCCAAGTGCTACATACGTTGCGCTGCGCACTGTTTTAACTGAAATCTGACCTGAAGCAATTGGTTTATTGGTTCGTCCTTCAGCCCTGTCAATTTCTCGATCGACGAGATCATTTGTCCACCCAACACATAATTGGCCTGTGAAAACAGTGAAAGCAATAACAAGTGCAGGGCCTTCCCACCATAACTGCATGGCAAGAAGATAGGCAACGGTTGTCACCACCATTGTTGGCCCTAGGTGCGAGGTCTTCAGTAAACGCATATGAATATTCTCTCGCAAAGTGGCACACTATGTCACATGCATGAGTTCACATCAGAGTTAGAAGTCCTAGCAAATAAGGCATTGGCTTATAGTCTTGCGCGCTTAAAAGATGACCCACCTCTAGATGGACCTCGTTCTGAAGAAGATCTATTTGCAGAAGTAGGAGAAACCATTACATCAAAAGGATTAGGCGGAGTAGAAGCGCTAGCAGTTTTCACAGATGTGTTAGCCCGCGCGTGTATCTCTACTGACCATCCTCGTAACTTGGCATACATTCCATCGGCTCCTAGTGAGCATGCAAATTTATTTGATCTTGTTGTTGGTGCAAGCGCTTTGTATGGGGGTTCATGGCAAGAAGGAGCTGGTGCGGTTTTTGCTGAAAACCAAGCACTTCGATGGATCGCAGATTTAGCTGGGCTACCCAGTAGCGCCGGCGGAGTATTTGCTCAAGGCGGCACTGTTGGAAATCTTTCAGCTCTAGTAGTTGCCAGAGCGGAAGGGCGTAAGCGCTGGCCCAAAACCACCAGATGGGCAATTGCTTGTAGCGCTGAAGCACATTCATCTATTGCATCTGCTGCACAAGTAATGGATGTAGATCTTTTACTCATCAAACCAACTAATAATGGAAAACTTACAGGCGCAGATGTGGCTCGCGGGATTGATGATTTTCATAAAGAAAAGAGCGCTCGGGTCTTTGCCGTTGTAGCAACTGCAGGTACAACTAATTTAGGAATCATTGACGATTTAAAATCTGTGGGAATTGAAGCTAAAAAACGAGATTTATGGTTTCACGCAGATGGTGCTTATGGTTTGGCAGCGCTTTGTGCGCCTTCAGTCCGAGAAAAGTTCGCTGGTATTGAATTAGTTGATTCCTTAATTGTTGACCCACACAAATGGCTGTTTGCACCTTTTGATGCGTGCGCACTTATTTATCGA
>Ga0209190_1000533_pt1 | contig 27760 bp, 41 predicted proteins | sample M_140205_XF_Meta_FD_187315 | JGI IMG/M metagenome (GOLD analysis project Ga0209190, IMG submission 187315) | Freshwater microbial communities from Lake Montjoie, Canada to study carbon cycling - M_140205_XF_MetaG (SPAdes) (version 2) | ecosystem: Environmental > Aquatic > Freshwater > Lake...
ACCTTGTCGTCATACTTCTCAACAACTATAGTAGTATTGTCTCTTTTAACTGAATACATTTGATTGGCAAATTTATCGACAAATTCTTCTTCTGTCACATAAATTTGTTTTTTTATAAATAATGGATGTTTTTTTGTTGGTGGAGATAAAATAAAATTATTACTACCAAAAATGGAGGATACAGTATCAGTTTGTTCTACCTTATATGGACTGAATAGTTCGTGTTCAATAGTTTCATACTTCACAAACTCTTTTTTAAATAACACCTCTCTCATATTACAAAGATAATAAATTGCTTGTAATAATCAAATAATATAAAAAAAATGGTAAAGTTATTTATACTAATTAATTTAAAAAAATTGTCCCAAATTTTGTTTCAAAAATATAATTATCTGCGGGTTTAATTTTAGGTGTATTTGGGTCTTTACCGTTTAATATTAAACAGATTTCAAGAATTTGTTTTTGAGTTAAAGACACATCATCACCTTTATCAAGATTAATAAGTGATACCTCCCTAATTTTATCATAAAAATCAAGTTCTTTTCCTTCAGGAATTAGAGTAAAAAGGTCTTTGGGGTTACTTTTAAAAAATTTAATAACACCATTTAAGTATATTTCAACATCGACATTCATTATATAAGGTTTAAAGGTACAATAATTAATCTTGAAGGTCCCACATTCCTCCACCCATATCAGTTCCTCTATTTTTTATTACTTCAGGTACTTGTACGTTTGTACTACCCTTAAGATTTAAAAAATATAAACTAGGTAAATTTACAATACATTCAGGAATTTGTGTTAGTTTTTCGTTGTTAAGTAACGCTAAAAATCTTAATTTAGGTAAATCACAAATTGATTCAGGAACATTTTCAATACAATTATCAAATAATATCATTGTCAAATCTTTAAATCTTCCAATTTCATTAGGAATTTTGATAGTAACATTATTTTTATCTTTATTTTGAATTTGGAACTCTTTTAATGTGTCAGGTAAACTACCAATTAAATCTTCTAACCCATATAATCCAATAAATTTTCCAATCACTCCAGTACTAAAACTATCAATAACTAATTTTTCACCATTTATTGTTAAACCTTTAGCAAATTCAGGTTTGAAAAAATCTTTTAACTCACTCATTGGTCCGTTCAATAATTTAACCAAATCTTGTTGACGGTCATCCTTATCCATAAATTGATTTGACTGAAAGTGAAACTGGTATCTTTCTTTTGGTAATCCTGTTTCAGGTGAAACATCAGTATCGTTTTGTTTGTAAACAACGTATAAAGAACCATCTTTAATATATCTATTGAACCATTGGTCAGTGCCAGGTGTTGACGTACACCATCTTGTCTCTTTGTTATTACCACCATAAAAACAAGCCGCTTCTTTTCCAATAGCCCCTTTGTTTTCAATTTCAATTACTTTCCATGTTGGACCATCAAATGCTAATTTTGCTCCAGGGTGAACAGACGAAGTTTTTCTTTCTGATTTTGTGGTTGTTGCTAAAGTTAAGTCAAAATCTTTAACAGCATCATATAATGAGTCGGTAGTTAATTTATTAATATCCCTCATGTCTTGACTAAGTCTTCCTTTAAACTTTTCGTATTTAAGAAGGTCTTCTTTAACTTTATACAAATCTTCAATAAACGTAGCTTTTACTTGTGCTAATTCACGGTCATAACCATTTTCACCAGGTTGAATTTCTGTAGGTACTTTTAGATATTGTTTAATTAACCATTGGACATATTTACCAGCTTTAACTTTACTTAAATCGTTTGGCTTGGCATTGTTTAAGTCCACGTCATTTAACCTTGTTGTTGGGTCAGTGGCAACTAATGCGTTAAATTCGTTTTTAGTTAGTTGAGCCTTTACGGGTTTACCATCTTTATTTTTAAATGGTTTAGTAAGTGCATCAGATAATAACTCAAATCTTGAATCTTCTAAAATGACTTTTTTTAATATCGAAGTAAATTTCATTTATGTTATTTTATTACTATAAATATATTATATGTATTAAATATTTTAATAATTCATAATTAAAAGTTCTTCCCCCATGTTTTGGGTCTTACCTTTTTTAGCCGCGGCAGCTTTTGCAAATAATTTTTTTTCCCATCTGTATTGTGTTTCAGGAAACCATTCATGTAATAACTCAAAATCGTAATAAGATAAACTGAATTTACCTTGAATGCCATGTAAAACATTTGCAAGTCTTTCATGGTCTTCTCTGTCAAAGTCATGGTTATTGTAATAATTTTCCGTTTTCCAGTAAGGTGGGTCCAAATAGATGTATGTTGTTGGTGAGTCATACTTTGCAAGTACGTCAGCAAAATCCATATTCTCAACGTGAGTTATCTTTAAGAAATGTTCTATCCAATCTGGTTTTGATAGTTTGTCTCTAAATGTTAAATATTTTGATTTGTACTTACCTTTAAGGTCAATAAATGAACTTGTTTCAGGTTTTGACCCACTGAACACTTGGGTTAAAACATAAACGTATTTTGCAGCAACTTCGTAATCGCCAGGTTCTACGCTGAAACCTTCAGCAAATATTTCAGCTTGGAACCTGATAAATTGTTCTTTATATAATGGTGGTGTGATTTCTTCACCAAATTGTTGGCAATCAATTGAGTTGATTACCTTCAATAACTCCGTTGGGTTTTGAATACACTTAAATAGGTTATAATTTAACGGATTAAAGTCGTTGTAAACAACTTTCTTTAGGTTGGGAAATTGTTTTAAGTCCATGTTAAAGAAACACCAAAACATTCCGCTAAAAGCCTCAACATAAGTCTCCATGTCTTTATCATAGAAAGGGACAATCCACTTTCCAATCTTACTTTTACCTCCGATGTAACTTAAACACATATTATTTTTTTCTATATTTTTTTTTATTTTTTATCTCAAATATCACATCATCAAATATAGTTTTTTTTCTGTTTAAAAACAAGTTTCACATTTAATTTTTTTCCACTATATTTATTTTAAATTTAATACTATGAAAACAGTTGAAGGACAAATTATCGAAGAAAAGGACATTATTAATGAACCAAAAACCCCCGAACAACCAAAAAAAGAATGTAAAACATGTAAACAATCAGGATTAACTAATTTTCAAAAAGGTTCAGTAATTTTAGGTTTATATATATTAATCTCCGCAATATACGGAACAGTCGAACTTATTAAAGATATAATATCATATTTTAAACATGTCTATTAAACCTAACATTTAGTTTAACATACATATCACCACCTAAATAACCCTTCCCTTTTAATCTTAAAGGTTTAAATGTGTCAAATATTGGTAGGGCATTTAAAACTAATTCACCATTAGGATGTGGAACAGTAAACCTATCTTTTTGTATTTCTTCTAAATTTAAAAATAAATTATAAATTAAATCATTATTTATTTTTTCATATCCATCTTGATTAACTAACTCAATTTGAATTACTAAATCTCCATAAGACCCATTTTTAAAGTCACCTAAATTACCAACCTTAAGATATTGACCATTATCAACACCAATTGGTAATTTAACGCTAACTTCATGAGTTTGTGATTTGACCCCTTTACCGTCACAATGATAACATCTGTGTGTTAAATTATATCCTTTACCCGCACAAGTCTCACAAGCGGTTCTAATCTGTTGAACCATGAATCCTGTACCAAATGTTTTAATTTGGAACCCAGAACCCCCACAAGTTCCACAGGATTGTTGTTCTCCTCCAGCACCAGAACAAATATTGCAGTGATTGTCTCTCATATAATGAATAGTCTTATCAACTCCATTAAATGATTCAATTGGAGTAACTTGAACTTTTATTATTTTATCAGGAGCTGTTTTTTGTCTTTGTCCATTTCTTTGGGAAGCAAACATTTGATTAAACAAATCCTCATATGATGTTGGATTACTACCATTGAATGGGTTATTTAATTTATTATTATATTGAGCCCTTTTATTTTCATTTCCAACAATGTCATATGCCACTGAAATTTCTTTAAACTTCTCCCCTTCATTAGGATTTACATCAGGATGGTACTGTTTGCTTAATTTCCTGTAGGCTTTTTTGATTTCATCTTGAGTGGCATCTTTACTTACGCCTAAAGTTTCGTAATAATTATTCATATATGGAAAACTATTTAGTAGTCTTGTTCAAAAATAAAAAAAGAAAACGAATAATAAAGAAGTTTATCACTTTATCTCGTGCAGAATCGTTTTTTAATACGTTAATCAGTGAATCAGATGAGGTAATATTTAATGTTCTTGTTAAAAACACAAAAGATTGTAAATTAGAGTTAAGTTTAGTTGAGTTATCCACCAATCAATCATCACCAGTTTATATTACGGATGAGTATGGTAGAAATGTTAGAGTTAAGTTAGAAGATAGTGGTATGTCAATTTTAAAAATAAAACCTTATCGTGAAGAAGAATTGATTTTTGATATTCAAAAAAAGAAAAAAATAACAACAAAAGATTTAATTAAAACTTATCTTAAGACTGATGGGTTAAAAATGATATCAGTTTTGAACAATAAAATTGTACTACAAAAAGATGAAGATATTAAATTATTTTCTTTAAAAAATGAAAAGGAGTCTTCCAGATTTATAGATTGTCTGTCTTTATATTTTTTTAAAATAAACCGTAGCGATTGTCTTTTCATTAAAGACTATTCATCACCTCAAAGAAAATATTTGTATAGTTTATTGGAATCTAATGGATTTGATAAAAAAATACTTTATAGAAAGTTTACAACTTATCCTTCTCGTCTAAAATAAAATGGAAATCCGTCCCTGATATGTCTATTGTAAATTGTTTGTGTTGTCTATCAACTTCTCTAAAATGATTAATTACGCTGTTATATTCTCCTTTAGGTAATTCAAATATAATTGTACCTTTTCCGCTAAATAAAGTTTGAACCGATTCGGCAATCAATGCTAGTTTCTCAATTATCCTAATAGAATTATCTTGATTTTCTTCCATATACTTATTTTTTTAGGTTTGGGAAATAAACTTTCCTTATCAAGTTTTTTAATTTCTGTAATCAACTTGTCTTTACTATTTTTAAGTTCGTTTTGGTCTTTTAATTTTTCACCATTAAACCAATTCAGTAACTTTTGACTCTTCTCCGTATTCATCATCTAAATTTATTTCACTTTCTAACTCACTAGAAATTTCCTCCATATCAAAATCAAAATAAAGATTTTGTAATTTATCCAAATCAGTTTTTTCAAAAGTTTGTTTTAACTGTTCAACAGTTTGTTTAAATAATTTTTCTTTTAATTCTCTTTCTTTATTCAAGTTAATAATCTTACCAATTTTAACCATGATTAATGAAACCTCTTTTTCATTTATTTCACAAACAAAAGTAACTCCTTTCATATTTTGGTCCTCAACCTCAAATCCAATAACTTTTCCTTCGTCAATAATATTTTTTGGTATTGACCACTTTTTTTGAAATTTCATATCAAAACTTAGATATGTTTCTAATTTTCTAATTGAATGAATGTATTCAACGAATGGCTCTATTTCTTTATAAAAACTCATTTTTGTATGATATATGTTATAAAATAACTAATTGATACTCCTAAGAGTAAGAGTTCCCTGTTACTAAGAACTAATGGTTTTGGTTCTTTTTGTAACAGGGCTCTTAAAAATTTTAAGACATTAGATAATGTCACTAATATTGTAAAAACAAATATAAAAAAATATATTGTATTAATATTATGCATTCTTATCTAACTTATTATGTTCTAAAATTTCGACTCTTAACTTTTGAGTCAAAGCTTTTAACTCTTGTGCGGATTTTCTTGCTCTGGTACCAGCGCTTTTATTTCCTCCAAAAAATTTTGTTGTATCAACCGATAATAACTCAGCTAATACTTTAATTTGTTCTAATGTTTCCATTTTTTAATGTATAATAGTTTATTTATAATCAAAATAATAAGGTTTTCTATTTTGGTGTAAATAGAATCGACATTTATTCTGAGTTTTTTTCAATTAATTTATAAAGTTCTGTAAGTAAATCTAAGTCAGATTTATAATAAGTTATACCAATATCAAAAATATCTTTTAGAAATTTTGTGATTGATTTTTTAATATCAGTTTCTTTTTGGTTATAAAAAGTATCCATAAAAAAAGATTTGAAATAATCCTTATGTTCCCCATTAGAATTAATTATAATATTTTCTTTTTTAAAATTTTCGATTGTTTTATTCCAACACCATTCAAAATGAGAAAGATTGTCGTTAAGTGATAATAATATTTTAGTTTCTGAAGTATTATCACCTAAATAGGTGTCTATAATAGTTTGATTTAATGATTTAAAAAAATCACCATATAACTCAATCTTTTCATAAGTCATGTTATGAATATTGAGCCAGATTATTATTTCATCTTTAGGTAAAGGTTTTGCCATCCAATTAAAAAAATTCTCCATAAAGTATAAATCTATGGAGAATGTAACACAATTTTAATAAATGTGAATTTTTATTGAGTTTTTCTATTGTAAGAAATTAAATCTTTCATTTTTTGTAAATCCTCATTAATTATTTTTGTTGTTTTAACTTCAGAGGATTCTAATTGATTTAATATTTTTTCTGCCTTATCTGTTGAGTTTGATTTAATACCTTTAAGGGAACCTTTTTGTGTTTTAGACCCCGCAACATCAACTGGTTGTGATTGTCTTTTATAAGAAACATTCATTTGTTCTGCACCATATAAGTTCTCGTCAAAATTCTTCTTGAATCTATCTCCAGTTTTTTCACTTCTTTTAGAAACATTCCCTAATGCTTTACCATCTTTACTTGTGACCGCATTACCATTTTTAGAATTACCCTTAATTTGATTTGAAATCATTTCATCGTCAGGTTTAATTTCATCGTATACTAAGTTTGTCATACCAGGGTATGAGAAAGCTTCAATATATTCGTCAACAGCGTCTGATGGATTATATTTCATTTCATTGTGGTCTTTTTCCATGTCGTAATTACTTTGAGGGAAATCGTCAGGATTTTCATCGTATCCTTTACCACCCATAAACATATCCTTCATGTAATCTTTCATTTTTGTAACCACTTCTTTTGCATAATCATCATTCTCTTTCTTGTCTAACTCTAAAACCTTATTAGTCTTTTTAAGGCCTTCAGCTTCTTTTTTAGCAATATTTGAAGTTTCTGCTCTATCTTTAACTTTTTGTTCAAGTACAATTTTTTCAATCATGTCAATTAATTCATTTTCTCCTAATGACAAAATATTATCGTTACCTGTCGATTGTCTCCTTTTTAATTGAGTCCAATCCGTTTCGTCATCTAAATCAAGTTCATCAAATTCACTATCATTATTTTTATACTCATTGTCTTCATCTTCATCATCAAAGTCATCATAGTGGTCATCATTATCATCTTCATTATCAAAATACTCTTCAACTTCTTTTTTATTATATTTTGAATTTCTTAACTTTTTAAAATCAGCCGCAGTAATTTTACCTTTAGGGTCAGCAACGTCAATTTTAGATTGATTACCAATAAGTTCTTCAAAATTTTCACTTTTATTATTAAATTTTTCTTCAAATTTAGAATCAATTTCTTCATTAAGAATTTTTGAAACTAATTTATCAATGTTGGTTTGAAAAGTTTTCATATTACGTTTTTAATATAAATATACTATTTTATTCTTTTATTTAATGTTTCGTACTCATGTTCTAAAATTGTTATTACAACATTGGGATTTATCCCCATTTTTTTAGCGACATTTATAATTGATTCTTTAACTGTTTTATTTTTAACAATTGTTAAATTATTAATATCTCCTTGATTACAATATGGAAACTTGTTACATTTATTTTTAATTTTAACAAAACCTCCGCCAGGGTATTGGGTTTTTCTACTTGGCCCCCAATCTTTTTTATTAGTTGATTTAGCCCACATTGCAGGTGTTTCGTATGCACCAACAGAACCTGAAGTGGTTGCTTCTTTTGTCTCTGTTTTTATTGGTGCATTACCGTGTTTTTTATCTTTACAGTCACATTTTTTCATACCACAAATAGCACAAACACTCTCTTTTAAGTTAGGTGTTTCAGATTTACTTCTTTGCCAAAACTCATCATTACCTCCAAATACTGGTCCTGAATATGCTCCTGAAGAACCTGAACCTGTGGCTTCCTTTGTTTCTTTTTTTTTACCTATCCCACTATTTGATTTTTTATTTTTTTCTAAGAAAGTTTCATATTTATACTGATTGTCATTAACTTCTTTTGTTTCTATCTTTTTGGTATCACTAAGTCCGCAATCCTTCATAAATTTATTATAATCAGTTTTAATGTTTTCCCGTTTAAATTTGTTAATCATGTCCTTAGCAATTGACATTCGATTGTTAATGTCTTTAACTTTTTTAACAATGTTAACAATACCGTCAACCATTTCTTTTTGATTATTTTTAGAAAAATTATCACCTTTTTCTTCAGTAAAACTTGATTTATATTTTAAAGCGTCTCCCATAGTATTTTTGTTTAATTTAACATTAGGCTGAGTTGAATATGCTTTATCAATTGCAGATTTAAATATTTGTGATGAGGTTTCCATAATTATGCGTTTCTAAGTCTTGGCTCCCAATAACTACGATTCATCCACATAAATTGATAAAATTCTCGGAACATTCTTAATGTTATATCTTTAACATCGCCTTGAAGTGTTCCTCTTTTAATTTCTTTTGAAATTCTATCCATTAATTTTTCTTCGAATTGTTTAAGAGTATTATTATCCATAAAGCTTCTAATTTCCTTACGAATCATCGTTTCAATTTCTTTTTTATCTGTTACTGTAAGTGCCATTATTTTATAATTAAAAGTGTACTTAATACTATTACGGCAGTGCCGGATATTATTGAGGTAAATTTATTTTTAACTTTCAACTTTTTTAAATCCCATTCAAGTTGTTTTGTGTGTGACCCTAAAATTGAATATTTTTCATTCTCACTAGTAATAATTGTTTTATAGTTTGTCTCCTGAATACTCATTATAGAAATTATACTGTCTTTCTTATCAACAATTTTTTCGGTTTCAATAAGTTGTTTCTCAGTTAATTCTAATTGAATTTTAGCTGAGTCCCCACTCAATAAATCCTTTGCTATTTGTTTTACAACTGTTATTGGAAAACATTTAACTGGTTCATTTTTTGTACCTATTTGCGAAAAAACTATCGAGTTCAAGCTCAGTATAGTTATCAACACGTTTAATTTCTTCATGATATTTTTTTGCTACTTTAATTTTATCTTTTTTTATTCTGATAACTTTTGTTTCAATTTGTGTGACCTGTTTATTAAGTTCAATAATTTGGAGTTCTAAACTATTTTGTTCTTTATTTATTTCCTCAATCTTATTATTTAAAAATTTAATTTGTTTTCTGTCTTCACGCAACATTGTGTTATTAGGTGTAAGAATAAAAATAAACCAATACAATAAAAACAATCCAAATAAACCCGCAAGAATTATTTTATAATATTTAACAAAAAAATTTTTAACTGTAGTTATCATATTAATTTCGTAATTATTTTGTTTTTTTTCTACTTGCAATAACTTTACCCCACTTGGATTTAAATTTTTGGTAGAACTGTTGTAATTTATTAATCATACTCAAAAAATCTTCATCAACCTTAACCATAGTACCATTTATATAAATTCCACTATCCTCTCCAATGTTAAATGTAAATTCAATATCTTGGTCAATAATTTTACCTGACCAATCAACATTGTTTTGATAAACATTTAATATTCCAAAATCAACTAAATCAGAAACCTCATTAACAAACTCGTCCATACTTTCTTGGAACGCTATTTTTTCGTCAGAGGTAATACCTAATTCATCTTTATTTTTACCGTGTAATGATAAGATGCCACCAGAAATTCTATACTTCTGTGTTTTATCTTTTGGTGTTGTTTCTCCATCTTCACCATCACTAATAGCTGTTTCGTATTCTTGGTCTTGAGAAATTCTGTTTTCAATGCTCGCACCAATATTATCTTGAGTCTCTTGTTCAAGTAAAATTCTTGATTTTTTTAATAACGATTTAATCTCGTCGTATCTATCGTTGTGTATATTTCCCATTTTCTATTAATTTAATAAAGTTTTTAAAATCAAAAGATGGATTTAAATCTGTGTACTTTCCGTCAAAATTACTTTTTGAGACAATCCCCTCAAAATGTTCAGTTCCTTCAAACTTAGTATTATGACCTATACAATTCCTTTTAATCTTGAATGTTTCTGTTAAATGTAAACATAATTCTGCGGCAGATTTAACTTGTTCCTCAGAGTACGGTTCCCAAAAAAAGAAATCTCTCCATTTTTTTTCATAAACTTCCTGTTTATAAATACTTCCTTTCCAGTTAATGTGATAGTTAGTTAATGGTTTCTTTTCTAACCAACCTAAATTTTCTAAACAAACAATAATTGAGTTTCGATTAATATTGTCTTTTGTGAAAAAATTTGTGTGTCCTTCGTCAGGAAGTAACTTAATGATTTTACCGTTTTTGGCAATTACGTAGTTAGGTATTTTATCATACTTAGAATTGTATCTAAATTTAAGGGAGACTAAGTATTCCTCAATCTCCCTTGATGTATGGCATAAAATTATTTGTTTTTTCTTTTTTTGTTTACCTGTTATTTTAAAATTTCCGTATTTTTCAATATCAAACATTTCTCCTTGTGTAACTCAATCTTTTAATTTCAGGGTCTTCCGTTAATTCTTCTTGTGAGATATTTTCAATTTGTTGTTTTTCAGATTTATCTGTTAATATTTTTTCAATCATTTCCAACTGTTCTTGTGTTGGTGTAAATTTTTTGTTTTCATTTTCTTTTTCAATTTCAGCTTCTTTTTTACCTGCCTCAATACTTAATTCATCAACATTTACCTTGGTGTTATTAACTTCAATTTTTTCTTCTTCTTCAAACTTAACTAACATATGTAAAAAAGATAACGAAATTATTGGTAACATTCCTCCCCCAAATAAAGCCAAAAATCTTTTATGACCAATTAAATCTCCTGATTCTACACCAAGATAACTAACAACTGGGTCAACTAATTCAACCCAATCTTTAAACGCTTTTAAATCAACGTCAATGTATTGATATGCAAAAAAAACATTACCGATAAACTGAATTAAAGTTACAATTCCAAATGGTATATAAACTTTTTTACCCATCTTTGCCGATATGGCAGCAACTGCGGATAATGCCGCAAACTCCACACCAATTGATAGATATATTGCCCAACTTAAAGGATTTGATAATCCATACCATTTAGTTACGTGAGATATTGAAACTATTGCAACGGCAAAAATTGGAACCAAAAATGCAATATAAATTAGTTTTTTAAAATTTTTTCGTATCCAATTCATTTTAATTTGACTTTAACTTTTTAATTTCCTGGTCAATTTGAGTTTGACGATGAACATCTAATAATTTTCGGTCCGTAGCCTGAATCATTCTTTTTTCAGATTCTAAACCCATAATAGTTAATTCTACATTCATTTCTTGTTTGGTATAAGTAGAATCTTTAATTATTTGAATTTCTTTTCTAATTTTAGTAAGTTCTCTACCATCCCCACATCCTTTAAAAAAGGATAATAATGTAATTACCAAGACAATAGTTGTAAAATTTTTTTGTATAAAATTTTTCATAATTCTTTATTTTTTTATTTTTTATTACTCTAAATATAATTAATATACTTTATAAATACACCCTTTATATATAATCAAACAATGTTGACGATTCGTTTCGTAATTTTCTTAATGATTTTTCTTTTATTTGACGTACTCTTTCTTTTGTAAGTCCAAAATCTGTCCCGATATCTTCTAATGTTCTATTATTTCCTGATAATCCAAAATAATCTTCAATAATTATTCTTTCACGATTATCTAAAACATCCATCATCTCAATAAGTTTCTTTTTTAAAGTATCCTCAGTTGATAATCCTGCATCAGCAAGTTCGGCGTTTGGATTAGTCAATATGTCTAATAAAGTATCCCCATCTTCATTTAATGGATTATCTAAGTTAATTGTATATGGTAAAGTTGCAAATTTATCGGATAATGGTGCTCCTGTAGACTCCAAATCTTTTTTTGCTCTATGTAACTCTTGAACCACATTAACTGGAAGACGAATGGTTCTTGCATTTTCGTTTAAAGATTGTAATATAGATTGACGAACCCACCACACAGCATAAGAGATAAACCTTAACCCTTTAGTCCAATCAAAGTTTTCAATCGCCTTCATAAGGCCGTAGTTTCCTTCTGCAATCAAGTCAGACAAATCTAACCCTTGATTTTGATATTGTTTACTAACCGTAATAACAAATCGAAGATTACCTTCTAATAATTCTTTGTGAATTTTTTTCTTTTCTTGTTCTGTTATATCAGGGGATAAGATTTTTTTTGCAAGTTCTTTTTCTCTGTCAGGAGTCATAACTCGAATTCGTCTAATATCTTTAAGATATCCTGCAATCTCTTCTTGGTTGATTGGAATTGATGATTTTTCTTTCATTTTATTTTTTACTATAGTTATCTAATATTGCTTTTTCATATGGAGTAAGCAAATTAACTCCGTGTTCATTAATTTTATCCAACAATTGGTCTAAAGTTGGTTCTTGTAAATTTTTCTTCACTTCATTCAATAAAGTTGTTACTTTGTCATAAAATTCATTATCGTCATAATCAGTATCAAACCTATTATTAGGAGTAATATTAATCTTAAACGAACACTCTGAATCATTATCTAAGTCAAATAAATGTTGTTTCATGTCATCTTCCATGAATACTAAAACATCTTTAGTATTTTCTAATAACATAAACGAATTATAAAAATCGTAAGATAGTAATGTTAAAAAATCATTAACATCAGATATTTCAAATTCGGATGCAAAATGAAAGATAATAACACCACTACGGTATTGAAATTTTAAATGTGTTGAATCAACTATTGGTTCTAAACAATTAGCAATCTCTTCACAATCTTTTGATTCAAAATCACCGAATACAGTTAACAAATATTTTTTCATATTTTTTTTTATTTAGACAAAGATAGTATAATTTATTCAAACTCTTTTAGAATATCCAATAATTTGATAAAAATCTTTTTTACCATCACAGTATTCTTTTACTAATTGGAGTAGATTTTTAAACATGAATGCACCTGTAGATTGTTTTTCACACTTTGAGAACAACTCAACCAAAGAAGTTAAAGTCTTAATACTATAATATCCATTTCCATTTAATCTTCCGTATTTATCTTCCATTAACTCAAGAATCTCTAATTCATAGTTATTTCTTTCTTCGATTGTAATAAATGGTTTAGTATTATCATAAAACTCAATCAAATCTTCAATATAAGATGATACTAAAACTTTATTATATTCCGCCTTAACCAACAAATCAACAATCCAATGGGTATGTGAAGGTGTACGTAATCTTTTACCCTTCTCTTTGTACTTCACAATAAAATCAAGGTCAGGGTTCTCCCCACGATTTCCTTGATAAATGGCGACTTTGGTATCATTATCAGTTGTCCAATATTGGAGGGGTTTATGGTTAACTCCCTTCTTGTTAAAACATAATTCTTTCATAAGTTATTTTAAAATGATATCAGATAATCCCTCAACCTTAATTCCACACGCCAAATAAGTTTCATAGTTTAAATAAGTTGGATTCTTTTTCGCAAAAGAAGTGACTTTTGAATGTTCTTCTTTAGATAGTTTAACCGTTGAAGAATATTTTTTAACAATATTAATGAACATATCCAAACTCATTTCAGGGTTTTTTTCAAGTTCTGCAAAGACAAACTTAAGACCTTTACTTCTTTGTATATAGTGGTCGTCAACCAAATCTGTTTTATCTAATTTTTTAGCCCCTTCAGATAATAATCCTGTTTTATAAAATTTACAACCAGTTAAATCCCAAAGTGGATTTCTGTTTCTAACAAAAAAAGCTCTCAACTTAGTTTCATCATTTTTAACTTGGTTGTATCGGGTCACCAACACTTTAAAATCTTCTAAAGTTTCTTGTGCATTAAATAATTGGTTTTGGTTTAGTGTCATGGTCGTATCGTTATCCAACAAATATACGGAAAAAACAATAAAAAAATATTTTTATTGTGAAACTTTTGAAATATTATCGGTTTTTGTGATTTTAACAATATTATCCGCCCAATTTGATATAAGCGGGTTATGAGATATTACAAAGATTTTCTCAAAGTAATCCTTCAACTTCATAAAGAAGTCCCCAACCATTTCTAAGTTTTCATTAGAAACCTTACCCCAAGTCTCATCGTAAACCGAAATGTTAGGTTTTGGAAGTGAACATACCTTTGATAATACCGCTCGGATTGCAAGAGCTCCAATTGTCTTTTCATATCCTGAACCAGCAGTCATTGGTTTTTCAATCCCTGTACCGTTATCAATCATGATAAAGTCAACCTCATTCTTGTCGTTAATACGAATCTCCAAGTTAAAGAAACAAGAGTCCTGAAGAAGTCTTTGAAGTTCAGAGTTAATCAACGGCATCATGGTTTTCATAATCACCTTTGTAATTCCATTCTTACCAAATACCTCAACATACATCTTGTAAATCTTTTCACGTTCAAACTCTTCGGCAATCTTTAAGATTATCCCATTGTTTTTTTCAATACGAGAATAAAAATTTTCAATTTGGTTTTGATTGTTGGATTGAACTTTTTCGTATCCACGTTTTTCGTTAATCAATTCATCAATTCTTAATCCAGCTTTAACCGATTGAGTATCAATCTCATTGTTCTTCTTAATCTTGTCTTGAACTTCTTTGTATCGTTTAAGTTTGTCTTTTGCTTGACCTAATTTTAATTCACTTGATTCCAATTGAACCTCGTATTTTTCTTTAATAAGTTTGTTTCTTTCATACTCATCAAAGTCTTTTTTAAGTTGCACAAAACTTTGTTCTTTGCTTGATAAAACATGCATAAGTGTGGTTTTTGTGTTTTTTTGCACAATTAAACCATCAAGTTCTGTAATTTTTGTGTTGGTGATTGCGGCATTCATTAACTCAATTCCACAATGAGAACATTTAATTCCACCCTCTACTTCAGATTTTAATTTATTTATTGATTCAATTTCAGTATCAAGTTTAATAGTCTCTTTATAAACTTCATTATATTGTTCTTTAACCTCATCATGTTTGTCTTCATGATAAAAATCTTTTGGTTCCACAATCTTAACCTCTTTGATTTGACCTTTAAGTGTTTCACAAGAACCTTCAAAATCTGTGATGTCTGATTGTAATTTAAGTGGGTTTAAGACAATAAGTTCTTGGTCTATGTCACTATACTTTGATTTCAACAAGTTATCTTTGTAATCCTGACCTTTCTGTAATCTCAAATCAACATCTTTAATTTTTAAATCAGATTCTTCAATCTCAGTTTTAAGTTTTTGGATTTGTTCCGTTGAGCTATCATTATCTTGTTTCAAAGATTCGGTATTATACACATTGGATAACATACCCTTTGAGAATTCAGAATAGATTTCTTTACCAGTCTCTTCTTTCTTTTTTAAGAACTCAAGCCCCAAAAACCTACTTAACACCTGCCCACGAGCAGTTGGTTTTGCATCCAACAAATCTTCAAGATTTGATGCCGTTGTTACAATTGTCATCAAGAAGTCATCCATACTACCAATAGATGTTTTCATGAAATTTTCGGTCTCTCTACGTTGTTCACCAGTAAAGTTCTGAAGTTGTCCGTCAGCTAGTTTCTTGAAGAACTCCAACTCAGTTTTAACATTCCATTCACCAGCTTTAGATTTTTTTCTTTCAATCTTACGAGCAATGATATACTCTTCACCGTCAATAATAATGTCACCCTTAACAACTACCGTGTTTTTCTCGGTAAATCGATTGAAGATTTCTTCAGCTTTCTGTGTTTTTGTTGTTGTGTTAAAGAATAAGAACAATAACAAGTCCACAGTCAATACCGTTTTACCTCCAAAATTTGGTGGGTCTGATTCAACAACTGTAATACCATTGCATTGGTCAAAGTCAATGACTTGGTTCTCACCATAAGATAAGAAGTTACTAAACTCAATTTTCTTGATATGCCATTTCTTAAATGCGGTAACTTCAACATCGTTGGCTGTCAGTCTATTTTCAACCGCAGAATCAATTCCCATCACTTGGTCATAATATTGTTCTTGACCTTTAGACTCCAACATTGACTTGATAAGTTCTTTTTGGTAATTCTTATCCATGATGTTAACTGATACATCAATTGTTTGTTGTGTGTCATCTGTGGTCTTAACCTTCGTTATGACATTGGTGTTGGTTGAATTATATTTCTTTTGAAAATATTGTTTGACTGATTTGATTCTTTCTTGTGTGAAGTTCTCTGGTGTGTCTTCCCATACCACTTGTATATAAGGATTCTCCAACAATTCTACGTCTAATTTTGTCGACATTTGTTTGTAATTAAATTTTGGTTGTGGATTGAATAAATCCCATTTCATTTTATTGGTTTTGTGTTTCTCCTGACATTTCCGTCTCACGTTGTTTTGTTAATTCCGCAACTTGTCTTTTCATTGACTCTTGGAATAATTTTTGCATTGCACTGTCCGCCGCTTTCATTTTTTGATTTCTCTCTTGAATTTTTTTTCTGTGTTCTTTGTCTTTTTTTCCCATTTGTTTTTGTTTTTAATTATTCATTAGATGATGGTCGATTCATTTCAAACCACTCAATTATTGCATTGATTGCCCATACGGAACCTGAAGCTAGCATAGCATCAAAAAACCATGATACCCATGGAGTAACTCCAAGTATTTCGTGTACTGGTGAATAAATTGAAATGGATAAAAACCATCCGCAATGAAATCCAAAACACATCATACATTTAATCATATTGGATATAAAGACCCAAAACCCATTAAAGGGTATAAATTCATCTGCCGACCATCGGTTGATTGCATTTCTTGGTCCATTAAAAATGCTACCGTAAACAACGATATTACTTAATCCATAAGCAATAATCATCCATAATATTAATTGTGTCATATTTTTTTATTTGTATAATTTATCGTCCAGGTTTGACCCTTTTAAATAGACGGCTTGTTTATTTTCTTGGAACTTTTGAATCTCTTGAATTGTCAGTTCCAATTCTTTTATTTTTTTGTCTTTCTCCAAAGTTTCTTGTCTAACTTTAGTTAAAGTATTTTGTAATGCATCAAGTTTAGACTTTAATGAATTGTCCGTTATTTCCTTCTCTACGACCAATTCCACTATCTTTTCAACTGGTGGTTTAGATAAATGTTCGTCTAAAGTTCGTCTAAGTTCATCTAATTCTTCATCCTTTTTAGACATTTTATTGTGGAAAATATTTTCCATTTCTGTTGTTTTAGTAGAAAATAATTGTCTTTCATTTTCCAACTTGGCAATTTTTCCGCCAAGTTCGTTTATTTGAATATCATCAGTAGTATAAATTATTTTCTCAACCACTCTATCTACAGGAACCTCTTTAACCACTTCAACAATTTCAGGTGGTCTATTCTCCAACTGTTGTATTTTTAACAACAGTTCATTTATTTTAGTATCATCAGTTACATTAACAATTCGTTCAACTATCTTCTCAACTGGTACTTCCACCCGTTTTTCAACTGGAATCTCAACATACTCAATCTTGATAACCTCTTTAATAACTTCAACAGGTATTTCCACAAGTTTTTCTCGGATTACCTCGATTTCTACACGTTTTTCCTGAATCCCTCCCGTTTTTAAGTCTTTTTCACCATCATTATGTGTTTTTCCCAACAAACCATACTTTTCAATTGTGAATCCTTCCAAGTAAGATTTTTTAGCAATCTCCTCAGGTATGAACTTATTTAACCCACAATATCGGGTTAAGTCTTTGTACTGATTTGAATCAAGTTCAAGGGTGATGTTCATTAGTAGTTTGTCAGTTTTTCTGTTCCATCAACTAAATTATCAATTGAGTTAATATAGAACGATAAAAATGGTTTAGGGTTTGGTAAATCAACAAAGTCATACTCGTCTTTCTCAATATCATAAACCCCATAACCATGTTTAGTGATTTTCTCCCCAAAGTTTTGTTGAATAGTTGAACCAATCATGTAGGCTTTCTTTTTACCAGGAATATCAAACACTTGTCGTTTGTGAATATCACCACATAACACCAAGTCACATCCACTAAATTTGTCTACGTCAAACCCATCTTCAAACTTGTATCCGACATCGGTATACAACCCTTGGATAGGCCCGTGAAATAATCCAATGTTCTTCTTGTCTGACTTTTGAATATCAGGTGGAATATTATGTTCCATCAAAGAGTAAACACACCAGTTCACATTTTCGTCTTCATACACTCCACGATTTTTCAAATAAGTAATTTGGTCGTTCTTTAATGAATCGATAATAGGAGTGAGAGCATCTAACCTTGTGTTGTTATTTTCAAGGAAATCATGGTTTCCAATAATAACCACAGTTTTGGTAATTTTAGCACATTCAGATAAAACCCAAGCAACGAATTCAACCAATTCGGGTGTCATTTGATTTTTTGAATGTACCAAGTCTCCCGTGAAAACAATACGGTCTGGTTGTAATGTTTCCCACTCCTTTAACGCAGTTTGAAGAATACTACGATATAACTCGTGGTCTTTAAACAATCTGACGTGTAGGTCTGAAAAATGTATTAGTCTTTTAATCATAAAATTGAAAGGTATCGGTCTCCTCTATCACAAAGTATAGTAAAAATGTTTGTCTTATCAAACTTTTGTCCGTATTTAACTGAAGCCAAAACGTTTGCTCCTGCAGAAATTCCAACAAAGATTCCATAATCTTTAGATAATCTACGACTCATTTGAGTTGCCTCTTCTGTTGATATTGTAATAATGTGGTCAACAAAATCTAAATCAACCATAAACTTAGAACCATCTCCAATTCCCTGAATTCCATGTAATCCTGATTCTCCTCCACTCATTACTGGTGACTCTGAAGGTTCAACCGCAACAATTTCCATATCATAATAAAAATTTTTAAGTGTTTCTCCCGCCCCCATTAGTGTTCCACCAGTACCAGTTCCTAATACAAATGCTGATGGTCTAATTTTATTACTAATTGCCTGATACATTAGTTCAACACCTGTTCCCTCTTTATGAGCCTCTATATTCCAAGGTGACGCAAATTGATTTCCATTAAACCATCCATTTTTTTCTGCCAACTCATCTCTTAATTTAATTGCAGAATCAAAATCACCAGGTCCAACTTCAATAAGTTCCGCACCATAAAGACGTAACATTTTTTTACGTTCTTCACTCATGTTAGATGGCATTACAATAACACATTTAAATCCCATTTCGGCACAATACATAGCAAATGAAATACCAGCGTTTCCACTGGTTGCTTCAACAACGGTACCTCCTTTGGATAATAAACCATTCTCAACCGCTCGTGTCAAAATGTTTTTGATTGGTCTGTCTTTAACAGAACCAGATGGGTTCATAAATTCAGCTTTACCCCAAATAATAACACCATCAATATCAATAGGGATAAGTGGGGTTTGACCCACTTCTAAATAATTTTCCAATTTAAATTAAGTTTAATCGTTTAGGGTAATCTTTGGTGTTTCCGCTTCATTAAAAGGATTGAATCCTTTATTGATGTGTCCACATAAATCGCATTTGTAAATTGGGAAGGGAACAATAGTATCTTCTGCAGAACCAGTCAACAGTTTTGATACTTTCTTAATGTAAATCACCTCTCTAAAGTAGATACTTTCACATTTCTCACATTTGATAGTTTCACTATCTCTTAAATTAACTTTTGGTGTTAAATCGCTCATTTTTGTTTTTTTATAAGTTTAATCAATTAAGGTTATTTTGTCAAATATTGTTTAACATTCATATTCATAATGATATTAACAACATCTTGAGGGACTTTGTATTCATCATACAAACAATCTTCTTTAAGGTGTGAAATAACACAACCATATAGTTTAATGTTCTCATATTTGGTTCCCTCCAACATCTTCAACAACAACTTACCATAAAGAGGTAACTGGACATAGTAGTGTCCAAGTGCGGTATCATCGTAGTTTGTAAATGGTTTTAACATTTTCTTGGTATAACTGGTTGAAACAAAGTTCTTTGGCTTATTTGTTTTATAGTCAGTTATAACAATCCCAAAATCATTTTTATCTCGGTTCATCATCAACCATACTTTATCGGGAGCACCAGTATATCCCAATTCAGGATGACCCAAAACCATTTCCGTATCAAGTAATACCGCACCCCTCTGTTCCATCAAATCAAGGTATTTCTTACCTGCAATAATCATATTATCACCTTTCATTATCTGCGTTAAATCACATTTGAACTCAGGTTGTCTTACTTCTTTATAGTTCCCATTTCTCTTAATGAGCTCGCTTTCTAATACAAAGTGAACCCGACTACCCATATTGGTTGAGTAATCACCAGCCGCAGCCCATTCTTCAATAAGTTCTTGCTGACGTTGTGGGTTACCACCCGCTTTATTATATGCAGCTTCTTCGGTTGGGAATTCCGTATAAAATTTCTTTAATACCTTTGATACGGATGGATAATTTGTCCTACCGTTCATAGTATATATGTGGTTTTCTTCTTCAAAAGATAAACCAAATTCAGTTTGTTTTTGAGTAATAATCTCCCTTATCTCTTTTGCAATATTATTTAAATTCATAGTATTTTATCTCCTTTTTTATAATTTTCTTCACACCAAAGAGGTTGTAAATTTGTGTAATGGCACAATCTATACACTTCTTCATTATTTTTTGCGGACGCAAGTGCAACTTTATGGTCAATATGCCAACCTTTATGTCCATAATTTTCCCAAGACATATTATCAATAAATTGGGATTCTAAATGTTTTTTTAATTCTTCAGGACTACATCCAGTAATCTCAAAAGTTTTATTTTTTTCTAAAGTAAAGTTAGATGATTTTAGAAATAATTTAACCCTATTTCTTAAATTATATTTTAGTCGGTAAGTTAAATCATTTTTATAGTTTTCAAGATGTCTTATGTTTCTATTTTTATTAACCGAATCTTTATTGTTTTTTTGGTAATTCACTTGTCTATTAATTTCAACCTCTCTGTTTGAATAATAAAAAGTTTTGTATTCATTAGAAGTGCATTCCCTACATCTATATCTATACCCATCAGAACTATATTTATCTTTATTGAATTCGGATAGTTCTTTCTCTATTCTACATTTTTTACAAACTTTTGTTTCCATTTTCTTTATATTGTTCCAACAAATCGTTTATTAAAGATGATAAATTAATATGTAATTTTCTATAATGTTCCAATAATTCTGGTTTTAACGCTATAGATATACTTTGTTTTTTGTCTTCAGGTTTTTTCTTTATTCTTCCCATAATAATAAATATCACAAATATAGTAAAAATTGTTATTTTTAACAATTTTATTTAATCTCATAATAATATTCATCAATTTGTCCTTTTAAATCACAGATGTCTTTATCCATCGGTAATTTAATTATTTTTACTTTATTGTATAATACCCCGCCATTCAATTCGTGGTATAGTTTTAACCCATCCTTCCAAGCGTCGCCATCGGTACATATAATCACATTACCTTTGGCGTTATTATATAGGGTTTCAAATAATAACTTACTCATCTTCTTACCCAACATAACAATTGAATTATCTAAGAAGAACCCGTCAAATGCCCCCTCAACTAAATAAACATCCTTGTTCCAATCAATCAACCCCTCGTTGAATATGATTTCGTCTTTAGCTGCTGTGGGGTTCTTGTATTTCATTTTTTTTGGAACGAACGACCTTGCAATAAAGTAATTCAAAGTCCCTTCTTTATTGAATGATGGAACAATAATACGATAAGCAAAATCACCTGTAGCCGTATAACCAATCTTATACTTCTTAATTATGTCATCCGTGATACCTCTTGACTTAAGATAGTTCATCGCTTCGATGTGTGGAATAAATCTTGCGTTGGAATCTTCAAATGTTGTGTAACCCTCAGGTAATTTTAACTTTGGTTTCTTCTCATCTTTTTGTTTTAATTCCTCAGGTTTAATAAGGTTATAAACTTTCTTCTGTTTCTTGGTGGCATGTTTATCAAACAATTTACCTAATGGTCCTTGGGTTCCGTATGTCTCACCACAAGACCAACACTTGTATACGTGTTTTGAGTAGTTGATTTCAAGGTTACCTTTTCCGTCTCCACTGTCTAATCCCTTCTCATCGGCACAAACAGGACAGTCAAAAGATATTTGACCTTTAGATTCATAGTGTTGTTTCTCACGACCCAACACATCTCTAAGTAACTCTACTAAAACCTCTACCTCATCTGACATACACTAATTATAGTAAATTTTTTTGGATTACCTACAATCGTGGGTGATTACTATTCCAAATGCTAATAATATTTTTTCTCCACCATTTTTTAATAGGACTTTCATCCTTAAATTTTTTGTTAATAATATATTCACATATCACAAAAACTACCACTAATAACAACATAGTTGCCCAACAAATCAAAATTAAACCCATGTTATTTTTTTTAAATTTTGAGTAAATTTAATATTAATTCCAAAATAAACCGCGTGAGTCTTTATCTCACTTAATATGTGTCGTTTAATTAATTTATTAATTTTTATTTTGGAAACACCTTTTTGAGAATAAATTTCAGATGAGAGCCATTCTTGTCCACCAAAAAGACTTGTCTTAGCAAAAATTTCTCCTTTGAATTCAATATCAATTTCATCAGAAAAAGGGTATTTTCTGAAGTTTGTAATTTTGAAAGAACCCCTTAATTTTTGATTTGTGGGGTTAATTTTATTACCAGAAAATTTTTTGATTATTTTCTTAATTGCTTTGGTCTCATCATTATTAATTGCATATCCCATAGAACAAAGATATGTAAAATATTTTAATCTACCAAATTTCTTTTAATTTCATATAACCAAGAGCGGCAGAATAAGCGTCTGTTTGGTCAAAATTTTCTTTTTTAAGTGTATTGTTTTTGGTATACAACCAAGTAATTTGTGGTTCCATTTTTGCAACTAATTCCCAAATAACTACTTTCTTATCAATATCTTTTGGAAGTCCACCAAATAAAACATACTTACCTTTATCGTTTTTTTGGACTAAATGTGGGAATGCAAACTTTCTTGAATTATAAGTTGATATAAATTTTGGTACAACACCAAGAATGTCATACACGTCTTTACACACTAAGGTATTAAACCTCATTAATGTTCCAACAGTATAAACATTGTTTGAATTTAATAATGGTTCCTCAATTACAACATGTGTAATACCCATATCAACATATTCTTGTAATTTTTGTTTAAAAATATTACTTTTAAGCATTAACTCCTCAATCTTATCTTCAACTTTTGGTTTTGGGGTTGGCGAAATATGTGTTAATTCCAATAATTCTTTATTCTGAATGTCAAACAATGCAATTCCAATTGTTCGAGTAGAAACATCTAATCCTAAAACTTTAGGATTATCTTTTAACTTATTTTTAACCATATTTTTTTTTTAATTTTATTCGTCATATTCCCATTTAAACTCTCAAATGATTTTATGATGATAAACATTTCTATAAACTTCGGAAATATGTTTAATTTGTAAAGTCTTTTGTATTAATGATATTGAATCCCAAATTAAAAATCTAATTTAACCACAAGTTGTTGGATACCTTGTCTTAATTCTGGTGACTGTAATTTAGAAATAACCATAAGGTCATAATTAGAATCATACAAAGCAATTTCAGTCACATATGAAGTGGTTCCAGGAGACCATGTTGGATTTGACGTATTAGTAAATTGATTTTTACCAAGATTTATAAGATATCTCATTTCGTAAATTGTTGCGCTAATGTCTGTTTGAAGATTACCATAAAAATAATACTCATCCCCAAAATTTAATATTTCTGGGTATCCATTTTTTGGTATGTTAATATAGTTAGCTAAATTGTATATTGTTGCACTATTATACAATTCATTAGTTATCTGAAATGTATTTGTAGTTAATCCACTGGCAGTTAAATATCCATTAATAGTTGAACCACTTAGTTCATTTGTAAAATCAATTTCTCTCCACAATGTTGGATTTGGTTGTCCTGTCCCATTAACAACTTGACACAAAATTTTAAATGAATTTGCGGAATATCCCGAAAGACTTCCCTCAGATAAAAATGGAAATTCATTTCCAAATCTAACCGACACGTTTTGAGACTGAATTGTACATCCAGTTGACGGTCCAGTAATAACTGAGTAATAGTTACAATGTAGTGAATCGGTAAATTTTTCAGAATCTAAACGGTATGTTACCCACATTCTTTGGATATCATCTGTCAAAATACCAATTGAACTTTGTCCTGGATTACATATGTTTGGTAAAATTAACGCTACATCTGGCGCAGTTAATGTCCAATTTCTATTTGCCTTATACGACATTGCAGCAATAATTTCTTCATCATCAATAATAACAATCTCTTGGTCAGGAAATACTTTACCAACTCTATTTAAGTTACCGTTAGCGTCAGGATTAGTATCCCATAAATGATAATATCTAATGCCAGGGTCATTCATATCGGCATTTTTAGTTGATTTAATATAGTATGGTTTACATAAATCATATCCTGCCGGGTCAATATAGAATGTTTCTCCTATTGTTGGGGTTGATGATTTATGCCACATTAAGGTTGGTAATGTTAATTTAAAGTGTCTTGCTAATCCTGTATCATCGTTAGGATTTTGTGGGTCAAAAGGAATTGTTGAAAATTTTTCACCGTATACATTATCAATACCTTGGTTGGTATAATGAATTATTGCAATAGCCTTTTGTTCTTCAGGTGTTACAACAATTTTATTGTCGAATGAATTATAGTAATAAACTTCACTTGTATCAGTTTGACCTGAAGACTCTTGATATCCCAAATATTCTTTAGTTCCCAAATAAGAAATCGAACCATAATTACTATAACTTTCATATTGACTTGTAAATACTCCTGCAGGATTAATAGACCAAGGAATATTCATATTCCAAATTAAAGTATCTTCACGATTTGAAACATCACAAGGAGATTCAAAATTAAGTGTGTCGGTCTGCCAATAAGGTTCAGGTGTTATTGTATCATATAGTTGAGTCATACCTGAGGGATAAACCAAAACTCTGGCCATATTACCATTAACCGCAATTGACGAATAATCAGGAACATTTCTATCTAATGTTAAGGTAAATAATGTAGTGCCAGTGGTGCCTGTGCTTGGTAAAATGTTTTGTATCCTATAAGTTAAAATTGGGTAAGTGCCGAAATTACCACATCCACCATTACCATCCATAATAATTGTAATATAATCATTAATTGATGGTGTTCCTGAAGTAATAGCACAAAATGATGGGTCAAGTTGAATGTCAATAGTGTCTTGGCCTGTTAATGTTGTCATATCAACCCAATAGTTTGATGTTACAGTATATTGAGAACTTGTTTGTGCCGACCAATTACCAAAAGTTCCGCCAGTTAAAAAAAAACCTTTATCTCCCGCAGAATTATAAACAGGTTGGATTTTATTGTCTAAAAATGGAATTCCGTATGTACCACCACTTCCTCCTTGGATATAATATGGATATTTAATATTCTGTTTGTTTGATTGTGGTGAGCCAGTATCATTTTGAGCATTAAATGCCGGCATTAAAATATTATTATCGGTAATGTTATAATTTGTTGCCGCGTTATAACTAACCTCACTATCACCTATTTGAAAATAAGAGATTGAAAAATTTCCTTGTGAAATATTTCTTCTTCCAACATCAGTAAATCTGGTGTTAATTAATCCTGATGTATTTTTTATAATGTAAGCCATTTGTTATAAATATAATTATTATTTTTTATTTTAAAGTTATTGTACAGCGGCGGGACTTATTGTATGATTAGTAACTCCTTGTCCTGTAGGATTATTAATAACATTTGAACAAATATCAGCCAAAAGTATAGGTTGTGATGTTGATACTAATATACTTTGAATTAATTTTGTAGCACAACCGTTACTACCTACTAGTCCTCCGTTAGTTAATGTTAATTGTGACAATGAAGTACCACTGATTACATCATTATATCCAATTGTTAAGTTATACACTTGTGATTTAGTAATTTTAGTTTGATTATATGGAGTACAATTAGGTCTTGGATTTACTTCATTTAATGATGTAATAATTGTTGCTGGTACTATACCATTTTGATAAACAATTGTACTTCCAGAAATTGTACCTGTTCCAGGTTCATTAAATTCTTGAACCATATCAATATTTAAGTTAAACGATATTGACACTCCAACAGGGATTGGTGGTGTAACATTAATTTTCCAACTAGCAACTCGATTCTTTTGATTTGTTGCAGGACTAGTATCGACGGTATTAAGTAACTGTGCCTTTATAGTATAGGTAGTTAAATTACTTAAAGCAGCAATAGTTACATTACTATTGTTAACTACATTAGTAGAATCTGTAACAGCAATCGTATAAAGATTTGAACATAATCCTTGGAATATGCTACTTGACTGATAAGTTAATCCATTATTAACTGAATAACTATATGGTGGAACTCCATTTGACGCTGTAATTACAATTGCACCGTCACAAGTTGTTGGACACCTTGCGTCTTGTTTTTCAGTATAGTATGAGAAAGGTATATATGAAACGTTACAATTTCCTTCTCTCATATCAAGGATATCCCTTACAGGTCCACCAATCATAGTCCAATTACCCGTAGGTATATTGTTTGGAGTACTGTTTGTAGGTATTCCTGAAGTAAATGTCCATCCAATAATCTCCCATCTAGAATTTTGTGATGACCAACTAGTTGTTAAATTAACTCCTTGGTATGTCGCAGTCCATGCTGGTTTACCGTTAATATACCCATATTGCGTAAATTGAATTGGACCAAATGATGGACTTTCAACTCCCGTATAAGTAAAACACAAGTTAGGCCAAATAGGGTCTTTTGTTGGTGTTGGTGTATTGGTTTGTGTAGGTGTTGGTGTTTGTGATGGCGGAAATAAACTACATATAGTTGTTGAAGAATAATCACCATAATAATCAACTACCGTAACTTGATAAGAACCTTCAGGTATTCCAACTAATGTTTTACTTGTTTGTCCTCCATTCCAATAATATGAATAAGGACTTGTTCCACCTGTAACATTTAAAGACAAAACACCATTATTAGAGTTATTAGTTGAGGGTAATTGAATTATATTACATTGAACCCCCATGTCAAATAAAGTTGAAACGTCACAATTATTTTTTAATGAATATTTTTTGTTAAGTGATGTAGTTGGTGTTTGTGTTGGCGTACTATTTGGTGTTTGTGTTGGTGTTTGTGTTGGTGTGTTAGTCGGTGTTTGTGTTGGGGTTGGGGTTGGTGTTTTGGTTGTGGTTGGGGTTGGACATAAAACTGTTGCAGGGCTAAATAATTTAACAATACCATTATACGGTTTTGTATAATCAAATTTTACAACTGTGCCTAAATTATTTAGTCCTGTAACAGTTATAACATTACCACAACAATTAGTATAATACGCACTTGTACTTGTTATAACTCCACTACCACAAATAATAGAAGTTGGTGTTGGTGTAATAAGAACTATTGGTTGTGGGGGTAGTTGAGGTGCTAACATTTATTTTAAAATTTTCTATTATTTAGTTTATAGTGATA
>Ga0209190_1000536_pt1 | contig 27709 bp, 25 predicted proteins | sample M_140205_XF_Meta_FD_187315 | JGI IMG/M metagenome (GOLD analysis project Ga0209190, IMG submission 187315) | Freshwater microbial communities from Lake Montjoie, Canada to study carbon cycling - M_140205_XF_MetaG (SPAdes) (version 2) | ecosystem: Environmental > Aquatic > Freshwater > Lake...
ACGTTGTGGCTGCGTCGTCATCGGCGCAGTCAGCCTGTGGTGTTGACCAGTACCAAACCTTGTCGAAGTAGGCCTCGTCGGTCGCATGGAACTGATCGCAGTGTCCAGGCGAGAGCGCTTCAGCCGCATCGCATGCCGCCTGGCTGGTTGGCGCCTCGCCGAACCAGACCGTTGCCTGGGCATCCGCCTCGGCAGACATCATGTGATCCATCCAGAGGTACATGCAGTTTGGATGCGCCGCCGTCGTGGCCATCATCCAGGTGTCTGACCAGCCAGTTGACCCCTCAGCAGGAAGGGTGGTGTCAACCTTGATTGCTGGCTCTGCGGCGAGCATGTTCGCCTGGTACTGCCACGTGGTTCCAACCACAAGGTCGCCCGAGGCGAAGCTCGTGATCTGGTCAGCGGCGGTACCCCAGTAGACGGCACCGTTGTCACGCTGTACTTCGAGCAGCGCGATCGCGGCGGCGAACTGTGCGTCGTTCAACTGATACGGATCGGTAATGCCAAGTTCAGGCTGCGTCGCCATCAAGTGAATTGCTGCATCGGCAATATAGATGGACGAGTCGTAGACGCTGATCTTCCCCTTGTATGCCGAACCGCCCTCCCAGATTGGATCCCAGCTGGTTGGCGCTGTGGTCACCGCGGCGGTGTTCCACATCAGAACGTTCGCACCGCGACCATGTGGCACGCCGTACGGCATCCCGCCCATGGAGTTGTGCGCCTTGTCCTTCAGGCCGCTGAAGACGTTCGCATAATTGGCGAGCAGACCAACGTTGACCGGTGCAACGTCGCCAGCCTTCATCAGGCGGACAGAGGCGTCACCCGAGAAGGATCCACCGTCATATTCGCCGGACTGCAGCAGCTGCACGCCGTTTGCAGAGTCGGTCATTGACGTGGTGTTCACCATGCACCCGGTCTCGGCCTCGAAGCCTGTGACCCAGTCATAGGCTGGGTCAACGGCGCCGCGCTCGGCGTAGCCCTCCCAGATGATCAGGTTAAGTGCGCCTTCACCGGCGCCAACGCTCTCCAGCCAACCGGCTGGCTTTTCGCTTGCAGTTGACGAAGGCTCGCTGCTCGTGCTGCTGCCACCGCATGCGGCAACCAAGAGCGCGAGCCCTGTCATCAGTGCGAAACTCTTTACTCGCTTCATCCCTTCCTCCTCTTTTCTCCGTGTTACGCCGATACAGCGTGCGGATCATCCGCAAGGGTCAGCACGTGTCCCCGCTTCCACGTGAGTCGGACCGTCCGACCCTGCGCGGAGAGCGCCTCCATTGACGACTCCTTCAGGTTCTGCTGGGTCACCATCAGGTCGCCGCCCATGTCTAAAGCAATGATAAAGCGTGTTTCGGCTCCCAGGTAGACCACCGTTTTGATCTTGCCGAGCGCAGAATGCTCGTCCGCACCCACCTTGTCCGTAGGTTCGCCGAGTCGGATCTTCTCTGGACGAATCGCAAAGCGCCCAGCCTTGCCGAAGAGCGCCTGTGACGACTCCGCGGCGATCAGGTTGGAGCTCCCCACAAAGCCGGCCACGAAGGCGGTTGCGGGGTGTTCGTACACCTCGGCTGGCGCACCGATCTGTTCGATGCGACCGCGGTTGAAGACGGCGAGGCGATCACTCATCGTCAGCGCCTCCTGCTGATCGTGGGTGACGTAGATAAAGGTGATGCCGACCTCGCTTTGGATCGCCTTCAGCTCAATCTGCATCTCTTCGCGCAGCTTTAGGTCAAGTGCGCCGAGCGGCTCGTCAAGAAGCAGAACGCGCGGGCGATTGACGAGCGCGCGCGCAAGCGCAACGCGCTGTCGCTGGCCGCCGGAGAGTTGCGCAGGGCGCCGTGTGTCGTAGCCCTCAAGGCGCACCATGCGCAGCGAATCTTTGACGCGCACCGCGCGCTCGGAAGATGAAACGCGGCGGACCTCAAGGCCATACGCAACATTCTCTGCAACGCTCATGTGCGGAAAGAGGGCGTAATCCTGGAAGACGGTGTTGACGTCGCGATCAAACGGCGGAAGTTCTGTGACATCTTCGCCGTGAAGAAAGATGCGACCAGAGGTCGGTCGCTCAAAACCGGCAATCATGCGCAGCGTGGTCGTCTTCCCAGAACCGGACGGGCCGAGCAGCGAGAAGAACTCGCCATCTCTCACCTCAAGGTCAACGCCAGCAACCGCGGCGGCATCGCTCGCGCCGCCGAATCGCTTCGTGATCCCCTCCAGCCGAATCGCTGGCACTCCGTGACCTGTGGCTCCCATGGCGGAGAGACTATCAGGCGGGGTCTGTGATACCAAACTGCATTGCGGCGAGCGAGGCGTAGAGGCCGCCAGCGCGGCGCAGCTCGTCATGGCGACCACGCTCCACGATCACGCCGTGATCGAGGACGAGAATCTGGTCGGCAGAGGCAACGGTACTGAGGCGGTGCGCAACGGCGATGGTGGTGCGACCGTTCATGGCGCGCTCCAGCGCCTCTTGCACATGGCGCTCAGATACAGAGTCGAGCGCAGAAGTTGCTTCGTCAAGGAGCAAGATTGGCGGATCCTTTAAGATGACGCGCGCGATCGCCAAGCGTTGTCGCTCGCCACCAGAAAGCTTGTAGCCGCGCTCGCCAACAATCGTCTCAAGTCCCTGCGGTAGCTCGTGAACGCGAGCATCGAGTGAGGCACCTTGAAGCGCGGCCCAGAGCTGCTCGTCCGTTGCATCTGGTCGCGCGTAGCGCAGGTTGTCGCCAATGCTCGCATGTAGCAGGTGCGTCTCCTGTGTCACCACCCCGATCATCTCTCCAAGCGACGAAAGCTTGATCTGCCGCACGTCGCGTCCGTCAATCAGCACGCTGCCACTCTTCGTATCCCAGAAGCGCGGAATCAGGCTGAGGATGGTGCTCTTCCCAGATCCAGATGGCCCAACGAGCGCCGTCAAACTGCCGGGCTCGGCACTGAAGCTGATCTCTTGCAGCGCAAAGGTGTCGCGGCGCGCTGATGTGTCTGCTCCTGGCGGCTGCGGATATCGGAACGAGACGCTGCGTAGCTCCACCCCGCCGCGGACGCTTGTGCGTTGTAGCTGCACCGCGTCAGGCGCGTCAAAAATCTCGGGCACAAGATCGAGATAGGCAAAGATGCGCTCAAAGAGTGCGAGGCTTCCACCGATCTCTACCTGAAGGCCGAGGAGCGACGCGAGTGGGAAGAAGAGGCGGCTCTGCAGCGTGGTGAAGGCAACGATGTCACCAATGGTTGGCGCGTCTGGTGCGCCCGTTGCCGTCAGCGCTCCGGCCACAAAGTAGACGAGCGCGGGGATGCCGCTGAAGACGACCTGCACCACCACGCCAACCCAGCGGCCGGTGAGCGCCTGCCGTAGCTGCAGCGTTGCAAGATCACCCGAGCGTTGCGTGAAGCGCTCGGCCCCCGCCTCAGCACGGCCGAACGACTTTGCTAAGAGCGCACCGCCAACGGAGAGGTGCTCTTCGGCGATCGAGGTGAGGTCGGCGAGCGCACCCTGCACCTCCGCGCTCGCCTTGCGCCGCGCCGCAGATGCCTTTGACGTGAAGTAGAGGAAGATCGGCGCAACGGAGAGGCTCACCGCCGTTAGACGCCAATCAATGAGCGTCATGGCAACGAGCGTTGAGAGCACCACCGCGATGCTAGAGGCGAGGTTCGCCGCCGCATCAGAGACAACCGATTGCACGCCAGAGACATCGTTGGTGAGTCGACTCTGGATCTCTCCCGTGCGCGTCTCCGCAAAGAAGCGGATTGGCATCGACTGCACGTGGGTGAAGAGCGCATTGCGCAAGTCGCGCATCACGAACTGACCCACCGATGCGGTGAGCCACGCCTGCGCGAGGCCGATCCCGCCGTTGATGATGGGGACGATCACCATCAGTCCTGCATAGATGGCGAGGAGGCCGATATCTCTCTTTGGGATCGCGTCGTCAATGAGGAGCTTCAGTAGGTACGGATTGGCGAGACCAAGGATGCTCGAGCCAAGGATTGCGACGCCAATGACGGCGAGCCTGCCGCGATACGGTCCGAAGAAGTGCGCCGCACGACGGAGAAGTGGGAGGGCAGCGCCAACCGGCTTCGTTGGCCCCGTTGCATCAGCACCGAACGGGTGTCCGCCACCGCGACCAGGACCCATGCCGCCCCCCATCAGCGCGGCAGACGTTGGCGCAGAGAGAAGGGGTGGGGTCTCATGAAACGCATTCTACCCCGCGACACCTCAATCTGAATCTAGTAAGATTTCGGGATGTTCGACGTTGGTGCGTTGGATTGGACGGGGATATTTGGGGGGCTCACGAGCTTCCTAGTTGTCTGCTATGTGCAGAGCCAGCAGCGCACTATTAAGACCCGTGGCACGCAGGTCAGCACCATTGCATTCGCTGTCCTCGTTGCCTACATTTGGGCCCCGTTCGGCTTCCCGAACTCAGAGTGGGCACGGGCACCGCTAGGAACGGATGTTATACGCCTCATCCCTCTCGTTCAATTTGATCCAGCGCTTCTGAGCACGGCCTGGCTCCCCATGCAGATGTTGATCGGCGGGACGACCTACTTCCTTGCCACGCTCGCACTCTACGGCGATGCTCGTCGCGCACTTTTTGCGGTGATCGGCATCATGGCGTTGGGACTCGAGGTCAGCCAGGCTGCGGCAAACACGTTGAGTGGACTTATTCCGCCATATCGCGTGGATATTCACGACATTTTGACGCGCGCGCTCGGCGCGTTCTTCGCCTTCCTCTTGATGAAGGGGGTGGCAGCGGCCTGGCGCTGGCGCGTTGGCGTCCGTTCGCGTCAGTACGGCATCCTTGGGTTTATTGATAGCGTGGCGCGAAGGATCTAACGCGCGCTACAGGCCGCCTTCAGCGCTCCAATAAATCGCTCGCGATCTACGCGATACACCACGCGGCAGTTGGGCTTGCGCTTTGTGCCACCGAGATGATCCACCATCGACTGGCCACGCACGTGCCCCTCACCAAGCATGATCTCCACACGCAGGTTGGCTTCGCTCGTGACCATGTCTGGTTCGATCGCCACCGCCATCGTAATAGGATCAGGAAGATCGAAGCCGTCAAGCTTCGTCTCGTTCCTGCAGAACTCGCGCAACACCTTCTGGATATCTACGCAGAATGCGCCGAGTGGACCGAGCCCGCGGATCTCCGCGGCAAGCGCGTCAGAGATCACCGCATCCGCTACGGAGACGTCCCAACCGACCATCTCTAGTGGCATCCCTGACTCAAAGACGATCTGCGCCGCCTCCGGGTCAACCCAGAAGTTGAACTCTGCGAGTGGGGTGATGTTGCCCGGGAGCACGCCAGTGCCGCCCATCATCACGCAGCGGCGCACCCACGAGGCGAACTTTGGCTCAGCGCGAATCGCGAGCGCAACGTTGGTGAGCGGCCCGAGCGTGACGAGATCCATCGTGCCCGGATTCGCGCGGAAGGCGTTGATCAGCGCCTGCACGCCATCTGTTGATGTTGGCGTCCGTCCACCGAGCGGAAGGCCGATATCACCCATGCCGTCGCTGCCATGCACGTTCTGCGCAGTGACAAATGAGCGAACGAGCGCTCGATCTGCGCCAGCATGGATCGGCACCTTTGCGCCACAGATCTCCGCCGTGTAGAGCGCGATCTGCGTTGCCTGCGGGAGTGGAACGTTCCCCGCAACCACGGAGATCCCCACCACCTCAACGGCTGGATTCTTGAAGGCCATGACCATCGCAACGGCGTCATCAGATGCCGTGTCGGTGTCAATCCAGAAGCGTCGCGCGGTTGCCATTGCGCAACGTTAGCGCGGAAGGCGTCGAACTGCCAAGGGTCGTCTTGGAGGGCGTCGGCAAGACCTAGATTGACCAGAGCTTTTGCTATCCTCGCCGCATGTTGCTCATTGTTGACGCCCAGGTGAACCAGTTTGAGCCGCCGATGGCGGTGCATGACGGACCCGTCATTCTTGATCGGCTAAAGCGCCTGGTTGCGCGCGCACGCGCCGCGAACGTGCCTGTTGCCTTTATCCAGAACGATGGTGGTGAGGCTGACCCTGACCTCCCTGGCACGCCAGGCTGGGCGCTCCACCCAGAGCTGCTCCCGGCAGGTAGCGAGAAGGTCTATCGCAAGGCAACCACCGATTCCTTCCATGAAACTGGCTTACTGGAAGACCTGCGCGCCGCTGGCGTCACCGATCTCGTCATTGCGGGCATGCAGTCGAACTACTGCATTAATGCCACTACGCGCCGCGCCGCCACCGAAGGCTTCAACGTCACGCTTGTGTCTGACGCGCACAGCACCTTCTCGTTCACGGAGGAGCCTGCCGCAGCGATCTCGGCCCGAATCAATCAAGAGCTCACGCGAATCGTTTCGTGCAAGCAGGAGACTGCAGTCGACTGGAGTAAGTAGGCGCTACTCTCTCCCGCAATTAAAGAGCGCGTGTTTAGTGCCAACCTCGCGCACAATTCGGCATTCTGATGTGATCCATGCGCTGATCTCCAACTGCGACCCTTTTCCTCGTGCCTTACGCTCCATCAAGAAGAGCGTCACTTCTCCGCGTCGCACCGCCTCTTGTACATCTACGAGCGCTGGATAGCCCCCGCTCCCAAGATATCCACCGAGCCCCATGACCGGAACCTGGTAATGGAGTTCAAGTACTGAGGCATTGAGCGCGCCGCATACGGCAACCGCCCAGCGGCGCGTTTTTGCCTCGCGAAGAATTTCCACTTCGGTCTCACGATCGATCACACCGATATCAACGCATTTAATTCCTCGAAGAGAACTTCCGGCTGGGGGGCGCTCCCTCAGCGCCATGTCTGGCCCAGCGGAGATAACGCCACCCGAAGAGGCGGTGAGTATTGTATTCGCACTGTACGCAATTGGCCCAACGAGCAGCGGCAGAATCGCGGCGAGTGCCACGACCTGGCCCCTTAATCCGATGCTCTTACTTGCACGCATCAACACGGCAAAAGTAAAGCCGCCGATGAGCGGGACCAGAAAGAGTCCTGGGGCAAAGGTCGGCGTTCGTAGCAAGATGACAGCAGAAAGCACTCCGCACCCAGCAAGCAGCGCCGGAAGGGCACTCCGATGGTAGAAGGTGGCCATCGAAGGTTGTGGACGTGTAAGTCCGTATGCCACCAGCGCCGCGAGTGCAGGAACCATGGTGACCGCGTAATACGTGCGTATCGCTCCCCCCATAACGCTAAGCGCAATCACGTACGTCACGAGCCATGAACCCCAGAGCAAAAGTGGAGCGCGAATTAGCGCATCGCTACCCCTAGAGCGCATCCCAGCCACTCCAGCAGCAAGTGCACCAATCGCGAGCGGAAGAAGCCATGACACCTGCCCTGCAAACTGATCGTTAAAAAGTCTTTCTGGTCCTGGCGCGCCGACAAAGAACAACGCGGAGTTGGTCACGCTCTGTTCGCTTTCTGGATCGGCTACAGAGAAGAAGCGCCCTAGGCCGTTCTGCACAAGTACGAGGTGGATCGCGGAGTTTCGTGCGCTCCCGTCAAGGTTCGGTCGATCTGTTGGAGGTGTGAGCTCAACAAGTAGTAGCCACCAGGATCCTGCAATGACTACAGATGCCACCGCGAGCATAAGTCCACGAATTCGGCGACGGACATCACCCCTGCCAGCGAGCCAAAAGGTAAGCGCAAATCCAGGGAGCACGATGAATGCCTGGAGTGCTTTTGCCTCAAACCCGAGACCGACCAGAAGGCCGGAGAGAACGAGCCACCGATGTCGATCACTCTCAAGCGCACGTGTCAGCGCATACGCCGAACAGACAAGGAGCAGAGTGAGCAGCGCATCTGGGTTGTTGTACCGAAAGATCAGTACGCTTACTGGTGTGGTAGCCATGATCATTCCAGCGATAATGCCCGCTGTCCGACCAAGCGTGTGACGAATCGTTGCCATCAGCACCACAACGGTCGATATTCCCATTAGCGCCTGCGGTAAAAGAATTGCGAGCGGCGAAAGGCCAAAGGCACGGACCGAGAGCCCCATCACCATTGTCGAGAGGGGCGGCTTATCTGTGGCAATAAAATTTCCAGGGTCAACGGAGGAGAAGAGCCAGGCGGTCCAGTCCCTCGATCCAGCCCACGCGGCTGCACTGTAATACTCGTTGCCATTACCGTTGGCAGAGAGATTGAAGAGATAGAGCACGCCCGCCAGCGCCACTACAAGAAGCTCAGGAAGCCACCTGATCAGCATGGACACCTGATCACCAAGGACGCGGATGCCTTTGCTACGATTTCCCACATGAGCATCCTAAACGCAACACTCAACCAACTCCTCGCGCATATGGCGTGGGCAAACGCCGACCTATTTGGCCGCCTCGCAAAACTCCCTGACGCAGCCCTCAGCCACACCGCACCAGGGAGCGAGTGGAACGTTGGCGCGATCGCGCACCACCTTGTGACCGCTGCGGAGAACTACGCGCAGCGACTTCACGGAGAGCCTCGTGCACCAGAGCGAGAGATCCCAACAGGCAGTGCCGGCGTCAGCGAACTAAGCGCAGCCCTGGCTACCGCTGACGCCAAGCTTCGCAGCGCTGCCCAACTGCCCGGAGAGGAGACGCTGAACTGGATCTCCTTTAACGGCGAGCCAATGAGCTTCCCGCGCTGGGTGCTCGTCAACCAGGCCGTTCACCACGCCACGGAGCACCGCGCACAGATCGCCGGCGCACTCGCCGCGCACGGGATCACCGCAATTGACCTTGATGCGATTGATGTCTGGACCTACTTCGAAGCTTAGGGCTCCAGGTGGAAGGCGTGCGTCCAACTGCCGTCTGCCTCGTGTGTTGATTCAGCCCAGCCACGGGCACCAGACCAGCGGCCAGAGCCCCCAATCACAGGACGAATGACGGAATCGGCCGTCTTGATCGTTGAACCAGCGGCTGGATAGACGGCACTTCCTGAAAGGATCAGTTGGTCCGCTCCGTCGCTGACGGAGAAGACGATCGTGGTGAGGCGCGTCTCAAGTCCCGCCGCCTCGTCAACAGCAGTTGTCACCATCGTTGCATCGAATGTTCCTGAAGTTCCGTCATCTGCTACTACTTCAGCATGGAAGGTTCGCACAGCGCCAACCGCGCCGCCGTCAGTGCCTAGAACAATCGTTGTTGGCGTAACTGCACCGTGCGTAAAGGTGACAACCTTCGCCGCCCCTCCAGAACATGCCGCAGCAAAGATGGCGCTCAGCGCGAGTAGCGTAACGAGAAGTGGGGAGATGATCTTCATAGGTCTGCACCCTTTCACGCTCTCGTCCGCCGAGTGGCAGATGTGCACCAAGGCTGGTGCATTTGAGTGCTGCCGTCAACAGATGGCAGCCTGCGTTACGGAGTGAGTTCTACGCTCCAGTCAAACCCTTGCGAGCGAAGTTCTTCTTCCCCCAGATAGGTCCAATTCCTATTCGCATCAACCAGCCAAACTCCGCCGAGGATCCAGCGGCCTGGCTGTGCGTCTGGCGGGAAGGTGAAGGTGAAACGGTAAATTGCAGCGGCATCATCACCTGAGATGCGCACTCCTCCTTCAACGTAGTACCAATAAGTAAAGGTCGCATCCTTAAAGAAAGTGAGGCCCACCGCACCTTCAGGAATACCGACGCCATCGTCAGCCACAGACACATCAATGGTGAGCGTCTGGTCACCTGAGCTGCGGCTAATCTGATCACGCGAGAACTCGACGCTCAGTAGCGAGGGGGGCGTATCTTCAAACACCCTGCTGCTTACCACTTCAATCGACGACTGCCAGTCGCGATCATCGAGATCATTCCAGTCGAGGCGGGAGGTGTTATACCCTCCGTCAATTACCACAAGGCCACTGTAGGAATAGCTTGTAGGGCGGATAGTCGATGCGAAGCGATAGGTTGCACGATAGGAGGCACTTAGCGCATCACCAGAGACACGCTCCAACGACTCTGCCCAGACAATTTCTGATGAGCTGTACCAGAAGCCACCTGGGTACACGCTACTTGTCTCAACTCCATCGCGGTCATCCTGCACGCTAAATGAGACGGTAACCAGCTGATCACCATTAGTGATATCCACGCGTTCAGTAGAGATCGAAAAGTCGCTGAAAACCGGCGCGGTCATGTCGTACACACACGAGCTGGCACGCGACTCGCGAGGCTCCCAGGAGCAGGTGTTTGTTCCGGCACCGCCGTCCACCTGATCCATACCAGACTCGCCGTCAAGCGTGTCGTTACCAATCTCTCCTCTGATCGTGTCATCTCCGATGTCGCCGTTAATGACGTCATTACCAATGCCACCAACGAGCGAATCGTTCCCGATTCCGCCGTCAATAAGGTCATCGCCGCTACCGCCGGTGATCGTGTCGTTGCCGGTGCCGCCATTGAGATCATTGGCGCTGGCTGAGCCAGTAATCTTGTCACTACCGCTGCCACCGATCACGTTCTCAACGTCAAGGGCAACTGAATCGCGTTCACCTGTGGCGCCGTCATTTGCCCGGCCATCGATGCTGATCGAGAGGCGGGCGGAGGCGGCTGAGTAGCTGACGGTGTCAGCCCCGACCCCGCCGTTCAGGGTGTCAGCGCCAGCGTCGCCAATAAGTTGGTCATCTCCAAAGCCGCCGCTGATGCGATCGTTGCCTACACCGCCGTAGATGATGTCGTTTCCACCGAGGCCGTTGATCGTGTCGTTACCACCAAGACCACAAATCACGTCTGGCCCAGAAGTACCGTTAAGCGTCTCGCTACGGCTCGTTCCCGTGATCGTGCAGCTTGCAGCAACAACGCGTGGCGCAGAAACGGTGGCAAACGAGATCCCAAGAAGGGACGCCGTCACCAGCAGAACCAGCGCTCGCCGAAGCTTCACGATGTGTGTTCTCATATAGAGATTTAAGCAGATCTATTGTTTTAGTCAAGACCTAGAGTGCGCGAGATCAACTCGCGTTAACACGGTGCTTCGTGCTCAGGTGGAGAGAATAAGGAAATCTTATCCTTTACGCTGCCGTGCGCTCTCGGTTCGGGTTGTCACTGGTTGCATACCCACTGCACCGCCAAGACCAAAGTCCGCAGGCATGTCGGCATAGAGCGACTCCACCTCGCCAGGTCGCACAACGTAGGTCTCATGGAAGATGCCAACGGCACCCGTGCCGCTCGTTGCGCGCTTATAGAAGGCGGTCCATGCCGGACGATGCTTTCGATCACTCATCGACGCGTATGCCTCGAGCGTCTCAAACGACTTCCAGTATTGGATCACCGTGATCGTTCGGCCAGCCATTTCGGTGCGTGCGCGCAAAAAGCCGAGTTCGGGGTTCTTGTAGAGCTCCATGATCATCGGCCCCATCGCCAAGAATGCCGGCAGCTACTCCCAGACACGCCAAAACGTGTTGATGCGCATGCCGATCAAGAAGAGCACGAGCGGCTCCTTCACGTCAGCCATGGTTCGGGTTGGAAGGTGCTTAGCCATTGGCTAGTTGACGAGCAAGCTGATGCCGACCCCAATCGTCGATAGGCTCAGCACCACCGCACCAGCCGTGACAAGTCGCACAAGTGGTCCCGCAGCGCCGCGCGTCGTTCGAGGGGCACCACCGAAGAACCCACCGGAGATCAGCAGCGGCGCAGCAATCAAGCCGATCCGCAGCGCCCAAACGATCCCCTCGTCAAGTTGCGAGGTGTCAAGGAACAGCTGTCCGACGATCCCGAGCAAGACGAGGACGCCCGCGTGCGCATGTCCTGCACGGAAATAGTCGCGCTGCGTTTCGGTGATGCCCTCTGTCCCCGCCGCTCGCTTTAGGATCGAGAGCAGAAAGTGTCCACCGAACGCGATCGTTGGTAGGGAGATGAATGCCAGTCCAACCATGATTCTTGTCTCGTCGCTCATGCTTTCTCCTCGCTTTCGTTGTATACCGTTTCTAATCCAATCTTGTGCTTCTGCCTGAATCCTACTTGCCGACGGTCTCGGCGAGGACCTCCTTCCACGGCGTCGGCTTCAAGCCCAACTCCTTGCGTGTTGCGCTGTCGTCCATTAGAAACGGCTTCTCGAACTGATACATGGTGATCGGCAGCTCGCGCATTACTGGGCTGAAGATCCCGAGCAGTCGGATAAGCAGCTTCGGAACCACAGAGACCTTCACGCGCTTCACGCCTGCTGCATCGGCGAGATCGTCGACGACCTCACGTTGCGTGCGCGGGGGGTTACTTGGAACATGCCATGCGCGCCCCCACGCAGCCTTGTTGTCCGCGCAGGCGATGAGCGTGTCTGCCACATCGCCGGTATAGCTCCACGTGTGCGGCGCATCAGCGCTCCCGAGTACCTGCACGCTCTTTCCGGCGAGGATGTTTGGAACGAGTCGAATGACCATGCTCTCGCCGTTCGGTCCGATGAAGTCGGATGCTCGCACCTCTGTCGCTCGCAGCCTTTTGGCATCGTGCGCAGCTTTCGCATCGAGCCACATCTGACCACGCACTTTCCCCTTCGCATACGTTGCACCCAGCGGTGTATCAGGGTACAGCGCTCCATCAGGAGTTCCATAGGCATACAGATTGTTGAGCGTCACGAGCACCGCGCCAGACTGCTCCGCTGCAACGAGCAGGGCGGTGGCGATCGGTGGCCACTCCTGCGGCCAGCGGTGATATGGCGGGTTCACGCAGTTGAAAATCGCCGCGGCGCCAGCGGCATGCTTGGAGAGCTGAGCCGGGTCGGCGGCGTCCCCTGCCACATTCTTCACGAGCGGGTTCTTTGGTCCTATGCCACGCCGGCTGATCGTTTTCACCGAGTGACCGTCGTCGGCCAAGCGCGTGGCGATAATGGTTCCGATCGCGCCAGTGCCCACCACCAGGTATCGCTTCGATCTCGCCATAAGTCCTCCTTTGTTGTCAGGCGCTCACCACGAGCGAGGCTGGCGAAACCAGCCTGTAGATGTGTATAGTGATCACATTGAACGGCTGTCAACGGCGGCAAGGAGGGGTATGGCTGTCAGCAGTTACCACCACGGCGATCTCGCGAACGCGGTGATCGCGGCGGGTCTTCGGCGCGTGCGCCAGCGCGGGTTCGACGCCGTGAGCGGACGGGAGCTGGCCGGCGTGGTCGGCGTTGCCCCTTCGGCGATCTACCGCCACTTCGCCGACAAGGACCGCCTTCGTGCTGCAATCGCGCAGGCCGCGCGGGAACAGCTCGCACGCTCGATGTCGCAACCGGCCCCGCACAGGCTCACCAAGGCACGCGCCTACGCACGGTTCAGGGCCATCGGCGAGGCCTACATCGACTTCGCGTTGAGCGAGCCTCGCCTCTACGCCGCCGCGTTTGCGGACTGCCAGCCGTCCAGAGAAGACAACCCATCAGGGTGGAACATCCTTGCGGAGGCACTTGATGCTCTGGTGGAGACAGGTGCCATGCCTAAGGCGCGTCGGGCTGGCGCAGAGCTTGTTGCCTGGTCAGCTGTCCACGGCATCTCCGACTTGCTCTTGTCACCGTATTTGAAGATACGCCTCAAAACGGATCGAAAGCACATGGTTGCCGCGGTTCTGGACGGGGTTATGCGCTCCTTGCAGATTGCACCCTGATCCCAAGGAGCCGCTCCGCTACAATCCCCCTCCGGCGCCGATGTAGCTCAGTGGTAGAGCAGCTGTTTCGTAAACAGCAGGTCGTGAGTTCAATCCTCACCATCGGCTCCAGCCTCCCCCCTCACGACTAAGGCTGGCCAGTAGACCCCCTCCGCTATGATTTACCTACGGTTTCAGTTGAGCAGTCGCACACATAGGAGGGACCATGGATCTGATCCTTGCTGGTGGCTTTGTCGCCTTCATGGCGATCGCCCTCTTTGTTGACCTCTTCTGGCTGAAGAGCAAGGGTTCCCATGTGGTTGCCCCGCGCGAGGCCCTCTTCTTCACGGCGATGTGGGTTGTGTTCGCGGTGGTATTTGGGATTGGCGTTCTGGTTGAGATGGGTTCGGAGACGGCGATCACCTTCTTCACCGGATATCTCGTGGAGTATTCGCTCTCCATTGATAACGTCTTCGTCTTCACGATGGTCTTTGCGGCGCTGAAGACGCCGAAGAAACTGCAGCAGAAAGCGTTGATCTACGGAATCATCATCTCGCTTGTTCTGCGCTTTGCCATGATCCTTGTTGGCACGGCGCTCGTGGAGCGATTTGAGGTGGTGCTCTATGGCTTTGGCATCTTCCTTCTGGTGACAGGAATCCAGATGCTGCGCAGTGGCGGACATGTGGGCGATGCGGAGCCAAGTGCGATCCGATTTGCCAAGCGCTTCATTCACGTCAGCCACGACTACGACTCCGATCGATTCCGTCTGCCGCACGACGGGAAGATGAAGTGGACACCACTTTTCCTAGTGATCGTTGTCATTGGCCTCATTGACCTTGTCTTTGCCGTTGATTCCATTCCAGCGATCTTCGGCATCACCAAGGATCCATTCGTTGTATTTACCTCTAACGCATTCGCCATCCTTGGGCTGCGTTCGCTCTACTTCCTGCTCGCCGACGCAAAGGATCGCTTCCATTACCTCACGCCGGGCCTTGCGCTGGTGCTGATCTTCATCGGCGGGAAGATGGCGGTGCCAATCATCCACGCACTCGTCCCGTCTGTTGACCTGCACATCAATCCGCTCCTGAGCCTCGGGGTGGTGGTGCTCATCCTTGGCGGATCAATCGTTCTCTCACTTGCACGACCAGTTGCGAAGCGCTGATTCTGCTGGTGCAGGCGGTGGAACCTCTCATGCGTAGCTGCACGCAAGCGTCACGCTGGCGAGGGCCGCGTGCGTTTGCACTCGCCCTCCTGTTTGTATTCGCAGCGGCAGGGATCAAGCCCTCAGCTGTCTTAGCCGCAGACGTCGCGATCCCAGAGATCCCGAGCTGCGCAACCCTGTTGGCACGCAAGGTTACTTTGACCGCGACATCCGTTGAGATTGAGGGCGAAGAACTCACCAAAGATCGTCTACGAAAGCAGTGGGCAACGTCGGTACTTGATCCGATGTACCGGCTGTCGTCGAGCTATGTTCCTACAACGTTGACCTGGATCACTACGCAGGCGGTTGCCTCACCAACGAAGGGCGTATTTATGTTGCGTCGCAGCGCTGCAAGGGCGCTCCGCAGCATGTTCCTCGCTGCGCGCGAGGCGGATGTTCAGCTGCGCATCATCTCCGCGTATCGCTCTTTCCAGACGCAGAAGACAACGTTCGCCTATTGGGTGGAACAGTCAGGACTGCGGCTCGCCAGAAAGTACAGTGCGATCCCTGGGCACTCAGAACACCAACTTGGGACGGCGGTAGATCTTGGGACCCTAGGTGCTGGTGCACCGTGGGGGAGCGCCTCATTTGCAACATCGCCCACTGCGATCTGGCTCACAGAGAACGCGTACAAGTTCGGCTTCGTCCGTTCGTACCCTGCTGGGGCGAAGCGCGTGGCGCTGAGCTGCTACGGGAGTGAGCCGTGGCACTGGCGCTACGTGGGGCTCAATCTTGCGTATGAGATCGTCTGTAGCGAGCAGGTGCCGCGCATCTTCCTCTGGAACAAGCAGTACGGCGGCGAGCGCTTGATCGGCGAGAACTGCGGTGCGCTGCAGGCCCCAGAGGGCTACCCGGTTGATGGCGATGTCGACGGTGACGGCGTGTTGGACGAGGTGGACAACTGTCCTGACGTCTTCAACCCTGATCAGCTTGATAGTGATGCGAATGGGATCGGCGACGCCTGTGAGCCGGTGGTGAGCCCAAGCCCGGAGCCGACGCCGACCCCTACGCCGTAGGGCTACGCCTGAGGGCGGGTGCGGCGGTAGTAGGCGACCACACCGAGCGTCACCGCTGCGAAGAGAAGCTCTGCGCCGAGGATCCCAATGACGGGGAGGAGGAGCACGGTGCTGAGATTTGCAACTGTGTGGAGTGCGATCGGTAGAACGAGTCGCCGCGCAAGCTCGCGCCTTCCGCCCCCTTGTTGCACGGCGCGAAGTACAAAGAGCGTCAGCGTGATGTGCAGCACGGTGGCGAAGATGCGCTCGGTGATGGAGAGGGTTGCAACGGCAAAACTCTGTCCTGAGAGGAAGGTGACGGCGGTGGTGAGCGACTCACTTGAATCGGCCGGCAGGTTCGCATAGATGCTCCCGTCTGCAGCACCGCTCAGGAGCGCGATTGCCGCTAGCGATGGAAGAAGCGTGAAGATCACCGCTTCAATCGCAGCATGGCCGAGCCCAAAGGCGATCCCTGCACCTTCGCTGCGCACGCGCTTTGCGGCAGTGGAGAGGATCAGTGCGCGACTCCCCTCTTCAAAGATGCCGGCGGTGAGTGAAGCAACAACCACGGAGAGCGCCCATGTGGCGCTGCCACTCTCTGGCGCTGCGCTTCTAATGACAAGCGCGCTGATCAGCGTGAGTGCCGGAAGGCGCGCCGCCTGGCTTAAGACAAAGGCAACGCCACCCCACGCCCACGGTGCGAGTCCCCCGCCGAGCCAGCGCGCGATGATGACGCCGCCAACAACGAGCGTGATGAGTGCACCGGCCATGAAGGTGTAAGCGCCCTGCGCGGCGGCGAGCTCGGGCGCGCCGATCACCTCTTCCGCCGCAGTCGCTTCCCTGGTCGCTTCTCTGCAGTGAAGGTGCTGTAGGCGACGTACGTGGTTGCCACTATTGAGGCGGCGAGGCCGATGAAGAAGACGACCAGTGGCGCAGCGCCAAGATCAACGATGTTCGTAGGAATAACGCCGAGCAGTGCCGTTACTCCGCCAGTTACAATCCACGCACGTCCAACGGTGATGTGCGCCGCATCCCACGCTGCAACGCTCTCCAGCGTCCACGGGAGGCGCACCCCAATCGTGTAGTTCTGCTTGATCTGCGGCGCCGCGTATCCGAGCAGCACGAAGAGTGCGCCGAGCACGATCGGCACAGCGTGATCGAGTCGCGCCGCTTCTCCGTAGCCAGAATTGATGATCGCCGACTGCGTCACAGCGAAGAGAAGGACGAGTCCCATTCCAACGTAGCCAACCGCTTCAGCGCTCCGCACGATGTTCGCGCGCTTCGGATCAAATCGGATCGCGAGCGCGGTCAACAGTGCAGTGAGACCAAAGATGGCTGGAAGAAGGAGGAGCGCCTCTCGTCCAGCGAAACCATCGGCAACGCCATCAGCGTTCCAATGAATGGCGAGCTGTGCATCTTCTGGAAGTGTTTGAAAGGCGGTAAGCGTGAAGAAGGCGGTTGCTGCGAGCGCAACGGTGGAGACCACCCGTGCGACAGGATTCACTAGAGCCCCTTTATCTCGGAGACCACCTGCGAGAGGACGCCCTTCGCGTCGCCGAAGAGCATCGAGGTCTTCTCAAGGTAGAAAAGCTCGTTCTCAATGCCTGCAAAACCGGTGGCCATGCCGCGCTTCACCACGATCACCTGCTCCGCATCCTGCACGTTGAGGATCGGCATGCCGTAGATCGGCGAGGCAGGGTCACGCTTTGCGGCGGGATTTGTGACGTCATTTGCGCCGATGACAAGTGCAACGTCACATGTGTGGAACTCTTCGTTGATCTCTTCAAGATCGAAGAGGTGGTCGTACGGAACATTCGCTTCGGCCAAGAGCACATTCATGTGTCCAGGCATGCGGCCGGCAACTGGGTGAATAGCGAATCGCACGCGTCCCCCACGCTTCTCAATCAGTTCGGCGAGCTCGCGCACCGCGTGTTGCGCCTGTGCTACCGCCATGCCGTATCCAGGAATGATGATTACATTGCGCGCGTAGCCAATGCGCATTGCGGCATCTTCGGCGCTGATGCTGCGCGTGGTGAGCCCCTCGGCGCTCTTCACGGATGCGGCCGCCTTCTCGCCACCAAACGCGCCAAAGAGCACGTTGGCAAAGCTGCGATTCATCGCCTTCGACATAAGAATCGAGAGGATGAAGCCGCTCGCGCCGTCCAAAGCGCCTGCGACGATCAGGATGTTGTTGCCGATTGCAAAGCCCGTGGCGCTCGCCGCGAGTCCCGCATACGAGTTAAGAAGTGACACCACAACCGGCATGTCTGCGCCGCCGATCGGCAGCACCAGCGTGACGCCGATCACGAGGGCGAGGAGGGTCATCAGACCGAAGAGGAGGACGCCGTTATCGGCACCTGCGCTAGGTCCGCCTGACTGCGTGGCGATCAAGAAGATCCAGAGTCCGATCGCGCCAACAAAGATTGCCGCATTGATGATCTTCTGGCCTGGGAAGGTGATCGGCTTCCCCGAGATGATCCCCTGCAGCTTCCCGAACGCCATGAAGGAGCCGGTGATGGTGAGTGCACCGAAGATCGTTTCAAAGCCGAGCGCCACCATCTTCACCGCCCCTGGTCCACCAGGAACATCACGGTAGTGAAGGAACTCAGCGATGCCAACGAGGGTGACGGCGAGTGCGCCGAACATGTGGCTGACGGCGATGCGCTGTGGCATGGCGGTCATTGGGACCAGCAGGCCCATCGGGAGGCCGATCGCTGAGCCAACGACAAGTCCAATGATAATGAACTCGTAGGTGATGATCTCGTGATTCAGCAGTGTGCCGATGATTGCGAGCAGCATGCCCGCCGCAGCGAGCTGCATGCCGCGACGCGCAGTGTCTGGCTTGGTCAGCCCGCGGAGTCCAAGGATGAAGGCCGCAGAGGCGGCGATGTAGGCAACCTGCACGAAGAGGGCGCCGATCTGTGGGTTCACTTTGGCGCCTCCGTCTTCTTAAACATCTTTAGCATGCGGTCGGTGATCACGAAGCCGCCGACCACATTGATTGTTGCAGCCGCAACGGCAACAGCGCCCATGACGTTGATGTAGAAGGGTCGCTCAGCACCTGCAATGACAAGGCTCGCCACCAAGCTGATCGCGGAGATGGCATTCGTGGCCGCCATCAGCGGCGTGTGCAGAAGCGGCGGCACCTTGGTGATAATCTGGAATCCAGTGAACGCGGCGAGCAAGAAGACGTAGACCTCCACAATCTGCGCGTCGATCAGCGTGCTGCTCGCGCTGGCGGTCTCCGCCGCAGTGAAGCCGCCGCTCAGCAGCGTGATCACGAAGGTTGCTGCGCCGAGTGATGTTGCAACTGCACTGATCATCTTCCTACTCCTATCGCTTTACAGGTTCGCCGGCGTTGGTGATTAACATTGGGCCAGCGATCTCATCTGCTGCGTCAATCTTGAGGCTCTTGTCTTCAGCGGTGAGGTGTGTGATCAACGTGCGCACGTTGGTGGCGAACATCTGCGACGCGTGTAGCGGGACGCTCGCCGGAAGATTGGCGGCGCCGATCAGGTGCACGCCGTGCTTCAGCACCGTCTCGCCGGAGACCACCCCTTCAACGTTGCCGCCGGATTCGGCGGCGATATCCACCACCACGGAGCCTGGTCGCATTGTGGCGAGCATCGCGTCTGTCACAAGGATCGGCGCCTTGCGACCCGGGATGAGCGCCGTGGTGATCACCAGGTCTTGGCTGCTGATGTGTGCCGCAATGATCGTTGCGTTCTGCGCCGTCTCATCGTCTGTCTGCGCACGCGCGTAGCCGCCGGTCCCTTCGGCTTTCGCCGCTGGCTCAACAAACTGTGCGCCGAGTGAACGCACCTGCTCGCCTGCGGCGCCGCGCACGTCGAACGCGGAGACCACCGCGCCGAGTCGGCGCGCCGTTGCGATCGCCTGAAGTCCTGCGACCCCAGCACCCATGACGAACGTTTTTGCTGGCGCAATAGAGCCTGCAGCGGTGGTGAGCATCGGGAGGAACTTGTCGAGTGCTGCAGCACCAATCAGCGCCGCCTTATACCCAGCAACGCCACTCTGCGATGACAAGACGTCCATTGACTGTGCGCGGGTGATGCGCGGCACGAGTTCCATCGCAAGCGCGGTGATCTTGGCGCTGGTCAAGGCTGGAAGAATATCTTCGTTGGCACCAGGCGTCAGCAGCGAGATCAGGGCACACCCCTTCGGGAGCGCGGCGATCTCGTCGGCGCCCGGCTTGCGCACCTTCACCACGAGCTGTGGAGCTGCGGCGCTCAGCGCGGCCGCATCTGCAACCAGGGTGGCACCCGCCTTCTCAAATGCGGCGTCCGGGAAACCTGCGGCGGCACCAGCGCCGCGCTCAACCACAATCTGGTGGCCCGCGGCGATTAGCTTTGCGGCAGCGTCAGGGACGAGCGCCACACGGCGCTCACCTGTAATCCTCTCGCGCAAGACGCCAATCTTCATCTTCTAATCCTATCGCTCGCCCTGATTCATGCAGGGAGATACGGTCGGTATGCGGGGCTCCACATCGCCGCGTCCACAAGTTCAGGAACGCGATCGGCTGAGATCGCAGGGGCCCAACCGCCCGCCACGCCCGCCTGAATCACCGCAATCGCAATGCTGCGGCTGATCGCGCGGAGCTGCGCGATCGGCGGATAGATAGAGGCGCGCTCAGCTGGAGTCAGCGCGGCAAGAGTTTCCGCCGCAACAAGGAATGCCTCATCTGGGATGCGTGGGAGGTGACCGGCGATTGCGGCAAGGCCAACGCCAGGGAAGATGTAGACGTTGTTTGCTTGGCTAATCGCCTCAGGCTTCCCGCCAACAAGGACCGGCTCAAATGGCGAACCAGTTGCAACAACCGCGCGGCCGTCGCTCCAGGTGAGGATATCTGACGGCGTTGCCTCGGCGCATGAGGTTGGATTAGAGAGCGGCCAGATTAGTGGCGCAGGAGCTGCCGCGGCAACAGCGCGAATTGCCGCCTCGGTGAATGCGCCCGCCTGACCGCTTGTCCCAAGGAGTGCGGTTGGTCGTGCCGCGCCAATGATGGCCTCCAACGTTGACGTGCCGCTCAGCGCGTCAAGATTCAGCGCACGCAGGGTTGCAGCAGAAAGTGCAAGCTCGCTCTTTCCATCAGTGAGATCACTCCGCCCGTCATGCACGATTCCCTTGGAGTCCATCGCGATGATCGCGCTCGCTCGCTCACCTACACTCATCCCAACACTCTCAAGGTAGCGGCGCAAGAGGCGCACGATGCCGAGCGTTGCGGCGCCTGCGCCGTAGAAGAGGAAGCGCTGATCACTCATCTTCTTGCTGCCAGATCCGCCGCCTGCGTTAATGGCGGCGATGATGCCTGCGAGTGCAACCGCGCCCGTTCCTTGAATATCGTCGTTGAATGAAGGAACAGTACCGCGATATCGCTCCAGAATCTTGATCGCATTCTGTTGCTTAAAGTCTTCCCACTGGATCACGCAGCCTGGGAGCGCCATCGCCACCGCCGCAACGAACTTCTCGATGAACGCGTCATATGCGGCGCCGCGCAGCCGCGGCTTTCGCCAGCCGAGATAGGTTGGATCGTCGAGCAGCTCCTTGTTATCCGTTCCAACATCGAGTGAGACTGGGAGTGCCCACGTCGGATGAATTCCAGCGGCGGCGATGTAGAGCGAAAGCTTGCCGATCGGAATCCCCATCCCGCCAACGCCAAGATCGCCGAGGCCGAGGATGCGCTCGTTGTCTGTCACCACGATCAGTCGCGTCTCGCCACCGCCGGCGGCGTTATGTAGCAGCTCTGGGATGCGGTCTTGATCATCTGGTGTGATCCAAGCGCCACGAGCGCGTCGCCAGATCTGACTCCAGCGCTTGCACGCCTCACCAACCGTTGGCGTGTAGACCACGGGGAGGAACTCCTCCATGTTCTCAGCGAGAAGCCGATAAAAGAGCGTTTCGTTGCGGTCTTGTAGCGCGGCGAGTCCGATGTAGCGCTCAAGTGGATCCTGCTTCCGTCGAATCTTCTGCAGCTCCACGGCGACCTGCTCTTCGAGCGTGAGTACCGTGGCGGGGAGGAGCCCATCCAGGCCGAGGAGGCGACGTTCTTCGCGGCTAAAGGCGGTGTCCTTGTTCAGCGTGGGGCGGCTCAGTAGTGCCTTGCCACGCTCTTTGACCGCGATTGGGGGGAGGGATGCTGCCATTGGAGACTCAGGATAGCCGTGCGGCGGGTGTAGAGTTCTGAGCATGGCCGCATCGATCCTTGTTGTTGAAGATGATCCAGCCGTCGCCCTCGCGCTTGAAGTGGCGCTGAAGGGTGAGGGGTATCTCCCCCTGCTCGCCGCCACGGGAGATAAGGGGCTGGAAATCGGCCTGGCGCAGGCGCCAGACCTGCTGATTCTTGACGTCCGCCTCCCAGGGATGGACGGCTTTGAACTGCTCCGCCGACTCCGTGCGGGCGGCTCAAAGGCGCCTGTGATCATCCTCACAGCGCGCGACGAAGAGGTAGACACGATCCTCGGCCTTGAGCTCGGCGCCGATGACTACATGACGAAGCCCTTCCGCGTCCGTGAGCTGCTCACCCGCGTGAAGTCGCAACTACGCCGCGCTTACGGCGACCTTGCCGACGCGCTTGGTGGGCGCATCATCCGCGCCGATGAGTTGCTGATCGACCTTGAGCGGAGGCGCGTCAGCCGTGCTGGGAAGAAGATCTCGCTCACTCCAACGGAGTTTGAGATCCTGCGCCTTCTTGCAGAGAAGCCGGGGCGCGTCTTCAGCCGACGCGATCTCCTTGAACGGGTGCGGGATTACGACGCCGCTATTTCGGGCGATGAGAAGACGATCAATGTCCACGTAAGCCATCTACGCGACAAGGTGGAGGAGGATCCGTCGAACCCACGCTTTGTGATGACCGTTCGTGGTGTGGGCTACGCATTTGCTGATAGGAGCGAGCGCGGCGAGCGGAGCGGATCCTGAACTCGCTCTTCTCGCGCCTCTACGGACTCCCGCCGCGCGGTCTCCGCGCGCGACTCACTACTGCCTTTCTTGGCATCGTTGCGATTGCACTCTTCGCCTCCGGACTCGTCGTGGTCGACAGGATGAGCACGGAGCTTAAGTCGCAAGAGTTCTCTTCGCTGCAGGTGCGCCGCATGGCGGTGGCGAGCTCTGCGCGCAGCATTGCAATTGCCGCGGCAGGCGAGCAGGCGATCATCACAAAGGCTGGCGCGCTCTCGCCTTCGGTGCAGGAACGATTCTTGCTTCAGGATCCGGAGTTGCAAGGCCTGGCAACGGTGATCGCACGCGCCGACGTGCACATCCAGTTTGGTTCATGGGATGAGGCGCAACAGCTTTTCACACCACTCACTGATGCCGATTTCACCATTGACTCTTCTGGCGTAGAGCCAACAGCTGGCGAGCGACGAGATTCAATCGCAAGTGGCTCGGAGGTGGTGGTGCTCGGAGGCACATCCACCGTTGGCGCAATGGAGATCACACTGGTGCAACCGCTCTCCACGCGCGTCACGCGCATCGCGCAGATCACGAGTCTGGTGCTGGTGGTTGGCATCTTGGCGCTGCTACTCACGATCTTCTTCGCCTTGCTCGCTGCACAACGTTTTGCGAAGCCAGTACGACTCCTATCGGAGACGGCGGCAAAGATAAGTGATGGAGATTTATCGGCGCGCGTGCCGACGGGTCACGCGGTGGCGGCCAACGTAGAGATGGAGGCGCTCTTGAGCCAATTCAATCGCATGGCGGGTCGCCTTGAGGGGACGGTTGCGGCGCTTCGGCGTGAGCGTGATCGTGGGCAGGAGCATCTGGCAGATGTCTCACATGAACTCCGGACGCCGCTCGCCGCACTTCGCGCCTTCGTAGATCTGCTCGACGAAAGCGCAACGACCGATGCCGCAACGCGCAAGCGACTCTTAACGGAGGCTGGCAATCAGCTTGAGCGCATGGATGCACTCACGGCAAATATCTTGGAGCTCTCTCGATTTGACGCAGGGATTGCGCGTCCACACTTTGTAGAGGGTGATTTGCGCTCAAGTGTTCGTGCGGCGATTGAGCAGGCTGCCGTTGGCGCACGGCGACGCGGCGTTGCGCTTGACGAGCGCCTCCCCGCGCGACGGGTGATGGTGCGGCATGACGGAACACTCGTTGGCCAGGCAGTGGCGAATCTGGTTGCCAATGCGCTGAAGTTCACGCCGCGCGGCGGAAGCGTCTCCGTTGCGGTCCGTCCACTTGCAACTGGCGCAGCAACGATCACCATCTCAGACAACGGGGTTGGTATATCCGCGGAAGAGTTGCCGCGCATCTTTGATCGCTTCTACCGCGGCACAGAGGGGCTCGCTGCGGCGCGCAAGGCGACGCGCGCCTCAGGCTCTGGGCTCGGCCTTGCCATCGTGAAGTCAATCATTGATATGCATGCAGGCCGGATCGTGGTGGAGAGCCTTATTGGGAGTGGGACAAGTTTCACGCTGACGCTTCCAGCAGATCCTGAACAGATCGCCGATGAGACGCTAGAGCCAGCGCCAGCACCGCAAGGACCTGCATCGCTGATCAGTGTGGGGCGCCGCGCCGCAGCGCTGCTCGGAGAGGTTGCGAAAACTTCACTTCGTCTTCGGCAGGTTCTTCGCGCCGATGCCTCATCATCTACAGAAGAGCAGGGCACACCGGGTGACGCCGCCGCGTCAGCCAAAGGCGCCGCCAAGTCAGCAAAGGAGCGAGTGTGAGCAAAGCGTCAGATCCGACCGACGAACGCAGCCGAGAACCGCTCCGATTTGAACCAGAGCCGGCGGAAAATCCCCAACCCTGGGTTGAGAAGCTTGATGACGGATACCCGAGGCCTGAACCGCTTCTTGGCGACAGCGACGAGGTGCCAGCAGAGAAGCGAGTAAGCGCGATTGGACGCCGAGCAATCTTCGGCCTCCTCGCCCTCTCACTCATCTTTGGTGCTGCAGGTGGCGCAGGGGCAACCGTGCTGCTGCTCGGCGGATTCAACGGGAGCGGAGATATCGGCGAGCAGATCCGTCAGACACTCGTCTCGGAGCAGTCGGCGACTGTCAGCGTTGCCGAGCGCATCTCACCCGCCATCGTCACCCTAGAAGTGACAAGTGCCGACGGCGAGGCGGTTGGATCTGGAGTGATCTATTCGGCAGACGGGTGGATTGTCACAAATCGACACGTGGTTGACGGCGCAACCGCCATGACCGTTCATCTTGAGGACGGACGCGACTTCCCTGGACGCGTCTATGGCATTGACACGCTGACCGATCTTGCCATCGTCAAGGTGGAGGCGACTGGACTCACCGCTGCAACGCTCGGGCGCTCCAGCGCCATCCAGGTTGGCCAGACCGCTATTGCGATCGGCTCGCCGCTCGGGGTCTACACGAACTCGGTGACGGCAGGAATCATCTCCGCCATCGGGCGTGAGATCACCACTGAGTCTGGCCGGCTCGACGGTCTCCTTCAGACGGACGCCGCGATCAATCCGGGAAATTCTGGCGGCGCACTCGTTGATTCGAGCGGCGCCGTGATCGGGATCAACACCGCCATCTCCACCGAAGGGGCGGGGATCGGCTTCGCGATTCCAATTGACATTGCACGACCGATCATGGAGCAGGCGCTTGCTGGAATTGAGCTCTCCCGTCCGTGGATTGGCATTCGCTACGTTGCGCTCAGCCGCCGCACTGCGGCGGAGAACAACCTCACCCTCTTCCAGGGCGCCTGGATCTCTGGCGGCACGGAGTCGGGGATCGTCCCGGGAAGCCCCGCCGAAGTGGCCGGCCTTGCCGACGGCGACATCGTCACTAAGGTGCAGGGCGTCCTCATTGACGAACAACACCCACTGCAAGATCTTTTGGTCCAGTACTCGCCTGGGGCGGTGATTGTCCTGGACGTGCTCCGCGCCGGAGCAACAGTTCAGATCTCGGTCACCCTTGGGATTCGACCGAACTAGTAGTCGCTAGACGATCAAGGCTCCCATCATCTGGGAGTCGTCCTTCGCGCAGGAGTCGCTCGCGCACCGCGCCAACGAGATACAGCGATCCTGCAACGATCACCGCGCCGCGATCACGCGCCGCTGCTTCCAGCGCTACGTACGGGTCGGCGGCGGTCTCAACCCTAGCGCCGAGACCCGCCCCAAGTGCCATCGCGGCGAGCGCATCTGGTATTGACGATCGATCATCGCCCACGCTCGTGCAGATCACGCGAGCAGACTGCAGAAGTGGTGATGCCGCAAGCTCGCTAAAGATCTTCGCAATTGACTTGTCCGCCATTGCCGCAAGGACGAGCGTTACGCCACTCGAGCCACTCTCACCATCAGCGTCACGCAAGAGCGGCGCAAGATCGCTCACTGCGGCTGCGAGTGCGGCGGCGCCATCTTCATTGTGTGCACCATCAAGTAAGAGATCACGCTGATCGCTTGCGCCGAATGCGCCACTGATAAGTTCCATGCGGCCTGGCCACCGTGCGGCGGCAAATCCAGACCTGATCTCTTCATCGCTCACCGTGGTGATCCCCGCAGATTTCATTGCGTCAAGTGTTGCGAGTGCCACTGCGGCGTTCTCCCCTTGGTGGCGACCGAGGAGCCCCACCCTCACGGCGCCAAGTCGTGGCAGTTCAACCTCAATACCATCGCGTCCCAGCGTTCGGATCCCTCCATGCGTTGCGATGGTGAGTGGTGCGTTCACTGCTGCTGCAGCGCTCTTGATCACGCTCAGCGCCTCGCCCCTGTCAGTTGCCCCCGTGACTGCGCGATCCCCACGCATGATGATCGCCGCCTTTTCGCCAGCAATCTCCTTGATCGTTTCGCCGAGATACTCCTGATGGTCAAGGCCAACGTTAGTGACAACCGCAACGCCACCATCCCATGCGTGCATCGCATCGAGTCTCCCGCCGAGCCCAACCTCTACAACGGCGCGATCGATGCCAGCGGCCTGAAAGCCGTCAAAAACAACGCCGGCGAGGAGTTCAAATTCGGTGACGGGACCGACACGGGACTCAATCCGATCTGCGGCATCGAGTGCCCGTTCCACCGCTACGGCAAATTGGAGTGGGGCGAGCGGGTGGCCATCAATGCGAATTCGCTCGCGGTATGAGACGAGATGTGGCTTTGGGGTGCTGCCGTGTCGGACCCCACCTGCGCTGAGCGCGGCAGAGATCAGCGCGCCAACACTCCCCTTCCCATTGGTCCCAGCAATGAGAGCGCCCCGCACGGTGCGTTCAGGGCTCCCGAGCTCCTCCAGGATGGCGCGCGAGCGCTCAAGCCCAAGGCGGACGCCGAAGCGGCCTCGTGCGGAGATGGCGACGAGCGCCGCCTCCCATGCGTCGTTGCCGCGGCCGTCTGCGATCGCTGCAGCGATCTGTTCACGCGCAGCACGCACACGCTCTTTGAGGGCTGCGACGAGTGTTGGGTCCGAAGCGGCGTCAGGCATTTGTTGAGCGTAGCGGTCTTCCTACAAGCCGTGCCACAATCGTGACCATGGCAGGGTTCAATCGACCCGGTTCGCAACCGCCACGCCGCCGCGGTCTATTTGGCAACCGCTCTGACGCTCGTCCACCAGTCCGTCGCGTCGCTTCAAGCGCGCCAACTCGAGCCGCCGTCTCCTACACAACGGGACGGACGCCGAATCGCGAAAGTCAAAGCTCGTTCATGCGAACGATCACTGCCGCCCTCTACCGACTCGTCGGCGTTGCGGCCCTACTCGTGCTCATCGTTGCCGCGCTCTTCGCCGTTCGCCTCGTGCTCTCAATCGGTGACTCAAGCCCAAGCACGACGCCAGGAGGGGTGATCCCTTCAGCGGCACCAGGTGCGCCGCTCCTTGTGGCGCCTAGCCCTGCAACAGTTGCCGCACAGACGATCACGATACGTGGCTCGCTTCCAGATGACCTGCTCGGCCTCAGCGACGCCACCCTGCTGATCAAGGTGGAGACCGAAGACGGTTCCGTCATCACCGGCGCCGAGATTGAGCTGCCGAAGACGCCGGCGTTTGAGATCTCCGGAATTCCACTAGCGTCGGGTGAGAACATCATCTCTGCGGTTGTCCTTGTGGCTGGCATAGAGAAGACGCCGAGCAACGCTGTCACCGTGA
>Ga0209190_1000537_pt1 | contig 27660 bp, 37 predicted proteins | sample M_140205_XF_Meta_FD_187315 | JGI IMG/M metagenome (GOLD analysis project Ga0209190, IMG submission 187315) | Freshwater microbial communities from Lake Montjoie, Canada to study carbon cycling - M_140205_XF_MetaG (SPAdes) (version 2) | ecosystem: Environmental > Aquatic > Freshwater > Lake...
AACCTGGCAATCAAGTCATCAGCCTCAGCGTTTGGATCACGCAAGACACTTGTGTTTGTCTTCTCTTTGAGCCAAGTCGTGAAGGTGTCATATGTTTGCCAAAACATGGTGTTTTCTTCAACCTCTGCCTCTGTTTGAGACATTGTATCTACAACACGATTCCTTTTATACGGAGCATAGTAGGATTTTCTCCACGATTTTCCCTCCAATAAAAAAGCCACATGGTCAATTTGGAACTTACGCACAATTTGATTTGTGCTAGCCAATGTAAGATGTAAGGCCATCGCTACTTTTTCTTCCGCAGTACTATTGCGTGATGCAATGTGCCTAGCACGGAAGAAGGTATTTGCGGTATCTATTAGTGCGTATTTCATATCAGTAGTATAGCATAATAAAATTATTTTGTCAACTTGACCTCTTCCAAAAACATATCAGGATTGGAATTGATGTTAGAGAACAGTAGTGGGTTATTAATAGTAAACGGGAGAAACTTTGACTTTACTTTTCTGATAGTGTCATATGGGTAATTGATGATTCTATCAGCAACAAAATTTTCTAGATCCTTGAGGTTAATTCCATGTACTGGATCTAACCATTCTAGTTTATCATTGCTTAGTTCAAGTCTATATTCTGCCCATTGTTTTTTAACGTATCGTTCTAAATCTTTAATCTGATGAACATCACCATAATATAAATTACAAAACTGTTGTGCAGCCGCAACGTGGTTAGAATATTCTAACAATCTGTCAACGGGTAGATCCCTGAGTGTAATACCATATCCAAGCACAAGAGTTTGTGCTTGGATAATGTTATAGAACCACCCGTGATTAGAGAGTGTAGTTACCGACATTCTGACGAATATTCAGCGGAAGAGAATCATAGATATCATGCGTGATTCCCGGTGCTGGTGTATAAATGAAATCACTTACATCAGTAGTAACCAAGTGCTTACCGTGCATTTTCTTGTACATTTTAAGTACCAATGCTAATGCACAGTTATAAGGTGGAGTCTTTGCATCTTTGCCTTGAATCTTCAACCATGCCTTGTGTGTTTCTGCGGTGATGCTACGCAACTCAGGAAACCCAACAAAGAAAGTTTTAACGATAGCATGAATATTCTTCATGAATTCATCAAACGCTTTACCCTTCATAGGCACGTTGCCATTCATTAGTCCTGCATACAAGTGACCATAGAAACCAAATGCTTGCGAGTCCACTTCTGAACCATGCCAGTATTTGTTATTCGTTGAAATAATGAATTTGAATTTATCCATATCATCATCAGTAAAGCTAGTCAAAGCCTTGATATGAGTCAACGTACCGGCACGACCTGCATGAGGATGATTAGGTGCCATTGGAATCGTATCTTCACTTTCACAATGAGTTTGTTTCTCAGCAGCTAGTTTGTATTTGTCATTAAGACCATTGTCCCCATACAAACGATAGCTACGAACATGAACACGATGATAGTCAAATTCGTCCCAAGGCTTAGAACCTTCACCGTTACGATAGAGACCAGCCAATAGAGAAAAACTCTCTTGGTCAGTATCTACTACCCAGCATGGATATTCAAAGTCAAGCCAATCTGCAGGAACGTTATCCCAAATACCTTCTTTTGCAAATGAACCAACTACAGTTAATGTGTGCATACTGTCGATAACCAGCAATTGATTAGTGCCCTTCAGTCGCACAATAAAGATAGGGCTTAGTAAGCGAGGATCAAACCCGCTACTGATTTTAGCACAATGAGGTTTATCTAATAGACGTTGTACTTCCTCAGGGATGATTAAAGCACGGAGTTTGTGATTCTCAAATTTAGGTATGTCTACAACCTTAAATTTAATGTTGTTTGCCTTTAAGAAAGCAATAATATTTTGAAACTTCTTGTAACCCGAAATTTCATTAGTCAAGTCAACGACATTTTTGTTCTTTAATTGAGATTTAGTCTTAGCCAAGACATTATCTAATTGACTAATATTTACCTTCTGACGGTTTGGACGCCACACTAGTTTAGTCTTTGCAGAGGGTACCGATGCAATTACCACAGCAACAGATTGACCATTCAATACTGTCAGTGAAGTTTTATTAGCGGTTGTTTTTGCTGTTGCTGTTTTTACAGCGGTTGCATTTACTGTTGCCATTTTATTTTCCTTAAGAAAGTTTTTTATTGTTAAACACTATTGTCTAACAATGCGTGTATTATACACTGTTTTTTCTTTATTGTCAACAACTTTTTTAGTGTGCTTAACCAAATTGTTAACTGACTTCTGTACGCCCATCACCCAAATCTTTAGTTCGTACATTACGATAGCTGTTTCTCTTATCTGGATCTCCCATTTCCTGATCAAACGTTTCCAGTACAGTCGCCCTACACAGTCCAATCCACCACCGATCAACTATATCATTATCAGTATCAGTAGTTTTTATTTTGTAACCTGCACGAATTAAGTTTAAAACAAATTTGTCATTGAAATCTAATTCTACAGAACCACTATTAATATCATCATGATCAATATCCATTTTAACAATGTTAACATATGGTTCTCCGTTGCTAGTGGCTAATTCTTTAGCACTTAAAATTTTCTCTTCTTTTTTTTCTTTTGGCTTTCTTTTTCTTTTTTCTTTTGGTATACTTGTAGTTACACTACTAGGAATTGTTTCTACAGTAGAGATGACTGGTTTAGATTTACTAAATATATTTTTTAATTTGTTGAACATTCTTTATCCTTACGTAGATCATACAAGGAAAACGATGCTAAATTTTTTGCCTTGCTTTCGCACATTATATCAAATTTGTCAGAAAATGTCAATGCCCAATCATTGACTGCATCATTCCAATAAAAATCAGAATGTGCTCTAAGTTTTTGTTTATTATGCCCGGACTCCATTAACGGAAAAAGAGCGGGGCGCTGTAGTCGGGAATGGCCAACAAGTAAGTCATCACGACTAACGGAGTAATGTATAACAGGGCGCACGCCACGCCAACTATCACAAATCCTTTTAATACGATCATCATTATTTTCAATATATTCTCCAGTTTTAATCCAATGATGATGTATATCTAGTACCAATGCACATGTATCTATCAATTCCATACTTGAATCAATTCCCCATGTCATTTCATCATTTTCAATAGTAATCATATTTCTAGCTTCTACAGTTAGACGTTTCATTACATCTTTGATTCCTTGCGGACCTCGTCTACCCGAAATATGAACATTGATTTTAAAGTCTTGAAACTGTTTACCATACCCCATACTACGAGCCATATCCGCATGATATTCAAACTCTTTAATACTGTTATTTATGATATCATCACTTGCGCTTGCTAAAACAGTAAATTGTCCCGGATGAAAAGACAATCTAACATCATTTTCTCTAGCAGAATTGCCCACTTTAGTGAATAATTCTTCCATACGGTTAATCACATCCTGGCGTTTATAAAAATATTCCCAATCAGGATGGGTATATGCAGTTAGCATATCGCTAGTTAATCTAACCATTCTGAGGTCCGGTACAAGGGATCCAACTTTCATTACAAGATTATGAGTATGGGTTATATTTTTTTCCATAGTATCCCACAATTTTTGTTCTGCTACTTCTTGTTTTTGACGTTTTAACCAAGTTAAAGTTGTGCCGCCCGTGTTTAATTCAGGCACACTAACTACAAAGTTTTTAGTATTAACTTCAGAAAACTTACACGCAAACCCAATACGTTTGATATGATTATTTGTCATAAGAATTGCCAGTAGTGATAAATATAGTATATTATAGCATATTTGCCTAATAAAGTAAATGATTTACGGAGACATATGAAAATAAATGATATATTAGAGTCAACTAATTCCAATTTAGCAGGCGCACCATCGGGAATAAAAATTATGACTCCTCAGCAATTTGTTGCTAGTGCGGGTGATATGCCAGATGAAGAAGAAGGTGTGGCGGAAGGCTCCATGCCATATCCACATGGTAAGCCCGAAGCAGGTGACAAGATTACTTGGTATCATAGCAATCATTATCCTAAAATTGAAGGCAAAGTTGTTGGCTGGAAAGATGGTCAGCTCATCGTTCAATCAGTTGATCCTAGTCCAAGAAATACAGAACAAACTGTAGCAAAGTATCGTGTACCTAAGAATAATATTATAAGTGTCGAAAAGCAAGGTGTGGCGGGAGGCCAAGAACACTTAGATAGAATTCGTAAACTATCTGGGTTGGGTGAAGCAACCAAACTACCAGCAAGTACCCGTGATTTAGATAGCCAAGAATTTCAAGACTACATGAAGCGTATTGTTGGCACACCTGACTTAGATAAAGCAGGTAATGTCAAAGTAGATAAGAAAGGCAACGAAAAGTATACTACTGGTAAAACTAAAACAGACAAATACAAAATGCCTTACATCCATCGTAGTAGTGTAGTTACATACTTAAGTCCAGATGGTCAAACATATGATGAGGATAAAATTAAACAAACATTAGCAATTCGTCCCAAAGCGTTACTAAAGCAAAATGAAAAGATGAAGCATAGTAATGGAGAGTTTGAACAATTTTTTAATGTTGGATTCGCAGCATTAGTAGGAATTGCACTAGATGAACAAACCAATAAGTTAATCGTTGTTAATACTTGTCCCGGTGCTGGCTCTTGTAAAGTAGAGTGCTTTGCCATGAAGGGCGGCAAGATTCAATTTAAGGCTGCATGGCAAAGTGACGGAAGAATTCTAACATATCTATTGAATGATCCAGACGGTTTCTTTAATCAATTAAGCAATGAAATCTCTGTTGAGGCACAAGCAGCAGCAAAGGGTGATAAGAAATTCCCTAATGGTTGGCAAACAACAGTTCGTTGGCATGATGCTGGTGACTTCTTTAGTCCAGAATACTTAGATTTAGCATTGAAAATGGCTGCTAAACATCCTGATGTTAGATTCTATGCTTACACCAAGATGGCCGGAGCAGCATTGGCTAATAAGCCGCCTAACTTTATTATCAATTGGAGTGAAGGTGCTAATACTACACAAGAAAAACAAGTTAAGGCACAAGATCCAAACTTAGATAAAACTAAGAATAGTCGTATAGTGCCTGAAAAACTATTTTATGACTTGTTGGCTAAGGATGAAAAGGGTAACTTGAAAAAGACATCAGATGGTGCATGGCAACCTGCTAGTCCTGAGGCTCTTACTCAAATGAAACAACGTATTGCGAACGAATACGGCATTAGTGCATCAAGTATATTAAGTTATACTGAATACATGTCCAAAAGAAATTCAATTCCAACTGGCATGAAGTACAATGTTATTGTTGCTCCCGGTGAAGGGGATGTTAGTGCAAACGATCCAGGCGTATTAAGTACCCTATTGTTAAGGCATTGATAAATACTAAACAAGGTAAACTAAAATGAAAATAAATGAATTAGTCTTACGGGAAGAATGGACTCCTACTCCTGAACAAGAAAAATGGTTGGGTAATGCAGACCGTAAAGATCCGTATATTTTAGCCCGAATGCCCGGTGAAAAGCCTCCACTAAGTTATTTTAAAGACCCTGCTGACCAAGCAAAAGCAAAAGAACTAAACGTTGGTACAAGCAACCTGAATACGGTTAAGAGTGTAGTTGGTGGAAAGCCAGATGAACCAATATTTAGCACATCTCCTAACAATGCTTCTTCTAATTTTGGAACGTTTGGTACTAGCCGCGGTGTTTCGGGAACTAACCAAGCCGGTAAAGATCCTGGGCCCGGCACTGACTCTGCCCCTTACAAGTTTGAACCTTACCCAGATACGGCAAATCAAGCAGGAAACTCTTCTACTGATTCATCAACTACAGCGTCACCGGCTGCTCCTGCGGACAAACCGTTTTCTAATGATGACGCAATGGCTGCTGCGCTTGCCGCAAAAAATGCTGCAAATGCAGCGAAAAAACCCGGTGAAACTGCGGTAGGTGGTGAAGGTAATCCACCAGCCGCAGGTGGTGCGGCTGGTGGAGCAGCAGGTGCTGCTTCCTCTGATTTAACTACTGCATTGACTCAATTAAATAATATTCTTAAAAAATATAAGGTAACAACAGAAAGTAGAAATACTCTCAAACGTAGGCTGATATCTGAAAATCTACATGAATTTTCACCTGCTGAACAAATTAGAATTTTTACTATTTTAATTGAAAATAAGCCAGAACAATTAAATGAATTTATTGCTCCGTTAGTAAAGGGACTTGGTAGAATGTTTGGTGTGGGAAAGGGTGCCAAAGCCGGCGTTAGGAAAGCAGTCAAGGCAAAAGCCGATTCACTGGCTAGACGTTCACTTGTGAATAAAGCCCGTAATCCAATTCGTGCGGCCTTGCCCAAGGTTGCCAGTGCGGGATTAGCCGGATGGGGAGCATATGAAGGTGTTAAAGAATTATGGGATTGGTGGAAAGAAACACCAGAAGAAAAACCAGAAGATCAGCTTGGCGGAGGACCTGAAGGTGGTGCCGGCGGTGGAGAGGGCGGTGTGCCTAGCGGAGAACCAGGAGCCGGGCAGGCAGGCACAGTTGGACAGGCTGTAGCAGCTGGCTTTATATCAAAAGAAGATGTTGATATAATTAAAAAACAGTTGCCTATACTTGTGCGTTATTTTGGACTAGATACTACTGATGCCGATTTAAAATTAGATATAAAAGCAACAATAGATGGTATAGAAGACCTTAGAGAGAAGGCTATGTCTGGTCAATTGCCAGCACTTGCACCAGCACCCACATCTACTAGTTCTACTGATTCAAGTTATGCAGAAAAAGAAAATGATAGAAAAATGCGAGATGCAAATCTAGATATTGGTCCTTTGCCAAAAAGTGCAACCGTAGACGGAAAGACTTACGAACGACCAACCGGTCCTGGTTGGACTGATAAAGTGTGGAGAGCCTATCTGAAAGCCATGCAAAAACTAGGGTTCCTGCAATGAGTCCACTAGAGTGGCTGGCATCTCAGAAAACACCTGCCGCAACTACTGCTAAAGGGAATGGTAATGATATCCTACCCAGTAACTGGACCCATATGGTCCCTGCAAGCAAGATTGGTCAAGCTTCAATTCAAATTCCCAAAGGTAATTATAAAGAAATTCCAAACCCATCGCCCGGAGGAACTGGAACTGTGTATCTGCTTAGACCGCTCTCCCCAACAAAATGGGAATTTAATCCAACAAAAATAATGATGTGGGAACCTGCGTGGAATGGCGTTTGGTTGAGTCCGCAAATAGGTGATAATCGTAAAGGGGTCATTGCCACTAGATTTGTTGACAAAAATGGAAAAATCCCAGCGGCCGGAGTGCTTTCTAAATGGCTAAAATCTTTACCTCAAGCTGAATACGATGCATGGTATAATGAAACAGGTGGTGGTGGTGGACCTCGTTGGGCATATAAAGAAAAAGGTAGTAAATGAAAATAAATCACATAATTGTTAGTACAGAAAAAGTAATAGAGAATAAACGACCAATGAGTCGTGCTGCCAAAGGCAATGAAAAGTATGGCAAAAATGGTATGAAGGCATTAGCCAAAGCAGGACGTGAAGGTGTGGCGGAAGGTGATAAAAAGCCCTATCCAAAGACTTGGCATGATGTTGATCCTAAACTTGGCAAACAAGTTGATAAGATGAGTCAGGCAGAAAAAGTCAAAAAAGGTTTGGCACATCCCGATACACTGAAGAAAAGTAAAGAGCAAGGTGTGGCGGAAGGAATGAATAACTGGGCATTGAAAGATAAGCATACGCCTACGGTAAAATTAATTCCCCGGCCGCGTGAGATGAATAGATGGGCCAGGCAAGATATTCATAATAAAGCGTATGATTTTCCCCCAACTCATTATGATAAAGATGGAAAAGACATGTACGGGCAGAAGAAACCAGAATCTGATGTGGCGGAAGGCGACAGCCAAGAACCCAAAGGTCGTATGAAATCTGATGGCACAAGAAGTCATAGCACATATGGTTCAAGAGACCACTATAGCGACTCTGACCCACAACATACTGCCACGCCAACCACTGCTAAAAAAACAACTAAGCAAGCTACTGACATTTTTAATAAAGCATTCAAGGATGTATATAAGAAGCAAGGTGTGGCGGAAGTTAGCAATAATGCACTAAAGAGTTATCAACAAAAAGTAAGTTCCGACTCTATGAAACATAAAGCAGACCCAACAAAGCGTAGTCCAGAAAAAGCCAACCGCAGTGTTGCAGGATTTGCTAAAGCGCAGAATCGTTTAGAGCAAGGTGTGGCGGAAAACAAATTACCAAAGCCCTATAAAAAATGGGCTTCTTAAACTTTAAGTAACTGCTCTAACGTATAAAGGTTCTTCATATAGGGTGACACATTATCTAATACAGATACTGCTAAGTCACCCTTTCTTCTTGGACCTATCTTTGTAAGTAAATTAATATTAGGTATATTATTTACTTTTTTGAACATATTAACTATCTCGGCAACAGTATAACCTACTCCATGCCCTAAACATTCTATTTGATTACTTGGCTTCTCAATAGCACTACCTAATGCTTCACATATCTCATTTACATGAACATAATCACGTATGCAAGTTCCATCTCGGGTATCATAGTCATTCCCAAAGATAGTAAATTCACCCTTTTCTTTTGATTTCATTAAATTATACATCAATCCATCTGGATTAGTTGGCGCAAAACCATCACTACCAATTACGTTATAGAACCTAAATATTGTGTAATCTTTGGGATTATGTATATTGCAATATTCACGCACAACATCTTCCGCTGCACGTTTACTAATACCATATGCACTTTCACATCCTGCTGCTGCGCCAGTACTTGCAAAAATAAAATTCTTTGTCTTAATCTTATTAATGACATTCATCGTCCCATTCAAATTGGTAATATAATAACTTATGGGTTGCTGCTCACTTTCACCTACATTAACTAAGGCTGCTAAATGTATTACTGCATCAAATTCTTGGTCAATAGTAAATAATTTACGAATATCAATATTATACCAATCTTTAAGCCGATCTGTCTGCGGAACATTAATATCTAATCCATATACTTCATAAGAATCTGCTAACATCTTGGAAAGATGACTACCAATGTAACCTGAATTACCTGTTATTAATACTTTTTTCATCATACCCATTCAAATAATGACACACTAGGTGACTGTTCTTCTATTGGCTTAAATTTTGGATCTTTACTTAAATACGTATTATCATCTGTATATACATTGATAATAAATTTATGACGATTTGCCAATACACTTTCAATATCTTCACGGGCTAAATGCCCTCTGTTTAATTCTTTAATATAGTCTTGGTAACATACTGTTTCTGTTGAATTTATTTTTGCTGAATTAGTATTACTTTTTTTAGAAACAAACTTATCTAAAAATTTTATCCAGCCTATAGCGGTATCGTCATCTAGTAATTTAATATATTCTAATGCCCCGGTATCGTAGTAATTTGTAGTATTGTATAATCGTTGAATTAACATTGATACATTGTTTAATTTTTCTTTATAAAAATATTTTTCGTCAAAATTATTAGACCAATCTTGATTATCTAACACAACACATGGCATATGTCCTAAACATTCGCTAAACGCAAACGGATAGTTTTCTCCTAATGCTGGCATAAAAAATACACTACAACTTTTAATAAAATCTACTTTTTCTTTGCCAATAATACTTATTTTGATTTCATAATCTGTGATGTTATTATCAGCAAATGCTTTTTCAAATTTTTTAGCACCTGTTTTATTGGTCATTACTCTGCAAGGCAATTTACATTCTTTCATAACACGAATATATGCTTCTGGATTTTTTCGTTCTTCCCATCGTCCAATAAACAATACACCTTTGCGCGGATTATCATTGCGTACTAACAATTCTCGTTCACTTAATGGCATACGTAATAGTGATACATTCTTTGCACCATACTTAGTCATCTCATCAACATTCTTTTGACTTTGAGTTCCAACAAAACTATGAGATAGTTCCATATGCTTATTGAAAAAGTTATGATATTCATCTATACAAACATCACTAAAATCTTGCTCATCTCTAAAAACCATACTATAAGAATGTGTGTAAAATACTACTGGAATATATTTTCCTAACCCCATAGAATATGCTGCACTCATTGCTTCTTGCGTGTTACAAATAATCATATCATAAATATTAGTCTCTAACGCAAGCATAATGCTTTTTCTAAAATTAGCCATTTTTTCAAAATTAATACTATCTTTAAAAGCAAACGTAGCAGTATGGTCAGAATAGCGTAGACCAGAATCTGTATATATGATATTTGCACCCAATGATTTAACTAGTATAGATAAATCGTTTGTTGGTTCTTTGTCTAAGATAATGTCAACTTTCCAATTGATGCGGTCTCCTAATTCAGTAAAACCTTTAGCAAACTGCCCTATCCCGCCATGTGTAATAAAATGCTGGTCGCTAATTAGAAACGCTATTCGTTTATTATATGTTCGCATTTTATACCTCATCTACTGTTGTAACAGTAATCCAATCAGTTAACTCATTTCTTTTAACAAAGGATCCTGTTCTTGGATTTTCTATACTGTAATCTGTTATTTCTCTTTCATAACGATATTGCAATATCTCTTCAGGGCCAGATGGTGCCTTAACCACAAGCCAACGCATTTCAAATTTCATATTAAATCCTTTAATCTTGCTATTAAATATTCATCTTTAGTATACCATCGATGGTCATATACTGGAGTTTCCGGACCTGTATACATTGCAGTAACACAATATGCAAACTCTAACCATATTCTACGCTTTGTTATATGGCATAGTCTAGGAATTAGGGTAAACTTTAATTGTCTACCCATAACACATCTTTTAAAATGATAGTCACTGGCTAATTGTGTAGTCCAATCACTTGCTGGCATTATTCTGTATCCGTTCTTTTATCTGTATTAGAACGATGTGCCATATAGAAAACACCTACTATATATCCAAGTAATAATCCCCAAAAGAAATCCATCATGTACCCCACTCGTTTTTGAACAGTGGTACCTGGAGTCTATCACTATAACGCCAGCCTAAACGCATTGCTTCAAGTGCAACATTTTTTGCATTCAAGTTATACACACTTTCAACGCCACCACATGGCATCAAATACACATGCCCTCTAAATCCATTAGTACGATATTGAGTAACTGCTTTCTGTGCTTCTTCTACATCTTGTTTAGTTGCAACAACAAACTTTAAATATGTACGACCCGTTTGTGAGTACTCATTAATGATGTCAGGACATATTGCTTCTTCCCACTTCTCACCACTGATACTAAGTTTAGGACTAACACTAAATGTAATTGCACCTCTAGAACGATTAATTCCCCACTGCTGCAAATAACTTTTCAATTCTTGTTGTAGAGATTGAGTGCCATTAGTTTCAAAAGTTAGTTCTTGTAACCCTTTCATCTTGTCATGTGAAAGTAAATCAATATAACTACGCTGCCATCCTAGTAAAGGTTCACCTCCTGTGATAACCAGATGTTCTTCCATCCAACGATTGTGTGGAAGCATAGACATAATACTGTCAACAATACTATCAGTAGTAAGTACTGGACTCAAGTCTTTGAATCTTGGATCCCAACTAGCATAACTATCGCATCCAGTACTAACTAATGGAAGTTGCGTATACTGATTATATAAATGTATATTGGCAGCAATATCTTCTACTTCACGACTTAGTTCACCCTTAGGCATACCAAATCCTGCACATTTGAAGTTGCATCCAAATGTGCGTAGAAAGACTGAAGGGACACCCATATATCTACCTTCTCCCTGTATACTATAGAAGAGTTCTGCTACTTTTAATTTTGCCATTGCACTATTCCTTTAATGATATAAACATTTTTTGACATTATAGCACAGATTTAATAGAAACTCAATACTAAGATTACCAAATTAATCACAATATAATACTTTAATATTAGAATGAGTTTGAAGTACACTACATGGAATATGTTCAGTTCTTTTACCCCATAGTGCTTGTTTAAGCATTGTAAATTTATTAATACCTTGTACCATTAATACAATATGCCTAGCACTCATTATAGTAGACAATCCCATTGTCATTGCAGTGGTTGGAACTTCATTTAACGATTTAAACCATTTACTATTGTTTACTCTAGTGGATTCTTCCAACACAATTTGCCGAGTAACTGAATTAAATTCCGAACCCGGTTCATTAAAGGCTATATGTCCGTTGTGCCCCAATCCTAATATTGCTAAATCTAATCCACCGTGCGTATTAATAATGTTATCATAGTTAATATTAAGCAGTGGAGAAAATATATGCAATTGATTAATATTTACTTTAGAATATAAATGTTCATACATAAATTGAGTATACAGTTCGGGATGACCGTTTGGTAGCCCCACATATTCATCTAATTGAAAACTATATGTGTTTTCCCAATTGATTGGACGTAATACTAAGTTGGCATACATTTCTATGGGTGTATTACCTGTAGGAAATGCAATTTTGCAAGGGCCAATAGAATGTTTAATAGTATATTCAACAATGTCGGCAACTATATCGGACATTGCAACATTGCTATTAATATACTGTATATCAATCATTTAGATATTCATTATCTTCTCTATGACCCACTCGCATAGCCATATTACTATCTGTTTCTCTGACTTCTACTTTACTACACCATACTCGGTCTTTCTCACCGTAATTAGGTAAAAAGATGGTATTAATATATTCGTACAAAAAGGCTGCAATTCCCTCACATCCAGTCTTTTCTACTTCAGTTATCTTTGCTAGTTTTAACTTACCCAAGTTTAGTAAATGTTCACGCATTGGGTCATCTTCAGCGACTAGTAATGTATGATCAAACCAATCTTCTAATAAGCCTTTTAACGGTTTTAAACCACCAAAGTCCATGCACCAATTACGTGCATCAAGTGTATCACACTCAAACTCGAAATGAAAACTTAATGCATATCCGTGTATTAAATTACAATGACTGTCTGCACGCCATTGACGATATGCAACCGGACCTAGTTGATTATAGGTCTTTGTTGAAATATATTTTGCCATGTTGTTCTCCTATGTTATTATAGCATAGGACGCAGAATTTTTATACCGGGATGAGCCCATAAGAGACCGGTTATATTATTTATCCTTTGCTGCTTCAACTACTCTTTTACGCAAACTTGAACTACTAAAACTGTGATCACGCCCATTGAACACTAATTCAATGTTACGCTGTTGGCATATTCCATAACCGGTAAAATCTTTATCTTTGTATTCTACACCTAAAATTCGTACATCAATGGGTAATGTAAGTAGAATATCTTCCAAATCTTTTTCTGTATTGTAAACTACAATTTCATCTACGAATCTCACTGCACTTAAACTAATCTGTCTTTCAACAATACTTTGAATGGGTGCATTCTTTTCAGGGCGATCCCACTGTGCATTGTTTTGTAATCCAGCAATAAGATAGTCACAGTGATTTTTAGCTTGGCTAAGCATTGCAATATGTCCGGCGTGAAGTAAATCAAACTGGCTAAAAGTGATTCCAATTCTAAGCCCTTTGTCTTTTAGTTCTTTGATTTTGTTGAATATCATTTTTTTAATGTTCTCCACATTTTTGTTTTAGAATGTTCATCTAAGAATTCTTTTTCGTCGGCATAAGTAGGTGAATCAGCCATGATTTCATCTAATAACCATTTGATACGATGTAAATCTTTTTTGATTTCCCAAGTAGTGTATCCGTCATTATGACCAGAATGCAATTCTACACCAGCCATATAAATTTGATGATGAACATTGGTGTAGTCCATTGGTTTACGAAATCCCATTATTTACAATCACACTTTCTGCCTTGAGAACAATTTTTATTGCAATCAGATGATTTATCCATAAAAACTAAAATCAATGCCAATGCACTGATACCGATAATTATAAAAATTTCCATTAATTTTATCTCTGTCTTGCTAGTTGATAAAATTCTGCTCTAGCAGCCGGGTCACTTTTGAATCCACCACCAAGTTTACTTGTAACGGTTGAACTACCTGTATCTTCCACGCCGCGTGATTTTACACAATAATGTTGTGCATCAATCATAACCGCAACATCTTCTGTATCAAGGATGTATTGTAAGGTGTGAAATACTTGTTCTGTCAATCGTTCTTGTATTTGCGGACGCTTGCTAAAGTATTCTACTATACGATTGATTTTACTCAATCCAAGCACTTTCTGATTAGGAACATATGCGACAGTAGCAAGACCGTCAATAACAACAAAGTGATGTTCACAGTTTGATTGTACATTGATATTGCGTTCACACACCATTTCGTTGTACTTCATCTTGTTGTCAACTGCGGTACATTTAGGGAATGCTTCATAATCAAGTCCCCAAAAGATTTCGTTGACATACATCTTTGCTACACGCTTTGGTGTATCCATAAGACTATCATCAGATAAATCTAGTCCCATTGTTTCCATGATAGACTTGAAATGACCTTCGATGATATGAATTTTGTCTGTACGAATGAATTTGTTTGGAGTAGTAGGAGTTTCAACTCCCATCTTAACCAAATGCTCGTGTACTTTTTGACCCAACTCTGGATCTGTTTTTGTTTTATTATAACTCATAGATAACCTTCCTTTGTGATGGTTTGTTTTTGAAATGTAAGATACCGTTGTGTATCTTACATTATTATTTATCTTTAGTACGTTACGTCCATTAAATTCTTCATCATTACGTACTTGTCGTACATAACACTCAATTCGGTGTCAATACCAAGACCCCAATCCATTACAGCCTCAATCTTTAATTCAGCCAACTGATGTTCATTGAGATGAGGGAAAACGGGTTTTGCAAATGATTCCCAAATTTCCTGTTGTGTTTTCACTTTACAGTTGACTTTGACTTTTTTGCTGGTTTTTTCTCAACACTAGCAATAGCCTCTTTGACTTCTTGTAATAGGGCATCCCAATCCCAAACTAATTTAGTTTTGCCATTTGGAAATGTAGTAACTGTTAAGTGAGTACCTTTAACTATCTGTACAACATCCGGACCGGACGCATCAATAGTTACTTCTGACTTCTTTTTACGAGTTGCCATTATTAAGACTTGGCTTCTTTTCTTGCTGTTTTTTCTGCGGTGATTTCGTTACGGCGAGCCTTAACTGCTTTTGCTAGTTCACCCAATGCTTTACGGGCACGGGTTCCAGCTGCTGCATTACCTTTTTCAAACTTTTCATGTTCGTATTCGTATTCTGACAATTGTGTTTTAATATCATTATGTGCGTTCATTTTTGTTTCCTTTAAAATTTAGATTCTCTAGTATGTTTACGATAATCTGTAGTCATTCGTAACATATCTTCGCCCTTGCCTTCAAGTATATCACAGATTCTGTCTATGGTGCTATCATTACGGTCACTTATCTTTCCCATGTTAACACTAGGAGTATCCAATAATGTATATAATTTATTCAGTGCATCTTCTATACTCCAGGGAATATATAAACGCCCAGGGTCATTAGAAAAAGTCTCAGGGAAAGACCGATAAGCAGGGTATAAAACATTACACCCAAGACTATCTGCTTCACTGACTGTGTTGGAAACCCAATCTTGAAGGGCGCAATTAAACACAACACGACTATCATTAACGATATTATAGTAATCATTTTTTTCTAAGTTTTCATATATTTTAAGTTTGCCGGCAAGAAACAACTCGCGGGTACGAGTCATATAACTTTCGTTATTTGATTTCAACAAACTACCACTGCATACACAAAACTCTAGTGTGCTTTTTGGATTATGATGAAAATATTGTTCAATAAGGTCCATATAAAAATCGGGCTGCTTCTCTTGATCCCAACGTGCAGAAAACACCACACGATATTTACGATCAGCAAATGGTTTAATATGAGTAACACGACTCTGTACTTCTGCCTTGCCAAATGCTAATCCACTGATATTGTAGATCGGAGCCTTCCAACCTGCAATCTTCATGTGCATTACCATTTCTTCATTAGTAGCAAGTACACCATCTACAAATGAGTCAACCATTTTTTCATAATGTCCCATGAAATGTTGCATACCCCATACATGAACAAAATCGTCAGGATCAATGGACTGAGCAAGACAGCGAACATAAATCCTAGGCCGGTGAGCAGAACCGATTTGCTTAAGAATATACGGGAGGCTTTCGATTCCAGGCTGAAACATATCCTCAAAGTAAATAACATCTTCATTGGTTAATTCTCCAGCCTTCATCATTTTGATTAAATTCATCAGTTGTGACATACCAAAGTATGTACGACCATGTGCATCTAATACTTGACCTGTTACAATTGCTTGGTCATTGCTAAGAGTTTCGCCGGGCACAATTACATAATCAAGTTTTCTTTTCTTGAATACAGTTTCATTCCAGTCTTGTAACTGCAGGGTGTATCTTGCTTTGTAAGGTTCAAGCCCCATGTAATATAGTTTTCTCATTAGTTCTTCCATTTGTCCCATTGGCGTAAAATCCAGCTGCTGGAATTTATCTTGTTTTCTCCACCGACCCCAAACATAAATTTTACTCTACTATCAGTTATACTCATTTCGGGTATATTTTCTTTAGTTCTATCACCGCCGTTTGCAAAAATTAATTCATCATCTGGACTACAATGTAGTAGTAATTGTTCTATTGCTTTGCAACTAGAACCATTGTCATCATTGTACACGATTGTTGCAGTAACGTCTTTAAGATTGCCAACTATAATTCTGCGTTCACTTAGCGGCATAAAAGGTTGACCCTTTTTACGAGCCAACCATTCGTCACTGTTCAAACCCACAATCAGTTGATCACCTAGACTCTTGGCAGACCTAAAGTACTCAATGTGACCACTGTGCAGAGGATCAAATCCACCAGTGACCAACACTATTTTCATGGACGAGCGTTTTCCTGCCATTGGTCTTTAGGAACCTTACCGGTAATGAATTTATTAAATTGTCTACATGCATAACTCCGCATGTCATACAATTCTGACTCATCATATTTGTATCCAAAATTGACACAAAATTCTTTAAATTTATCAAGATCCTCAAATAGTTGTTGAACGCGGGGATTAGGTTGAAAAGTTAGTTTTGCCATATTAATTTCTTTCTGTTTAATAAAATTTAATTGTCCAATTGGATTGAATTCCACTCTTTAATAATTGCTATCAATTCTTCTTCACTGTTACATAATGTTTTGGTAGTTTTCCAATCATTTTCTTTATCCTTACCGCTAATTTCAAGCATCCATCCGTTATCATACCGATTGATACTAAGTGATTCACTTACTTTTAATAATTTAGTTAATTTTGCCATTGGGTTCTTTCTTTAAATACTAACATAATGCACTGGTCTACTTACATTATAATAAATTGTAGCGCCGTTCTCATTATCTTCTGAGACAGTTATTACAATATCACGATTGGGATAGCGCCGAGATATTTGTTCGTACAAATCATCTGACATCATCTCACAACTTTTATGATTCAATTCCAAAGTACCTTCTTTATACAAATTTTCAAGCCAGCGTTTAAATTGAATAAATTCAATATCCCGGTCATTATGAAATATTTGTATTGATACATTAAAGTGAAATATATGCCTATGCGGATTAGATAAAAATGAAACATCATATTCATTTTCTGTTTTTAAATTAATATCAGTTGCCGCAGCCGGATAGCAATGTATCCCTTCTTTTTGAAAGGTTACATATATCATACGTTTAGCCTGAGAGCTAATTCGTACACGTTTTTCAAACAGTGCCATTTCTACAGGATCCATTATCTATCATCCTCAATGTTAATACGTTCATGATCTTCTATCCACTGAAGTTTATCTAACTTAGAAAGTTCAGCATAATACTTATCTAGTTGATTTTTTTCAGTTTCTATGTAGTTTTCATCCGCTTTAGAACTTTCTAATCTTCTAATTTTATCTTCAGATGCTCTACATATTTCATGTAAATGTGTTATATGATTTTTATATGGCATATTATTTTCCTATTACTTCATTTATATCGTTACTAACTTCCTCAAACAATTCATCATACATCGACCTAGAATTATCAGTTTTTTTACCACTGCTGCTCTGACTACCTGATTGAAATTGTTTATAATAACTATCATCCGTTTCCTCAAACAATTGCTTATGCTTAGTCCTAGAATTATCAGTTTTCTTACCACTGATGCCCTGACTACCTGATTGAAATTGTTTCCAATAATTATTGTGTTTATCAATTAAATCTACCGCTTCTTGCTTTGTACTTTTTGAAAAGATTTCATCAACCAATTCTGTAAAAAATCTACCACCCTCAAACTGATGAGCCAGCATTTTTGGAATTAACCCCGTTTCATATTTACGATTGGCTTCTTGAACTGCATTCATATGCATCCAAACATTATGACTTTGAAGCAATGTATAACTCAATGTATCCCAACTTGTTTTAGTTTCTTTACCATGTTGACCGATAAACCCCTGACCACGATAGCACAAATCCTTAAGTGTAAGTATATCAGTTACTGGACTATCTGTAAACACTTTATGGATGTTTTCAGATAATACAGCGTCCCTAAACTTGCGAGTATCATTAGCATAAGACTTTTTCTCTGCTGTCTTTTCCATGCTATAGGACCATTTTTTATTATGTTCAATATTAGTATTGAAATATGCCAACCCTTTAGCAGCGGCAAAGAATGGGCTTGCACAATCAAATGTAATTTGAAGTTTTGGATTGTGATATTTACGAATTGCCTTTTGTATATCAGTAAACAATACTGCATATTCCAATATACTTGTACCCAAACAATGAATCAAATCGTGTTTACCTTCTTGTAGCAATCCGTCATGGATAATATCTACCATCCTTGTTAACATCAAATGCGGATCAATTTTTACCTGACCACCAAACGCCCATCCATTAAAATGATTTTCTGGATATATAGTTGGGTCGCAATACTTTTTCATTTCAGCATACCATGTGCCACTAGCAGTATGATCACGCCCCTGTAATACATTTAAAAACTTACATTTGCCCGAACGATTTGCAATGAAATATTCATTATTAATGTGAGTGGCAGTAATAGCTTCCTCAATCTTTTTTATACCATGTAATGAAACCCCGTTCTTATCTTGTAAATGATAAGTAAATTCAGATTGACTTGGGATATCTAAACACATACCGTAATCCATGTATGTATCCATCCATTTCAATACTGCTTTACGTTTTTTCATAGCACGAGGACAGTTAGGATCTTTCCAATCTGCTGGCCATTGACCTTTTAAAATTTGAAATCCACCACTATCTCCCAACATGAAAGTACCTGCTTCACGTTCACGTATGACAGATTCATTAGGATCATCTACTGTTGTATCTAAATTAGCGTGACCAGCACTGTATAGTCCCCACTTGTAATAGTAAAGACCTTCTTTACTGTTAAGAAAGTTTAGTTTCTCAACATCACCATTAAAACTTGCAGGGATTCGTGTTTGGTCAAAATAATTCTGGCCCTTGCGTTGTTTACCTAAGCCAGCAATATAAAAACTACTGACTGCGGGTAAGAACAATGCCCACTCTGGGTTATGCTTTGCTGAAAGATTGTCTTGTTTCAAACTGTTACTTCTTTCTCAATCAAGATTTTAACTATTTCTAATTGTTCTTGCTTTTGCGTAATAGTATCCATCAAGTCTTTGATAGTAGAATTAGTTTCGGCTAGTGCTTCTAATTCCATTTCTTCATCACGCTTTTTTCTAGCCCAATCAAGTAATGATTCTGCGTCAGGAGTTAGTCCTACCGTAACATATCCCATATGGAGTGCAGCCCAACTATTACCGTCATATATTTCCATATTTTGATTATTAGTATTGAATCTTAGATTGCCTACACCTTGTGCTCCACCGTAGGTAACAATGTGATTGTTAGTATTAACGCCAATTACATCCATATACTTACCGTGACGATTAATGTTCTTTATCATTTTTTATTTGCTAGATTATCTTGCTCAAAAATCATGTTATTTAATAACTGCAGGTAATAGATATGTGTATTTTGCAATTCCACTGTCAATTACTATTTCTAATGCTCCGGCATCTGCAATGCGAATCATTTTATCTCCTGCTAAATTTATAATAGCAAGAAATTGTTTAACAGGAAATTTCCATACATTAGTCAACGTGCCTGTAACCATGGGATGAAATAGACAATTACCTGAGTGAGTTCCTAAATCACCAAAGTACATTTTTAAATCTCCCTTTTCAACTTTCAATGTAAAATTTACATCGTCGGCAGATTGTTGTTGTTTTGTTAAACGCATTATTCCTGCGATAGTGGGTTCAAAACTTACGTCCCAAGTAGTACCTCTAAATTTCATTACACGCACTTTTTCTTCTGCTAAGGCTTTACTCATAAACCGATAATCATTAATAAAGTCGCCGTCTTTAGATTCAAAGTGAATTCCTACAGGAGTTCCCGGAGCAGTTGTACTTTGCGTAACATTGATTTTAGCATTTTCATCATAATTATCAAATCCAAGTATTGTCTTTAATTTAGATAAATTAGGCATACCAAACGTACCAATAAAATCAGCGATAGGATTTTTAAATTCCCCGATAATTATAACTGTTTTGTCTTCGGCGGCTGCATTAATGATAGTTGATGTATCTGTACCAGTAATTTTTACAGTATCTATTCCTTCAATGCCATGTGTATAAGCAACTAAATCTTTTAAATTATCTTTCATGTTTTTCCTTTATTAAAAATTGTAATACTATTTAGGTATTTTCTATGTGTATTATAGTGGATTTTTTTGCACAAGTCAACACCAGTTTAACCAAATGAAAATAAATCATCAAAAGTTGATTTAGTATCAGTGCTACTACGCAAATCCCAAGACAATACGCCCAATAAATTTTCTATTTTTTCATCAATCAATGTGCGTTCCATTCCATCATCATTAAATGGTAATTCTTTGAACCAGACCGGCAATCTTAATTCATCAGTGGGATATGCTATAGAAGTATATCCCATTGGATTTTGTTTTAATTTACATACAACTACTTTCATACCATCCATTATTTTCATTGAATAGTTATCATTATGCACTCTACGTAAAGTATTCCAGTTTAGTGCAGCACGTACATGTCCTGGCATATTTGCCTTACCTGTTTTACTATTTTCTTCTTTATTGCCATATGCAGTAAGTTTGTTAACTGATTTCGGACTACCTTTAGTCCAACTTTCCTGACGGCTCATTTCATGTTTAAAGGTTTTAATAATTTCTATAACATCATCACGTTGCTTGCCAGATAAAACCAGTGTTAATACAGACATTAAAAATTCTTGTACATATTTAGGGGTATCAGCACGTTTTAAATCAAGTCCCATGGCTTTAATATATCCCATTTTACCATCTTTATCTAAACGTTTACCTTCTTTATCATAAATGTTTACTGCATACCTTTTTTTAGTAATAAACAAACTACGGTCTGCTACTAGTTCTCTTCCAGCACGAATAATAGATCCGTTTTTTCTTGGACAATGAAATGCTTTTTCCATAAAGACAGGAAACTCTATGTTAATTTGCTCGGCAATACCATCATACAATCCGATACAAGTTTCCTTTGACCATTCCATTTTACCTTCTTCAACTTCTGTTTTTACTGCAGGCCATGCACTAAAATAACAAGAGTCAGTATCACCATACACTATTCCTTGACCTGTGAAATCGTAGTTACCTGTGATAATTTCATTAATGTGAGCACTCATGTGTTTTACAATTTGCCTACCACATAATGTTACACTCTGACCAATACGTTTGTCATAGAATCTGCAATGTTCATTCAACAATGCACCATATGCAGAGTTCAACAAAATCTTACGAACAAGTTGACGTTTATCCCAATAATCTTTATCTTCAATAGTTGTAGCATCTTTAAGTTTTTTCTGCATTACTTTTCTATCCGAGTACCACCTAGATAATAATCCTGGAATAACACCTTCATTTGCATGAGTAAAGATAGTACCATTAGCACTAATCATATATGGATTATTACTATCAAATAGTAATTTCCATATTTCGGCCGCACTCATTTCAACTTCAGTTCCGTCAGCATAGTCCAATGTTAGCATCATACCTCTATCTTGATTTAAAATTGAGGTATATTCCAAACTACCAAATAGTCCTTCCCAAAGCACACTGCCGGTGACATCATCATCACCTTCTTTATGTCGTTTTTTCTCACGTGCCAAGCGTTGACTTTTATCAAGCATGTACTGATCAGTTAAAGTTTGTCTGACCTGAGCAACAATGGTTTCCGGGGACATGTTAAGAGCGCGGATTGCTGAGGGGTAGAGCGAATTGATGTCCACTGCGCCGACCCATTCATGAATTCCCGTTTTGGGAGTAGCAACATAGGCACCTGCCGCTGGTTGTGTTTCTTCTGCATTTTCGACCTTTCGTTTTTTATCTGGAATAACTACTCCGCGGGCATGAGCCTCATTCATAATTGCCATTTCAATCATAGCAACAGAGCCCATAACCGTTGGTAACAACACAGTATTTTCATGTGCTATTTGATTAGCAAGTTCTAAAAACTGTAGTTTATTATGAATTTTAACTAATAGCATTGTATCTTGCCTATTATATTCAATAAACTTTTTAAAGTCTTTGTTATATAATTGATCAAGTGTACCTTCGTATTGAGTTTTATTTTCCCCTACTTCCATTTCACCAATGGCATCAAGTTTATAACTATGTCTAGATTCATAGTTATATTTTTTGTAAAGTTGTAAATAGTCTAAATGTACTCGTCCAACTAAGTCATATGTAGTTTCCTCTTTGCCATATCTTTCATATACTCTAGGTTTGGGAAGTTGTCCCAATAAACAAAATTTTCTAGTATCATTTTTACTCATTATCCTAGTAACACGATTAACCATATATGGTATATCGTATCCCTCTGAGTTCCATCCAGTTAATACATCAGCATCTTCAATCAATGTAAAAAATGTTTCAAACATTTCTATTTCATTGGTGAATAACATTGTATTTTCAATTTCACTAGTAATCTGTTGTGCTGTCTCACTACTCATATGTGTGGGAGCAATTACTAATGTAACTAATTGACCTAGCCAATCTAAGTAAAGTGAGATAGCAGTAACCGGATTGAAGGGATCGCTAGTTGGACTAAATCCTTTTTCTGAATTGAAATCAACTTCAATGTCAAAAAAGCAAGTATGTAATTTTGGTGCGTCAACGTTTAAATAGTTTTCGCTCAAACAACGAAAAATAGGGTTAATATCGCTTTCAAAGATTTTTTTATTAGCAAGAATTCTACGTTCTTTTTCAAATTCGCTGCGACTTCGTGTTGAGAACCTAGTTACCGGATCACCATATAAACTACGATGTTTGCCTTTAGGGTCAGTAAAGTAAAGTACATAATTGGCAGGGAATTCATTGTACTGGCGTACACCCTTGCCATCTCTTTCAATTACAATTATTTTATCTGTATTTTTATCTAATACAGCATCTACATAACTCAAAGTGTTTTGCCTACTAGTTCAAGAATGTGGTTAAGTTCGTCATGGTCTTTATTAGTTTGCCCTAAACTTGCTTTATGGGCAATTTTGATTGCTTTTTTCAAAGTACTTGCTTTAATTTCCATTTCTTCAGCAACTGCTTTGACTGTATCGGACAATCCTCCGTTGAGTGTTTCAATTTCATTCAATACATTCATGCCCTCATTTACCAACTGGGTAAGTTTAATTTTTTCTGCGCCACTAAAAATTCTATCACTCATTAAAATCTCCTTGTTAATGATAGATTATACAGTAGTAGGATCTTAAAGTCAACAAGTTTGTTTACCTTTTATGGTAAAAACGGGCGTAGTATATTATTTCAATTTATTGAAAAATATTATGATGTTGTTCGCCGTAAATTTTAATATATTTTCCGGCCATTAAATCTGCTAAGGCTTCAATTGGGCTACCCGGATAACTAGATCCTGGGGTAATCATATTTAATTCACCTTGCCGTACGTGAACCAATTCATGAAACACAGTGCGTAAAATATCTACTAAATTACGATTTTTTGCATAAACCCATATATTATTTTCACCGGGAACATGCCCTCCGGTATGATGATTGTTTTGTGCTTCTTCAGTATCCATACTTAATTCTATGTCCGGTTTAGTTTTAATTTTTAATTTTTGACAAGCCCAATCACAAAACTTATCCACTTCGTCTTGAATATCCAATGATGTATTTTCATCCAATTTGCTTTTAATCCAATCATCCGGTGACCGATGATATTTTTTAATAAACAAATCGTGCAATGCTTTACCAGTAATACGATGCCTTTTTGCTATAGTTGACATTAATCTATCAATAGTATCATAATCATGTTTATCCAAAGATGGCAATTTTTTAGCCAATTCAGTTGCAGGAGATTCAATAATAAACTCAGTATAACGCATTATGTATTTATCAAATTAATGCTCACTTTATACTTCCCAGTAGCGAATTGGGTTATATAGGCAGCAGCCGCCTCACACTTACAGTAACTAGTACTGGTCCTAAGGGTGTTCTTATAAGTCATATATATTAGGATGTACCTTCACTAAACCACGGATCAATTATTACCGGTTGTCCGTTCTGTCTTAGCATGACATTTGCTGTATGCAAATCCCATCCAAATTTGTTGATTCTGCCCGTGTTATATAATATTTGCATTACAGTATACAGCTGTTTGTACATGGCATATGTTTTTTTACTTGCAGGATTTTCTAGTAGACTTTGCCAAACTTTAGCAAAGGCATTAGCATATTGTGGGCTGTAATTTTTCCATGTGTTCGGGTCTGCTAGTTCACGCTCCATTGTTTCCCATGGTTCAGGGGAACTAGTGAAATGACTCAGGAACCAAATTAAACCCTCAACAAACGAACCTTTGGGAATAGAAGATAATTTCTCCATCTCAATCTGAGTATAATCTTTACCGTTAATATCAATCGTGTTTACTTCATTAAATCTAGGAACACACGCCAAATCTTGCCGGCTCATTGAAAATTCATAAAACTTACGAAATACTTGTTCTGCTTTACTACCTGCATCTTCTGGCATCAATATCTTAATTACATGACTGTCATCTTTTGCCCAAACAGTAGCATCAGCACCAGACCCCACATGTGAATACCCTGCCGCTCTTAATTGATTTGATATCTTTCTAGCGTTTGGTGTGTCTGTTTCTGCTTCGGTGGTGAATTCATTTGTGTTAGGGTTAGTTAAACGAAATTCCATACCAAAGTTTTTATTGAATGTTTGATTCAATTCCCACTCAGGTAGTAAACGTGCAATCATCTTAGCATACAATCCAATACGAGAATCTTCTTTGGCATCAAAAGTTAATTCTGATATTTCATTACCATACTCTTTAATGAATTCACGGGTAATATCAACTGCGGTTGACATTACTTCTGCCGAGTTACCTGTACCAGTCTTACCCCAAACATCTAACCTGACAGGATCGGCTAATTCTCGTTCAATTCTAAATTCAAGAATCCAATGAGTAGGGCCATCATTATCGGATTCCGCACCATGCGCCTGCCAAGTATAAGTTCTATCGCCAACACTAAAACGAGCACTGGCGTATGTGTTATCTCTGCGTATCCATTCCCAGTTTTTCTTACCAGATTGAAATATTTCGGTTATGAATTCGTTTGCTCTCATGCACCACTCCAAATTGCGTATAGACCAGAAGTAAATGCTGTGCCCCCGTAAATCTTACTCAATTGAGTTTTAACATAAGCCTCTAATTCTTTTCCAGTTGAGTTAGGTTGTACATCAAAGGCAAAAAATTCGTCATTATTTCGGTCTCGACCGCCTCGACCAATATAATCGCCTCCCAATTTGCCCATGATAGTATCAATATTTTTTTCAGCTTGTTCTTTGTTCCCTTGATACCCGCGAGAATTTCTTGAGTTAGGGGTCAGGTTGTAATCCTCTATACCCACATAACCTTTCATCTCAACACCCGGTATACTAGCAAGGCTAACCCAATTTCTACGACCGCCGGGTGTTTGTGAATCACCAGCAACCAATGGCCGTTTCATGATAGTTAATACAATACCATACAATGCTGTAGCGATGCCTTGACCTCGATAGTCTTCGTCAACAGTGATAACCTCAACTTGTAATGCACCAGGTAATGGAAACCATCTTGCCGGTGATATATCAAGGTTACCAATCAATTGCCCGGGGGTAATTTTGGAATTATTCCAAGACTCCACTCGCTGAAGATATGCCCACTGTGATTCTTTTGGTCCTTTAACAGGCCTTGATGTTGCTGCATTGATATAATCTGGATTTTTGGGATCCCAAATGCTTATTTCTGCGGAATATCCAGGAGATGTAACAGTGTATACAAATCCGCTACCCCCAGGCAACTGAGTTGGAGTATTTTTAAAACTTCGTGGTATCTCCAATGATTTCTTTCCGCCTCGGAAATCTTTGGCTTGCATAGTTGCAATACCTTCGTTAAATTCACTTGCTCTCATGATCTTACCAATATAAAAGGTTTATCACTGCCAAGATAGTCCAAAAACCCCATTACCTCTTCGGGATATTCTTCTGGATCCAACAGTGTGTATCCACGAGCAAGACGCTTAATCATTGCTGTGTATGCACCTGCTCTGCCACCAGTTGACTTGGCACTGAATGCAATATAAGGCGGTTGGTACTTTTGCAAGTACTGGCTGATGGCGTTAACAACAGTTGCCAAGACTCTTGCCGCATCACCTTGCCCGGTCAAGTCATAACTACCGCCGCGTTTAAATACAATTTCAATCCCTCTGCCATATCCTGTTGGGGTAAATGATATGTCAATGACTCTACCGTCTGCATCGTGTGCTTCTGCGTGTACTTCACCCTTGCTGGCAAACTGGTTATCCCATTGCAACGGGAATGCCGTTTTGGCATCAAACAGTTCTGTTATTTTTTTGTGTTGCATTTCCTCCGCTACCCCTTGCTCTTTCCAGAATTCTGCATATCCGTTTGATCCAAACCGATAATTTACTACATAGGTAGGCGCACCGTCCTTAGTCCATTTGTATTGATATTCGCGGCGATCTGGGTCTTTGGTTCTGATATAGCCTTTTGCTATTAGTTTATTTTCTAATGCATCTAATCTATCTTGTTTGTTGGCAGCAATTCTGTCCGAGCCTTCCGCCACACCTTGCTTACCCTGACTCATTCTGTATAAAGTATTCAACTCATCCATCAGAACCTTGCCTGCTTGTTTCGCATCACCGGTATGTTTCATAACTTGATAAGCAGTATCAACAGCACTTAACATTTGTTCTTTGCTAGGTATCCACCCTTTACCAATATTGGCAAAAAGTTTCATAATTTGCGGCAAGGTCTTTATTAAATGTGCTCGGTATTCTTCTGCGTCATCGTCAAGGCTTTCTGTCACACCTTGCAATCCATCTAAATGTTTTTTAACTTTGTTCAACCCTGCTTGATCTAAGTCATCCAAATGTTCTTTGCCTGTTAATCGTTTGGTAAGTTGAAGGAAACTGGGTTCGTCATCCCACTTCACACCCTTGTGGTCTGCCAATTTGTGTATGGTCTGTGGAGACAAGTCCATCATGGCAGT
>Ga0209190_1000539_pt1 | contig 27640 bp, 39 predicted proteins | sample M_140205_XF_Meta_FD_187315 | JGI IMG/M metagenome (GOLD analysis project Ga0209190, IMG submission 187315) | Freshwater microbial communities from Lake Montjoie, Canada to study carbon cycling - M_140205_XF_MetaG (SPAdes) (version 2) | ecosystem: Environmental > Aquatic > Freshwater > Lake...
GCGCAAGACACGCCTCGGTTGTGAAGGGGGTACGGCTACCATTGGGTCATGGCAACACCGAGGACTGGAGTTGGGCGTGGCAAGAAGGCCGAGCCTGTCGAGCGCAAACGTGCGAGAGGTGCAGAGATTCGTGGGGGCTTGAAGGCGCAGCCGATGCCGGAGTCTGCGTTGGCGTTGGTGGATTTGGGTGCGATACCGGAAGCACCGAAAACTTTGGGTCAAGTTGGTTCGGCGTATTGGGGGATTTATTGGACGGCTGGTCGGAGACATCTATCGGAACTTCACGACACTCCGCTCATGACCAGGTTGTGTTCAAACTTCGACAGGATCGCAGAGCTGGAGATTTGGTTGGGGTCGGATGTCGAGCGTCGTTGGTATACAAGTCCGAATGGTCAGATCGTGACTCATCCAGCAGTCAAGCAGATAGATCAGATCGATGCTCAGAACACGGCTTGGATGAGTTTGCTTGGTTTCACTCCGAGCGACAGAGCCAGGTTGGGCTTGGCAGAGATAAGGGTTGCCAATGAGCTTGACCAGTTCAGGCAACGCAAGGCCAACGTGGTCGACACCGAGGTTGTATCCGAAGTCTGATGGTGCGTTGGTCAGCGACTTTGCAAGAACTTTTCTTCATGTGTCAAAGGGTGTTCGTGCGGGTGAGCCATTGGTGCTTACTGGTTGGCAGTCTGATTTATTGGATAATCTTTTTGAGCGTCGTCCTGATGGTCTCCTTCGTTATCGGCGAGCGTTAGTTGGGCTTGCTCGTAAGAACGGCAAATCACTTCTTGGTTCTTTGATTGCGCTTTACAATTTGATTGAAGGTGAGCCAGGTGCAGAAGTGTATTCGGCAGCAGGTGACCGACAGCAAGCAAGAGTTGTGTTTAATGAGGCGAAGTGGCAGATCACTCAGTCGCCAGCGTTGTCGGGTGTATGCAAGGTGTATCGGGATGTGATTGAGGTTCCGTCTACCGGTGCGATCTATCGAGTGTTATCTAGCGATGCCAAACTTCAACAAGGCCTTAACCCGTCGTGCGTGGTGTTTGACGAGTTGCACGTCCAGCGTGATAGTGAACTTTGGGATGCGTTGACTTTGGGTTCGGGTGCAAGAAAAGACCCAATGATTGTTGCAATCACAACAGCAGGTTTTGACTTGGACACAATCTGTGGACGGCTGTACAACTACGGCAAGCAAGTTATCTCTGGCGAGCGTGACGATGAGCGGTTTGGTTTCTGGTGGTGGGAAGCACCGGAAGGTTGTGCTGTTCATGACCGAGATGCGTGGGCGCAAGCCAACCCGAACTTGGCTCAAGGTTTGCTGGACATGGAAGACATGGAAGTCAGCATGAATCAGACTGCTGAGATTCCTATGAGGCGTTATCGCCTGAATCAATGGGTCAGACAGGAAGACTCACCTTGGCTACCGGCGGGCGGGTGGGAACAATGCCAATCAGAACTACAACTTGATCCTGACTTGCCGATGTTTGTGGGGATTGACATGGCCTTGAAGCATGACTCGATTGCGGTGGTGTTATGCCAACCTCAAGGTCATCGTCTGGTGGTGCGAGCCAAGATTTGGATTCCTGATGGGGCGATGACAGACATCGCAGCAGTCGAGCATTACCTTCGAGACCTGCATCGTCAGTTCAATGTGCGTGAGTTTGCGTATGACCCAGCGTTCTTCCAGCGTTCAGCTGAAGCGTTAGCTGACGACGGTTTGCCAATGGTTGAGTTCCCGCAGTCTGCGCAACGTATGGTGCCTGCAATCGGAACGCTGTATGAGTGCATTGTGAATCAGCAGTTGGCTCATGATGGCGATCCGATGTTCACCGATCAGGTGTTGTCTGCTGTGCCACGTCAGACTGATGCTGGGCTTCGTTTGTCTAAGGGTAAGTCTCGTCGCAAGATTGACGCTGCGATTGCGTTGGCTATGGCTGTGGATCGTGCGACTCGACGTGAAGAGGTAGCACCTGTGCCTGGGTTCTTTGTAGTCTAGGGTCATGCTTATTTTCCTGCTAGAAGTTTTCTCAATCTTGCTCATCGCTTATGGACTATTCTTGATAGCAATTCCATTAGGGCTGATTTTTGTCGGCCTGTCAGTTCTATTGTTTACGGCTGCTTACGAGCGTGGTCGGAAAGGTAAGTAAATGTTGTCAAGACTGTTAGGTAATGGCAACGAGGAACGGGCGGTTTCGTTTCAAAACTTGTTTGCTTCTGGTGACACGTTTAGTTTCACTACCGCATCAGGAACAACAGTCACGCAACAAGACTCACTAAAAATTGAAGCGGTCTATGCGTGTGTGCGCATGATTTCAGATTCAATTTCAACGCTACCTGTAGACACATTCCTTCGCCTTGATGGGACTCGTCGTCCATTCCGTCCACGACCAGAATGGTTGGATAACCCTGAATCAGGTGTGACCCGCATCGAACATTTCCAGCAGGTGTTGGTTTCGTTGATGTTGAACGGCAACTCGTTCACTCGTATCTTGCGTGACGATCAAGGTATCGCAGGTTTGGTTGTTTTGAATCCTGAGCGTGTTGAGTGCAGTCGTGACCGTGAGACTCGTCGTCCGATTTATATCTACGAGGGTCGTGATGTAATCACAGCTGACAACATGATTCATATCACCGAACTTCGTTTGCCTGGTGATTTGCGTGGACGCTCCCGCATAGAACTCATCAAAGAAAACTTAGGTCTTGCTAAAGCGTTGGAAGAGTTCGCTGCACGATTCTTTGGTCAAGGTTCATCAGCCTCCGGCATCATCGAGTTCCCTGGCAACCTGACCCGTGAGCAGGCTAAAGACTTGGTATCAGGGTTTGAGGAAGGCCATAAGGGTTTGCGTCGTTCGCATCGTCCTGGTGTGTTGTTCGGTGGGGCGAAGTTCACGAAGACAACTGTTGACAACGATTCTGCACAGTTCTTAGAGTCCCGTCGTTTCGCTGTTGAGGAGATTGCCCGTATCTTCCGTGTGCCTCCTTCAATGCTTGGTGTGACTACGCCTGGTGCGATGTCGTATGCGTCTGTTGAACAGAACGGCATTCAGTATGTGACGCACACGTTGCGTCCGTACATAGAGAAAATTGAGGAAGGCTATTCCCGTCTGCTTGCTGGTCGTGCGTTCATGAAGTTCAATGTGGACGGTCTGCTTCGTGGTGACCAAGCGTCACGATACGCATCATTCTCCACCGGCATCCAATCAGGTTTCTTGTCAATCAATGACATTCATCGTCTTGAAGATATGTCACCTGTTGAGGGGGGAGACTCGTATCGAGTGCCACTCGCCAACGTGGATTTGTCAGCTGCGAACTTGGCTGAGATAGACCGCAAGGTTCTTATGGCTCAACGACTAATCACCACAGGATTTGATCCTGCTGATGTGTTAGCAAAACTTGGTCTGCCTCCGATGACACACACAGGAGTTCCATCAGTCATGTTGCAAGGTATTTCCAACATTGACCCTGAAGACCCAAAGTCTGCTTATGAGGTGAAGTCACAGAACATGGATATAAATATGCCTGAGATGGTGATGAACTATACGCCTCCAGCGATCAACATTCCTGCGCCGATCATCAACATTCCTGAGACCGTTGTGCGTGTGAATGTTCCAGAATCTAAACCGACGATTCGTACTGTTGAACGGGATGAGCATGGTCGGATTTTGAATATCATTGAGAGGACTGAGGACTAATGGCAACAGGTATTTCTTCTTATCTTGCGAATGCTTGGTTGGATGCTTTGGGTAATGCAACAGCGTTCTCGGTGACAACAGCGTATGTGAAGCTCCATGTTGGCGACCCTGGTGCTTCTGGCACAAGTAATGCTGCAACTGAAACAACTCGTAAGGCTGTTGGGTTTGGTGCTGCTTCTGGTGGTGCTTTGGCTTCTGATGCTGATGTAACGTGGACGAACATCGCTGGTTCACAGGATGCAACACATTTCACCGCTTGGGATAACTTGACCACAGGTAACTTCTTGTTCTCTGGAACCATCACAGGCAACGCATACACGGCTGGCGACACATATACAATTTCGTCTGGTGCTTTGACTGTTTCTTTGACTGTCGCTAGTTAGGTTTTCTGATGGCCGTTTCACGGTTCATTCTTGACCAGTCACAACTCAACAATGCTGACTTCGGGTTAGATGGTTTCAGTCCAGCATTTGTTCTAAATACTTCAACACTTGATTCGATAGCCAAGTTAGACGGTTTCACCTTCACCACAACTGTCACGGCTTCGGCTGGTTTAGGTGGGTTGGCTAGTTCTGCGTCAGCGTTGGTGTCTCATCAAGTTACGGCTGGGGCGGTGTTGGGTGGGTTGGTTGGTGCAGCCTCAGCGTCGGTGTCGAATGTTGTTTCTGCTCAGGCGGTTTTGGGCGGTGTTGTTGGGTCTGCTGGTGCAACGGTCATACATAGGGTTTCGGCTCATGCTGGTTTAGGTGCAGGTGTTGGTTCGGCTACTGCTTCGGTGTTGAATGTCGTTTCGGCTCAGGCTGTGTTGGGTGGGTTGTCTGCGAATGCGAATGCGAACGTGTCTGGTGTTGTCACGGCTTCTGCTTCGCTTGGTGGGTTGGTTGCTTCGGCTAATGCAACGGTTGATCCGGCACCAAGTCCACCGCCAGCTCAGTATCCAGGTGGTAATCCTTGGTACCGTCGTTCACAGGTTGTTCAGCAACCCAAGGTTGAGGAGGTTGTGCAGGTTGTAATTGATTTGCCTCGGTTGCCTCGTCGAGTGTTTGGTGCAGGTTCGTCGTCATCGTTTATGACTTCTTCTGCGGTTGGCGTTGTAACATGGTCAATACTGGAAGATGAAGCAGAACTACTGCTTTTGGTATGAGGTGACATGACTTTGAGTTCTTATGTTTATACGGTGAACACAACGCCTAGGTTGCTTGCTGACGCACCTCTCAATCCTGTCAAGGTGACAATCCACAACAACAACCACCAAGCGAACTCGATTGTTTATTTGGGTGGTTCTGCTGTTACGACTTCAACTGGTTTGCATCTTGATCCTGAAGCAACTTTATATTTTGTTTTGAACAGTAGCGAACAGCTCTTTGGTGTTGCTGCTAGTGCTTTGGATTGTTCTTTGATTGTGCAGCCGTTCTGATGCCATATTTTATTTCTGATAAGAATGCTGACTGTGCTGGTTGGGCTGTGGAAAAGGAAGATGGCGAAGTGATGGGGTGCCATCAGTTAAAACAGGATGCGGTAGATCAGATGGTTGCAATTTCTTTAGATGAGGATATGGAGCCAGGTGGCGAACGTGCAGTTGATTTGAAATTGCCTAGCTACATCCAATCGGCTGCTGCTAAAGGTTTGGAATATAACGCTCAAGGTTTAGGTGGTGACGGACTGATTGAGCGAACTATTCGTGAGGCACGTTTAATGGCTGACGGGAACATCAGCGAGGATAAAGTAATTCGGGCTAATGCTTGGGGTGCGAGACATCTTGTTGATTTGGATGCTTCACAGAACTCTGAGCCTGACGATGATGCTTTTCCTGGTGCCGGTGCTGTGGCGTTCTACCTTTGGGGCATTGACCCGCTTGATCCTGAACCTGCGATGACTTGGTTTGCTCGTAAAGCACAGGCCATCAAAGATGATCAGGCTGGGTCATCACGGTCAGCGAACGCTTCCGATGTGGTCATCGTTGACATTGACGGGACACTTCTTGCTGGTGGTGAAGGTATTCAAAAAAACATTGACTATGTGAACGCTCTTTATGAGAAGTTCTTTATCTACATTGTGACTGGTCGTGGTGAAGATGAGGAAGATAAGACCGTTGCCGAGTTGGCTGATGCCGGAGTCAAATATGATGACATTGAGTTCAACGAAGATTTAAGCATTCCAACCCCTGAATACAAGGGCAATAAGGCTGCTGACATTCTGTCTGAACAGACTGTTGTTTTGGCGATAGATAATGATCCTGCTGCACGTCGAGCATATTTTGATTTAGGTATCAAAACCCTTGACCCTAAGCGGATCAAGTCTGGCGATATGCCAACCTTGCGTAAAGCATCAGCGTTCCACCGCAAAGATGAGCAGGACTTTGGTAATGTTTCTCATATGACTGAACAGGTAGAGACACGCAGAGTTACCGTATCCGATTTTGAGTTGCGGGCTAACGAGTCCGGTGACGGTATGTCATTTACTGGTTATGCAGCTGTGTTCAACTCACCTTCTGAGCCGTTGCCGTTTATTGAAACTATTGCACCTGGTGCATTTGCACGTTCATTGAAGGCACGAAACAATATCCGAATGTACATGAATCATGACTCATCAATGTTGTTGGCTACGACTCGTGCTAAGACTTTGCGTTTGCAGGAAGACTCGAAGGGCTTGTTGGCTTCGGCTGATTTGCCTGAAACTTCTGTTGGTAAAGACCTATCAATTTTGATGAAGCGTGGTGACGTAACCTCGATGTCGTTCGGTTTTACGGTTCCTTCTGGTGGTGATCGTTGGTCTGAAGATGGCATGAGTCGTGAGTTGCGTCAGATCAAACTGTTTGAGGTTTCGGTTGTGACAGGCTTCCCAGCGTATTCGGCAACTTCTGCACAGGTTCGCAGTTTTGATGCGTTGGCTACCCGTACCGGTGTTGATGCTGACAAACTTGCTGACGCAATTTTGGTGTTGGAATCTGGAAAAACTTTGTCACCAGATCAGGGTGCGTTGTTGCGTGAAACTGTTGCAAAGTTGGAACCAACACCAACTGCACCACCTGCGACACTTGGCCTGATGGCTAAGCATCTTGAACTAATCAAGAACTTCTAGTACTCTTTTAGTACTGCGTCGAATGAGTGGAGCCACCTTCGATGTTGCTGTGTACGGAGCCGTACCAGGTTTAAGTTAATTTCCTGCGTATCCAAAACACTCAACATTCATCCCTAACGGGAGAAGGAACACATCATGAAAGAATATATTGACCGTCAGGTTGAGATTCGCAATCGTGCATGGGAAGAAGCCAAGTCAATCTTGGACAAAGCCACCGCAGAAAAGCGTGACCTCTCAGCTGAAGAAAACCAAACCTATGAGCGAATCTCAAAGGAACTGGACGAGCGTGCACAGACCATCGCAAAACTTCGTGAAGACGAAGCTCGTGAACTGCGCCTCGATGCAGCAACCCGTGACATCGCCTCACAGGCACGTCCACAAGAATCAGCTGCACCAGTTGCAGATGATGCTTCGTTCCTCCGTTCACTTGTTATGGGCGAAAAGCGTTCACACACATTTGAACGTCGTGACATCACCAAGGGTTCAGCAGGCGCACCTGTACCAACCTCGTTCTACAACCAAGTAATTGCACAGGCTCGCCTTGTTGCACCGATCTTGCAAGTAGCAACGATTTTGAACACCGCCGGTGGCGAAAACCTTCAAATCCCTTCGCAGTTCAGCTGGTCAACAGCAACTCTGCCAGGTGAAGGAACCGCAATCAGCGAGTCCGATCCACAGTTCAACTCGTTCGTGACCTTGGGTGCTTACAAGTACTCATTCTTGACACAGTTGACAACGGAACTCATCGAAGACTCTGGTGTTGACATCCTCGGCTTCTTGGCAGAACAGACTGGTAACGCTCTTGGTTATGCAGTAGGTTCGGCTTTGACAGTCGGTTCAGGAACCAACCAGCCAAAGGGCATCGTCACAGCATCAGCTGTTGGTGGTACCGCAGGCACCGCAACCGCATTCACCGCAGACAACTTGATTGACTTGCTGTACAGCCTTGATGGCGCAGCACGTAACCTTCCTGGTGTCGGTTGGATGATGAACGGCAAGTCAATTGGTGCAGTTCGCAAGTTGAAGGACACAGCTGGAAATTATGTATTCCAGCCAGCTCTTTCAATGGAATCACCAGACATGCTTCTTGGCAAGCCAATCTACGAAAACCCTTCAATGGTCGACGTAGCAACTGGAACCAAGTCAGTTATCGTCGGTCACCTTCCTTCGTACTACGTACGTACGGTTGGTGGAATCAAGTTGGAGCGCAGCGATGACTTCGCATTCAACACCGGCTTGGTGACTTTCCGCAGCACATACAGGGTTGACGCAAATCTTCCACAAGTTAGCCACATTAAGCACCTCCTACAACCATAAGTTGAAGGTAGTGCAACCGATAGCAATATCGGTGTAAGTTTGAGGGTAGGTCGAACACGCAGGGCGACCTACCCTCATTTCTTTTTATACCCTGCGACCTGCGAAGGAGAGAACGGTGGGAAATGCTCGTAATCGTCAAGAACACAATGGTCGAGTTACCAGACCTAGAAGCGGAGATATTGCTCCGAAGGGGAATAGCGCACTTGCCAGAGCGGGCAGATTTGCCGATCCCGACACGCTACGAATCCTCTGGTATTCCAACGCACCATTCGCACCAACCGGTTACGGCACCCAAACAGCGCAAGTCGTCCAAAGGCTCATCAAAAAACACGAAGTAGCAATCCATGCGATGTATGGCATTGAGGGTATGGCTTCTATTTGGAATGGGATAAAACTTTATCCACGAGGGATGTCAGCGTATTCAGATGATGTGCTTGTTGCGCATTGGATGGATTGGGCTAATGGCAATCGTGACATTCCAGCGATGTTGATGACGTTGTTTGATGTGTGGGTGTTGAAGTCACCATCGTTGGATCAGGTAGCGAATATCGCTTCTTGGGTTCCGATTGATCATGCGCCTTGCCCGCCTGAAGTGATTGCTTGGTGCAAGCGTCCTAATGTGAAACCGATTGCGATGTCTAAGTTTGGTTTGCAAATGTTGCAGAACGCTGGTGTTGATGCGATGTATGCGCCTCATGCGTTTGAAAAAGTTTTTGCTCCGACACCGAAGTTGGCTAATAGTCGTGGTGAGATGACAGGTCGTCAGCTGATGGAGGTTGATGAGGACAGGTTTGTTGTGATGATGAATGCTGCGAACAAAGGTCAGAATCCTTCACGCAAATCTTTTGCTGAGAACATTCTGGCGTTCGCTATCTTCGCTCAAGACCGTCCTGATGCTTTGCTGTATTTGCATACTGAACGTGATGGTGCGATGGGTGGAATCAACTTGGCTCACCTTCTTGATGCGTGTGGTGTGAAGCCTGAGCAGTACAAGATTGTTGACCCTTACGCTTATCGGACTGGTTTCCCTCAGCAGGCGTTGGCTGCGCTGTACACCGCTTCAGATGTGTTGTTGGCTTGCTCGATGGGTGAAGGTTTCGGTATTCCTGTTATCGAGGCGCAGGCTTGCGGTACGAGGGTCATCGTTTCTGATTACACGGCTCAGCCTGAGTTGGTTGGGGCTGGGTGGGCTGTGGACATTCAGCCGTTCTGGGATAGCCATCAACGGTCATGGTTCTGCACCCCTCAGGTACCGTCCATCGTGGATGCCCTGATACAGGCCTACGAGGCTCCTAGAGGCGTGTGCCAGGAGGCTGTGGACTTTGCAAGCCAATATGACGCTGATGCCGTATTTGAGAGCCATTGGAAGCCAATCATGAAGGAGTTGTCGGAATGGTGCCAGTCATCATCATCCCCGTCCTAAACAGGTATGACCTGCTTGACAGGTGCCTTCGGTCGATTGACTATCCGGTTGAAACTCTCATCATCATTGACAATGGTGGACAGTCCACGTTGCATGATTGGCCTTGGGTCATTGACCGTCGAATGGTCAAGAACTATCACGTCTGGTCTATGCCCACCAATCTTGGTGTTGCTCCATCATGGAACATCGGTATCAAAGCAACACCTCACGCTGACGGTTGGATCATTCTGAACTCTGATGCGTTCTTTGAGCCAGGTCAGTTAGAAGTTTTTTACAACGACTGCAAGCCTGATTCGGTGACATTGACTGAAGCTCAACCTGGTTGGTGTTGTGCATGGATTGGTTCTGAGGTTGTTGCCAAAGTTGGGTTGTTTTCGGAATGTTATGTTCCCGCCTACTTTGAGGACAACGATTTTCAGGAACGGGCTAAACGCCTAAATGTCGAGTTCTGGACTTCTGACGCTGGGGTCATTCATGACAACTCTTCTACTCTTTTATCTGCACCAGAACTACAGGAAAAGAATGCGAAAAGTTTTGCTGCCAATGGTGCGCTTCATGCGATGCGATGGCAGTCAGGTTTACCTGATGCAGGTCATTGGGATTTAACACGACGAAGGGAATTGGGATGGGACTAGAGGACTACAACCTTCTTCACGAAGGAGAAACAATTTATGTCATCGGGTCAGGTGCGACCTTAGATTATCTGTCACCTGATTTCTTTGATGACAAACTCAGCATCACGGTCAATTTCTCTGGGTCAGTTTTTGGGATGAAAAACTATTACTGCTTCAGTCATTATCACGGCGACGCAGTTCATGAGGCTCGACTTGATGAGTCAATCGCAGTCTTTACCCCGTTACGTGAACATGGAACCGATGCAGAGTTTCAAGGCTTCATGCCAAAGATCGTGACGTTCCATACCCGCACCGGCAGACCAGGTGTGTCGTTCAACCCGCATGACAAGGATTGGCCTGTTGAGTATGACCAGTTGGTTATCGGGTCTTCAGGGATTCATGGGGCGATGCACTTGGCTGCATACATGGGGGCGAAGTTCATTGTGTTGGTTGGGGCTGACTGCGGTTCGCTGGGTGGCAAGGACAGGGTTGATGGTTATGTAACTGGCGATACTCATTGGGCTTTATATGAGCAACACCTTCGAGCGATGAAGCAACGGTTGTGGGATGTGTATTCCTGTCAGGTGTATTCGTTGAACCCGTTTGTGAACTATTCCCTTGAGGGTGTGAAGTATCGTGGTGCTGCGTCAATCAACTAGAATCGGAACACCATGACCATCACGAACGGTTACGCCACACGCAATCAAGTTAAAGCTGCTTTGCGTATCGGCACAGCTGACACCATTGACGACGACCTGATTGATAACTGTGTTGGTGCAGCGTCACGCCTCATTGATGGTTATTGCAATCGTCGCTTCTGGTCTGCTGGAACAGCGACCCGTGTCTATCAGGCAGAAGATTCCTTCTACTGTTCCATTGATGATATTGCTGGAACGGCTATCACGTTGAGAACTTCATCGTTTGCTGATGGCAACTTTGATGTGACATGGACTGCAACTGATTACCAGTTGGAACCGTTGAACGGAAACCTTGATGGGTTGACGTGGAGTTACGACAAGATTCGTGCTGTTGGCGATTATCTGTTCCCAACGGTGAACGCTAACTATGGTGAGCAGGCTTTGGTTCAGGTTACTGCTGTTTTCGGTTGGCCTGCAATCCCTGAGCCAGTAACTCAGGCAACGATCATTCAGGCTTCACGCATCTTCAAACGCTACGACTCGCCACTTGGGGTGGCTGGGTTTGGTGACTTGGGTGCGATTCGTGTATCTCGATACCTTGACCCTGATATGGCTCAGTTGGTTGAACCGTATCGTCGTATGCGGATTTACGCATGAGTTACTCAGTCACCGACATCAAGACTGGTCTCGCTAACGCTTTAGCAACTGTTCCAGGTTTGCGGGCTTACGCCCAGCAACCGGACAATATCAATGCTCCGTTCGCTTGGCCTATGTTGGATTCAATCACCTACAACGGGGCGATGCGTGGTGGGTTGGTGACCCATATTTTCGTGGTGTCTGTGGTTGTGGGTAGGTCTGCGGAACGTACAGCTCAGACTGCATTGGATGGGTTTCTGTCTTATGAGGGTACGACTTCGGTTCGTGCAGCGTTAGAGGCTGACAGGTCTTTGGGTGGGGTCGTATCAAATCTGTTGGTTGAGTCTGCCTCGAATATCTCCACGATGGATGGGAACGATGCGACTTACCTGATGGTTGACTTCCGTGTGGTGGTGTACGCTTAGTCTGTTGATTCGTCGTCCTGCTGGCGTGTATAGTTTCATTAGTTAATCTTCGAGTGCCGTGAGGCAGGAGTATCAAATATGGCAAAGCAAGTTCTCACAAACGTAGCGGTCACCTTCGGCACGGCGAACACCGACATCACTTCGTATGTCGCATCAGTAACGCTGAACCTGTCAAAGGCTGAAGTAGCTACAACAAGTTTCGGTTCGTCTGGTGCAGTAACTCGTGTTGCTGGTCTTGCAGACAACTCCATCACTCTTGAGTTGCATCAGGATTACCCAACCATCGAGAAGTTGTTCTACGATGCTTGGAATGCAGGTACTGCTGTACCAATGACAGTCAAGCCAAACGGTACTGGCGCTGCTTCTTCTAGCAATCCATCGTATGCGTTTCAGGCTCTCCCGTTAACTTGGACTCCAATTTCTGGGGCGGTGGGTGACCTAGCCACAGCCTCTATCACGTACCCAATTGACGGTGCAGTAACTAAGACTGGTACTGGCGCATAACTTTTCTTTAACAACCCTTACCTGCGGAGGTAGATAATGAAGATAGCCCTTGAAGTTACATCGGCATTGGATCAGAAGACTCGCACAGTTATTGCTGCGTTTCCTGATTTCATCGCTTTTGAAAACAAGTTCAATCGAAGCGTCGCAAAGTTTGAAGCAGAACTAACGCTTACAGACTTGGCTTATATTGGTTGGCATTCTGAGCACCGCCAAAAGAAAACTGGTTTAGATTTTGATTCGTGGATTAACGACATTGAGTCATTAGCGATTGGTGATGCTGATCAAGCTGTGATCGTCCCTTTGGAGACCAGTCAGCCCATTGGATGATTGCATACCTATCTGTTGAGACAGGTATCGCACCATCGGTGTTGCTGGCAGAAACTCCTCGAATGCTATTTACAATGCTTGCTTATTTGCGTTGGAGAGCAATTCATCTGAACAAGTAGTCTGTTGATATGGCGCAAGCATTCGGCAGAGCAGGAGAAGTTTCAATTACTGGTGGCAACGATGCCATTGAAATTGTTGGTATCAATAAGTTTCTCCGTGATGCTTCTAGAGCGAATCAAAAGTTTGACGCTGAAGCTCGTATTGCTGCTGGAAAAGTTGCAGAAAACCTTTTAGCCAAGACTCAAACTGAGGCTGGTTCGGTGACTCGTAATCGCCAAGCTACCGAGGTGATGAAAGGGATGAAGGTTGGCAAAGATCGAATCCCTAAACTTTATTTAGCAAGCAAATCTAGTTTTGTTTCAAAGTCCAATCCGAACAGGAATCGTAAGCGTAAGGTGACCAGAGGTGATGTGTTCTTTGGTGCAGAGTTCGGTGGTGGCAAGTTCGGCAAGGGGGCGAAGACCTCTGCTGGCGGAAGGTCGGTAAATAAAAAGGGTGAGTCCCGTGATGGGTATCGCAAAGGTGGCGGGTACACCAGCCAGTTTCTTCGCCATCGTGGCAGGGCAGGATATTTCTTTTGGCCTACTGTCCGTAAAGAAAAAGAGAATATAGCCAGAGAATATCTGGACGCTATTGAGAAGGTGTTGAAGACCCTTGACGATAATGCTTGACTTGAGCTGAGTTTCCTGTACCCTTCTAGGAGGAGGGGTTATGGCAGTTCTGTTTAAGAATGTGAAGTCTATTTATCCGAAGCCGTTGGCTTCGTCGTGGGAGCAGCTCAAAGAGTTATTGTCGTTCCATGAGGAGAACTCAGTCAAGCAGGCTGGGGCGTTGTGGTCTCCGGTTGAGTATGACTCTGGCACCACCAGAGGTAACAACAACGTCAGGTTTGTTGAGGCGTTGGTTGTGGACATGGACGGTGAAGCCTTTGATGATGCTCGACTAGACGGTTTGGAATGGTTTGCCTATTCCACCTATTCGCATCGCTTGGATGATCCTCACTATCACCTGGTCTTGCCGTTAGCGGAGAAGGTGCCTGCTTCGTTGTGGCGGGTGGTGTGGTCTGAGTTGCATGACCGTATTGGTTTGGTTGGTGACCCTCAGACTAAAGACCCTGCACGTATTTTCTATCTACCTCAACACGCACCGGATCAGCCGTTTGAGTTCCATGAAGGTCATGGTGTGTTGTTGGATTCTTCGTTCAGGTTGGATGTTGAACCTGTCATCAATCCTGTGTCGCCTCGCTCGAAGCAGGTTCGTCAACCTCGTCAGCGTCGTGCTGGTTCAGAGATAATGTCTGAGGCTTGGTGGAATGAGCCTGTAGATATTTCTCGTTGGGATGGCCTGTCGGGGAAGGCTTTATATTCTGCGATGCTTGATGAGTTTATTGCTTTGCGGAATGGGTTGTCTGTTATTGAGTAGAATCTTCGCATGGCTGGTGAGCGCACGTTTGTTGTTAAGTTTATTTCTGACATTCTCGGTGCCACCAAAGGCATCAAGAAAGTTGGGGATGACTTAGGAACCCTAGGTAAACAGGTTGATACTGGGTTCGGTCAAAAGTTCAAGAGCGTCATGCCATCGTTCAAACAGTTTGCGGTTGCTGGTACCGCTGCGTTTGCAGCTGCTAGTGCTGGTGCCTATAAGGCAATCCAATCTGCCTCTGACTTGGCTGAATCACAGTCCAAGGTTGGGGTGGTCTTTGGTGATTCAGCAAAACTTGTAAATGATTTTGCTAAGACTTCTGCGACTTCGTTTGGTATAACGAAGCAGGCTGCTCTTGAGGCAACTGGTACTTATGGCAACTTGTTCCAGGCGTTCGGTGTAGGTCAAGGTGAAGCAGCAACAATGAGTACAACGCTTGTCGCTTTGGCTGCTGACTTGGCTTCGTTCAATAACACAACTGTTGATGATGCGATTCTTGCTTTGCGTTCTGGTTTGTCTGGTGAAACTGAACCGTTGAAGAAATACGGTGTTGCGATTAACGATGTTCGGTTGAAGGAGCAGGCTCGAAATATGGGTCTCTATTCGGGGACTGGAGCGTTGAGCGTTACCGCTAAGACACAGGCTGCTTATGCTTTGATCCTTAAGGACTCGACGTTGGCTCAAGGTGACTTTGAACGCACGAGCGGTGGCTTGGCTAACCAACAAAGAATCCTCAAAGCACAACTATCGGATGTGACTGCTCAGATTGGTTCAGTCATGATTCCGGCATTCCTGGGTGCTGTGTCGTTCATCAACGATTCAATGCTTCCAGCCTTCCGTGATTTTGGTTCAGCTTTAGAAGAAGGCGGTCTGGCAGGAGGGTTTGATTTTATCGCAACTAAGTTCAAAGAATCTGCACCTATGGTGTTGGAGGCTTTAGGTTCAATGATTACTCAGGCTGTTGAATGGATTGGCACATCAGGATTGCCGATGCTCTTTGATGGTATCAACAAACTTGCTACGGCTTTGACGGATTGGATTGAACCTCGAATCCCAATGTTCATCGGAAACCTCACCAAGTTTTTGATGGCTGGATATGAATGGATTTATACAAAGGGTTTGCCAATGTTGTTGGATGCTGTACAGAAACTTGGTGACACGCTTGCCAGTTTCGTCGGTAAAGCTGCACGTCAACTTCCAGCACAACTGGTAAATATGCTCGTCACTATTGGTGGATGGATATTGTCTGAAGGTATCCCAGCACTTTTGGCTATGGGTACTCGACTTGCTGGGTCGCTAATTAAGTGGACTTTGACTATAGGTGGACAACTTATCGCTGGTTTGGGTGGGGCTGTGGTGGCTTTGGTTGCTGCGGTACCTGACATCTTTGCTGGCTTCGTTAAAGGTATTGCAAACATCGCAGTCAATACAGTCAAGGGTTTTGTTGGCAAGTTTGGTGAAATGAAAACAGCCTTAGCCAATGTTGCGGTATCTGTAGTCAACACTCTTATTGATGTATTCAATAAGATTCCTTTGATCCCTAACATCCCGAAGATTACTTTGGATACCAAGAAACTTGGTGCTCAGGTTGGTTTGACTGGTGCGCAACTTCAAACCGTTAACGAAAGATTTGATGACGTTAACGGCACTTTGAAGGTTGGTTCTGATGTGATGAACGATTTCAAAGAAGAGACCAAGAAGACTGAGACTGCTACTGGTGGTGCTTCTAAGACGATGAAGACTGCTAAAGAAAAGTTGGAGATGTACACGGATGCTTTGAAGAAAAGCACTTCAGCGCAGAAGGGTTTTACAAAGGCTCAAAAGGACACGAAGTCTGCTCAGGATGATTTGACTCAAGCCAATAGTGATGTCATCGCAGCTCAGGCTGCTTTAGATAAGGCCGTGTCTGGGTTTGGTGCTGGTTCACCGGAAGCGATTAAAGCACAGAAGGAATTGGATCAGGCTCAGCGTGGGGTTGAGCGGGCTGGGTATCGTGTCGAGGAATCGTTGTTTGCTGTGGCTGATGCTGAGAAGGCTTTGGCTGATGTTCGTGCTGATCCTGAGTCAACTCCTCAGGCGATTCGTGAGGCTGAGATTGCGTTGGCTGAGGCGAAGTTGTCTACGAAGGATGCTGTTGATGAGCAGAAGGATGCGACTGATGGTCTGATTGAATCGCAGTCGTATTTGAATGAGTTGATTGGTGGGGCGATTGTTGGTTCAGCATTTTATGCACAGTATTCTGATGCTTTGACGGAGGCTCAGAAGCGTCAGGCTGATGCACAGGAAAAGCTCGCTGATGCGAAGGATCGTGAGGCTGAGGCTCAGGAGCGTTTGAATGAGGCTTTGCAGAAGACTGCTGATTTGATTACTAAGTATCCGAAGGTGCTTGGTGGTATGCCGAACCCTGTTGCTATTACTACTGGCGCACAAACTTTGGCTGATAACAATTCTGGAAGTCTGTTCAATGGTGGCGGTATGGGTAATTTCAACATTGAAATCAATGCTGGTTTGGGTGCGAGTGGCATTCAGGTTGGTCAGGAGCTTGACCAGTATTTACGAGAGTATCTCGGTTTTACCGGTAAAGAGTTCTCGTTTGGTTCTATTGGGACTTTGTAATGGCTAAGACTGCGGTTTGGGGGGAAGTCCTCAAAGTCAATTTGGATGTTGGGTTTAAGTCCAATATTTTTAAGTTGGATTCAAGCGTTCTTGATGGAACTGATGCGCTTGAAGGTTCAACAGATTTCGTTGATATTACTGAGTATGTTCAAAGCATTACGATCAATCGTGGTCGTAGTAATCAGTTAGATACTTTTTCAACTGGCACGTTGTCAATCACAGCTGATGACCGTGCATCCGGTAGGTCGTTTGATCCGTTGAATACTGCGTCACCTTGGTATGAGGGTGAGTTGGGTATTGCTCCCCGAAGGTTGGTTGAGGTTTATGGTGGGTCTGCTGGTACTGCTGCGATGTTTAAGGGATATATCTATGACTTAAACATTGATTATGACGAACCGAATTTCTCCACCGCTCAAATTATGGCTGTTGATGCGTTGGCACAGTTGTCGCAAACAAACCTTGCAGGCTTCAACCCTTCGTCACAGTTGTCGTCTGATCGAGTGAATACTTTGTTATCTCGTAGTGAGGTTTCTTGGTCTACTGCTTTGCGTGAAATCAATACTGGTGTGGCAACTCTGGGGACTGTTGCTTATGCTGATAATGACAATGCGCTTCAAGCGTTGAACGCTGTACAGCTTGCAGAGAATGGTCGGTTCTATGCGTCCCGTGATGGGATGCTCGTGTTTGATCCTCGTATTCAGGTTTCGTTTGGGACTGCTGTGGCGGTGTTGGGTGGGACTGCTGCGACTGATCTTCCGATTCGTTCTTTGAATAGCGTGTATGGGGCTGAGACTGTTTTGAACCGTGTGTCTGTTCAGGTGCAAGGGTCATCTGTTTCGAGTGTGGTGAATGGTACGGCCTCGCAAGTTGAGTATGGGATTAAGAACTTTAGTTTGACGGATTTGCCTTTGGTGAATGATGCTGCTGGTTCTGCTTTGGCATCTACTTTATTGAACAGGTATCAGACTCCAGAGGTGGTGTTTGACGAGGCGAGCGTATTGCTTAATGGGCTATCTTCAGCGAAGCAGGAGTTGGTTGCGTCGTTGGAGATTGGCGATATTTTGGCGGTTGAGAAACGCTTTGCTGTTGGGTCGCCTTCTACGGTTCGACAGAACGTGGTGGTTGAGGGCATCCGGCATCAGATCGCTCCGTCACGTCATGAGGTGGTTTTGCGGTTGGGTCAGATTCAGTTGGTGTTGCCGTTTATACTTGACACCAGCAAACTTGATGACACTACTTATGCACTAACATAGGAGACACTATGGCAGTACGTCCAACATTCTCACCAGGTGACACCCTCACCGCAGCATCAATGTCAGCGTTGTCAAACAGCCTGATATCTATCAACGCTCAGACCGGAACGGCCTACACACCTGGCACAGCTCAGGTCGGTCAGTTGACGACTTTGAATAATGCAGCAGCACAAACGATTACTATCCCAGCCAACGCAACAACCGCATTCGCTATTGGTGACCAACTCAACTTCATGTTGCTCGGTACAGGCACCGCAACTTTTGCTGCGGGTGGTACAGCTGTCATTCGATCTGCTGGTGGCAAACTTAAACTCACAACTCAATACGCTGTTTGTACCGTACTCAAGTGGGATACCGACGCTTGGATTATGGTCGGCAACGTAAGCGCATAACATCATGCAAATCTTCGCAGGAGTGGGAGCAGGTGCAACAGTATTCTCGGTTGAGTATCTTGTTATCGCTGGCGGTGGTGGCGGTGGCTCTTCTCACGGTGGAGGTGGTGGTGGTGCAGGCGGTTATCGCACAAGCGTATCGGGAGCTACTTCTGGAAGAAATACTTCTGCTGAATCAGCAGTCAATTTTCTAGGTGGCGATAATGTGACTGTAACTATCGGTGCCGGTGGCGCAGCACAAACGGCAGGTTCCAACTCGGTTTTGAGTACTATCACATCAACTGGTGGTGGCCAGGGTGGAAGTGGAGGTAATGGTGCAGCGGGTGGAGCGGGTGGCGGTGGTGCTGGTTTTTTTGTTGCATTAGGCGGTGCAGGTACGGCAGCTCAGGGCTTTGATGGTGGTAACGGATATACAACACCTGCGAGTTATGGCGGTGGTGGCGGTGGCGGTGGTTCTAGTCAGAATGGAACCTCAGCTCTTACCAGTCTTAATGGTCAGCCTGGAGGCAACGGTCTTTCTAATAGCATCACAGGTTCAGCTGTTACCAGAGGCGGTGGTGGCGGTGGCGGTGGTGCTGCTGGTGGTTCAGCCGGTACAGGTGGCGGTGGTGCTGGTGCTGCTAGTGGTGCTGGAAGCCCTGGAACAGCAAATACTGGTGGCGGTGGTGGTGGTTCTGGTGCTGCGGGCGGTGCAGGTCGAATTGGTGGTGCAGGCGGTTCAGGAATCGTGGTTATCAGATATGCCGATACACTTCCCAACCTCACAGCAATCGATGGTGGTTTGACTAAAACTGGTGGTGGATTAACTCCAACAACAACAACTGGTGGATACAAGATTTATGAGTTCACGGCAGGCACAGGATTGATTACTTTCTGATGGCACATTACGCATTCATAGACGAAAACAATATTGTTGTTGAGGTAATTGTTGGTCGTGATGAGAACGATTTACCTGATGATGTTTTGTCTTGGGAATCTTATTATGGCGAGTTTCGTGGCATGACTTGTCTGCGAACTTCATATAACACTTATCTTGACGTTAATGGTGTTTCGCAACATCGTGAAGGTGGTACACCGTTTCGTGGAACATTTGCAGGTATCGGATACACATACGATCCTGATGCAGATGTCTTTGTTGGCTTTCCCATTGTGGAAACTCCATATTCAGTAACAGCAAGCTAATGATTAGTTACTTGGCAGGATTGCCACGAAGCGGTTCAACATTATTGGCAAGCGTAATGAACGAGAACCCGGATGTGTTCGTGTCATCATCCAGCCCGTTATGTAATGTTTTATACCATTCGCATCGATTGTGGCAGGCGCAAATTGCGTTAAAGGCAAACCCAAATCCGTTGGCTGTTCACAATTCTTTAAGTGCAATAGTTCCAGCGTTCTATGCTGACCGCACCGAGAAACTTATTGTAGATAAAGCATTCTCTTGGGGCGTGGCAGATAACCTTTCTTTGTTGTTGCAGTATGCTCCAGAACAACCACGTTTTATCGTCATGACAAGAAACCTTGACGATGTTATTGATTCGCTAACACGAATCGTATTTGCAAACCCAAATAACAATTTTGACCAAGACTTCACAGGCGAGCGAACACCAGAAGCGATACGGCAGCATCTATGTTTAGATGGTGGAATCGTTGATATGTCTGTTCGCTCACGAGACACGTTGTTGTCCCAACACCATGACCGTTGCTTTGTCGTCGAATATGAACGCCTAGTGAAATCACCACAACAAATACTAAATCAACTTTATGATTTCTACGGTATGGAACAATTTGTGCATAACTTCCATTCCATCACAAATAGCAATACCGATAACGACAGCGTTTGGGGAATCCCTGATATGCACAAAATTAAAACTTCTTTATGAACGACATATCTACACAAGCATTAAGTGTTCAAGGTGAATACAAGTAGTAAGTCCCGTTGGCTAGTCCTTGTCCCAGCGTTAATAGGTTTTCTTTTCACAGCATCGTCGGCTGAGGCTGACACGTTTGGTGTGTGGGAGTTCTCTAAGTCTTGTCTCGCTGCTGAGGGTGGGTCGGTTGTTCCGATTGAGGGTGGGTTTACTCTTGTTGGTGCTGATGGTGGGACGTGTGCTGGGAAGTCTCATTATGTTCGGATGCAGGCCACGATTCCTGAAGGCACTAATCAGATTGGTTTCTTGTGGTCGTATCAGACGAACGATGGTTCTTGGTATGACCCTCCACAAATCATTCTCAATGGGGTTATCACGAAGCTGACGAATGAGAACAACGCCACCGGATCAGGGTTGATTCAAGTTCAGGCTGGGGATGTGTTTGCGTTCCAGCAGTACTCGACTGATTCATGCTGCCAACCGGGCAACCTCACGATTACAGGCCTGACATTAGGCTTGGGTGAATGGGTATCTACAACCTCATCCACAACAACGACGACGACCTCTACTACTACTGTCCCGCTAGTGACTGTCCCTGTCACCAACCTGACTACTACGACTCTTCAAACAGTCGTGCCATCAACCACAACGGAACCACCACAAACAACAACAATCCCAGAAACAGTTTCAACGGTTACCTCAACTAGTTCAACGACAACAAGTACGTCAACGACTGTAGCCCCAACAACGACCACGACGACTGTGGTTTACACGCCTCCGGCAACGACAACTACCGTTCCTGAAACAACGACAACCACCACAACGGAACCAGAACCAGCCCCCACCACAACACTCCCGCCTCCGTTAGAAACAACCACATCAACTTCAACAACGACATCAACTGTCCCCCCTGTGACCACAACTCAACCAGATGTGACTACAACGCTACAAGCCCCCACAGATGAGCCTGAACCGCTCACCCAAACAGAACTACTAAACACCCTGAAAGCCCTCTCAGAAGCCACGACAGAGGCCATAGAAGCCATCGTAGATTCAGTCCTCAGCAAAAACCTAGACACCAGCCAAGCGACCCTGCTCATCACCAGCCCAGCCGTATTAGAAAACATCACCACCGCCCAAGCCGAACAACTCTTCAGCGAAATCGCCCCAACCGAACTCAGCCCCGACGAAGCCGAAGCAGTAGTCGAAGCGGTGCAAAATGCACCATCATCTGTGCGTAAAGCGTTTGAGTCTGTGTTGAATATCTTCCAAGGTTTCGCTGACAATTATGTTGCGCTGAACTCAACGGTGCCGGTGAAAACCCGTCGTGCGCTGATTGCGTTGAGTGCTGTATTCTTGACGGTAGCCCCTGCACCTACACGAAGGATTCGGTGATGAAGTTTTGGGGTGAGTTCCATGCGTTGATATGGACAATCGCAGCATCAGTCACCACGATTCTCACGTTGTCAGGCACGTTGCAACAGATCGTTATCTGGCTCACTTTGGCAGCTCTCGTTCTGCACTTCATCGGCGCATTCACCAATAAGGACAACAACTAATGGAAACCCTCAAGACCCTCATCCTTCGTATCGTTGCAGTATTCGGCTCATCAGCTTTGGCTGCTGTTGCCGGTGGTGCAGTCCTCGACGTGGAACTTTGGAAGGCAGCAGCAATCGCAGGAATCGTTGCAGCAGCCAAAGTCACCGAAGCCCTCCTTCGTGCTTGGTCATCTGATGGTGTGTTGACCAAGGATGAGATTGCTGAAGCGTTCGGCAAAGCTAAGTAATGGCATCCCTGAAGAAGGGTGCTGACCTTCCGATTATCCCTGTTGTTCTTTGCTCATGTTTGAAGAACGCTGTGCCTGGCAAGTTGCCACCGAAGTTACTTCGAGCGATTGAAGGCAAAGGCAAGTTGCACCAATGCGCAGCGGATGCGTATGAGGCGATGGATGCTGCTGCGAACGCTGAAGGAATTGACTTGTCTCCGACTAGCCAAGCTGACACATATCGCAGTTTGGAAACTCAGGAGTATGGCTTCTATCAAAGGTACACAACCGACGTAATCCCAAATCAGAAGCCGAAGGTCTACAAAGGCCAAGCCTGGTATCTCAAAAAGGGAATGGCGATGTTGGCAACACCAGGTCAATCGAAACATAACCTCGGAATCGCCATTGACATCGCTAACGCCAACGGGAAACGGCTGGAATGGTTGAAGAAGAACGCTGTGTCGTTTGGGTTCTCTTGGGAAGTTGTGCCAAGTGAGCCTTGGCATTTGAGGTACGTCGTCGGTGATAAGACACCGGAACGAGTCAAGGCTTGGTTGGCTTCAAAGGCTCAGGTGTGATGTGGAGGTTGTTCTCGCAGCGTTGGTCACCGCAGTTGGTGGAGTCATTACTACGATTCTGTTGAAGGTACGCAAAGAAAACACGAATGACCATGCAAGCGTCATGGAAATCCTGCGGTCAGTCGGTGGAAAAGTAGAGCGAATTGATAGTAAGTTAGATTCGCATATCGACTGGCATCTCAAGGAGGCTACAGGTGGGGAAGTTTCTAAGCGAAATTAAAGGTCAGCCCGTTGGCAACAGCGGAAGCATAGATTCCATTCTCGCCAAACTTGGTGAAACTGATGGTCGTGACTTGTTGGATGCGTTGAATGATCCAAACATTCGTCCGACCCAAATCATTAAAGCGTTGCAAGCCCGACAAATAAAACTATCTCCGTCAGTCATCACACGATACAGGGCTGCCAATGTCACTACTCAATGAAATACGCCAGTCGTATTATCCTTCGTGGCCTGTTGTACAACAAGGCAAGAAGTATGCACTCCCTGCAACGAAGGCATCAAAGACACCGCAACGAGATTATGCAGTCGCAGTCGTCCTACCCGACATGCAACTCGGATACTTCCGATCCCACAACAACACACTCGAACCCATCCACGACGAGCAAGCCTTAGACGTTGCACTCCAAATCGTCAAAGCCTCCAAGCCTGACCAGATCGTTTTGGTTGGTGACAACCTTGACCTGTGTGAGTTCGGCAAATATAGGTACACCCCAGCGTTCGCCAGAACCACCCAAGCTGCGATTGATAGGGCTAGTCAGCTCTGCGCACAACTCCGCAAACTAGCCCCAGACGCTCGCATCATTTGGATTGCTGGCAACCATGAGGAACGGCTCGGCAACTTCATCCTTGATGGTGCGGGTGCTGCGTTCGGATTGCGTCGAGGCTTGCGTCCTGAAGAGTGGCCTGTGATGTCGGTACCGTATCTCTGCAACCTTGACGACTATGACGTGGAGTATCTGCCTGGATACCCAACGGGTGCGCATTGGATCAACCAGCGTCTTCACGTCATTCATGGTGACAAGGTTGCCTCCGGTGGAAGTACCGCCCACAAGTATCTTGCGACAGTAAAAACCTCAGTCATCTACGGTCACATCCATCGCAGAGAATGGGCTGAACGCACTAGGGACGACCATGATGGAGCGAGAACAATCCTCGCTGCATCGCCTGGTTGTCTTGCCCGAATCGATGGTGCCGTGCCCAGCACTAGAGGAGGCCACGATCTTGACGGTCGCCCGTTGTATCGAGCGGAAGACTGGCAACAAGGTTTAAGCGTGGTTGAGTATGTGCCTGGTGACGGGGAGTTCAACCTTGAGATGATCCCTATTCGTGATGGTTGGGCTAGGTGGAGAGGACGAGATTATGTCGCACAATGAGATGAGGACGATGGTTGTGGTGAGATGGCATGACGCTCATTCTGCAACCGACACATGGACACCAATAGACGACATCGGAACCGACCCCTGTGAGGTCGTCAGCTGTGGATTCCTGCTCCCTACCAGCGATGGTGGCAAAGAAGACCACATCACGATATTCCAATCGAAGACTGACGCAGACGACGTTGACGGGGTTTTATGTATTCCAGTTGCTATGGTTCAAGACATGAAGGTCATGACCAAAAATATCCCAGGCTTAGCTCCAAGCAAGTAGACTAAACCTCGGATCGTTCGCCCGCCTTTATTGGGCTTGAACATCCCGCACACCTCCCCCTCCTTGGGTGTGCGTTATATATCGGACAAACGGAAGGAAACAACTTGCTGAAATTAACCGCAAGCCTCATAGCCATACTCACCTTTGGTGCAGGCGTAACTTACGCTCAAGCACCCCAATCAACCCAGACCAACCCAGCCGTAATAATTGAGCATCAACGGCAAATGCGTGAACTGATGCCACAAGTCGTAGAAGAAAAACTCCCCAGAGGAGTCCCAAAAGATAAGTCCAAGCGATGCCCACAATGGGAACCTAAGATCGCTGAAGCAGGCTTACCGGTGCAAACCTTTAGTTATATCGCTTGGCGTGAGTCGGGTTGCAATAGAAAAGCGGTCAATGCCCGTTGGGACGCTCAAGGTCAAATCGTGTGGACACTCAACAAGAACGGTTCATATGATTCAGGTCTGTTTCAGCACAACTCGTCATGGTGGTCAGCAACGAAGCAGGTCTGCGGTATTGATACAGGTTCAAGGCGCAAAGACCTAGAAGCCCTCTATGACGTGGACTGCTCAATAGCGATGGCTGTATGGCTCATGGAAAACACCAAAGGCAAACTAGCCAACTGGAATCTCTGACCATCCACCACATCGCTTCAGTCTTGCTCTAATGTCATGAATGACCCGAAGGAGGGCATCATGACAAACCGTCAAAAGCAAATAGGAACCGTAATCGGAATGGGAATCTTGTGGGGATTCTGGCTCATGCCAACAGCAGAAGACCTACCGGATGCGCAACCAGCAACACCGCTCGAATGGAAACTATTCATCGCACTCAACTTCGCAGCGATAATCTATTTACACATCTTGAACGTGCGTGAACATCAACTCCAAATCCGTAAAGAAGCACAGCAACGATATTGGGAACGAATGGAAACTCGTTCACGCAACAATCATCCAACCGCCAAATGAGTAGCGGTCATGTAGTTGATATGTGGTCAGACGGTGATAACACGTTTAGACCACAACGCCCAGACTGGCAAGAAAAAGCACGATGCAAAGGCGAGACCGAACTGTTCTTTAACGAAGGTTCACCACACGCAATCGCTGATGCGAAACTGTTTTGCGCTGGTTGCAACGTGCGTCGAATCTGTCTCAAGTTTGCGTTAGACAACGATGAGGTCGGTATTTGGGGTGGTACGACTACTATGGAGCGTCAAAGGTTGAAACGGTCTAGGAGGCGTACTGGTGACATCACCGCAGAAGCGTAAAGGTTCCGCAGCTGAACTTGCTGTAGCGAAGTGGTTGCGCAAACTTGGCTGGATTCACGCCGAGCGCAGCCGTTGTGGTTGGTCGGACGATAGAGGCGACATAGACGGAATGCCTGGAGTCTGCATTGAAGTTAAAGCAGAGAAGAAGATTGATATTCCAGGCTATTTGCGTGAGCTTGAAGTTGAAATGGAGAACGCTAAAGCATGGACAGGTACCGTCATCATCAAGCGCAGAGGGTCAACCAATGTGGATGACTGGTATGCGGTCATGCCTGCGAAGGTGTGGGGTGAACTGATGTTCATGCTCGACCAACCAACTCAAAACCCTGTTACACCCACCCCGTAGAAGTAATGCTTGACAAAGCAAATCAACCTGCTACTGTCAATTCACACCCATAATTCCCAAGCTCAGGAGGCCTGCGAAAATGACTACATCAGACGAGTTCAGCTTATTAGCCGAAGCACCAAAAGACCGTTGGGGTCGCTACAAAATTAGCGATCCAGCATCTGGCAAAGAACGTGGCTACACACGAGTTACAACAATCGCAAAAGTGTTGGACGATTCATCGTCACTTGCTGATTGGAAAACACGAATGGCAATCACCGGCATCGTTCAACGAGCCGATCTGCTTGCTCAAGCATCAACAGCATTAGATGATCGAAGCAAACTCAACAAGATTGCTAACGATGCCATTGATGCTGCTGGTGCATATTCACGAGCCAATCTTGGTACAGCACTTCACTCAATCACCCAGCAGTTAGACCTTGGTATGAAGCCACAAATCCTTCAAGGATTACAGGCAGATATTGAAACTTATGTTGCATCAATCGCAGCGTGGGACTTCGGTATGCGCAAGGAATGGATTGAAGTTCTACTCATTAACGATGAGTACGAGTATGCAGGTACAGCAGACCGAATCGTCACTACCCGTGATGGCAAGATTTGCATCTTTGACCTAAAGACCGGAACAGACTTGTCTTACTCTTTCGGTTCAATCGCAGTCCAACTCGCTATGTACGCAAACGCTGACTGGATTTACGACTGGAAAACTGGCGAACGCACAGCACTCCCAGAAGGCTTGGATATGAAAGAAGGAATCATCTGCCATCTTCCAGCAGGTGAAGCGACGTGCAAGTTCTACACAGTTGACCTGGAAGCAGGATGGGAAGCAGCGAAGATGTCGTTCGCAACCCGCAACTGGCGTAAGCGCAAAGACCTCTTCAAGCCTTATCAGTTCTCTGACGAGAAGCGGAGAGTCGTCGAGCCTGTGTCAAATCCGATGGCACAGGCCGATGATTCCGTCTCGCCAAAAGAGTTGCAAATCCGTCAAGAATGGATGAAGCAACGCATCGCCAACCTCACCCGTGAAGCCCAAGCGATGCTCATTCTTTGCTGGCCTGAAGGATGCCCCAAACTTCAGGAGACTTCACCGGAACAGTTACAACAACTGGTGAAGGTCATTGAAACTGTTGAAGCTCAACATGACATCCCGTTCTTTGAAGATGACCCAACCGTCAAGAAGCCTGCAAAGCGTAAGTCGAAGGCGTTTGACACGGCAGAAATTGACAGCATTCAATGAATAGCATTGAAGGTCGTGACCTAGATCAGACAGGCGACGAGCAAGCAGTCACCTATATTCGTGAACGCCTCAACAGCATTCAAGGTGCTGACAGGGCAAGGATGGCGATGCTTATCACGCAAGCCGAACTTGCGGGTCGCAGCATCAGCCTCAAAGAAACAAAATCTCTTCGAAGGTTTGAAATCGCCAGAGGGTTATTCCTTCTGTTCGACTCAGGCCAATTCGATGAAGACTTGGTGAAGGACATCTGTTCCCAAATCACCTCGCAGAAATACACAAAACCAGGTGAAGCACTTGCCAACCTTGACGTGAAACAAGCACAGCGGTTCGCTAACGCTTGTCACGGCATCGCACGTGACCTGCTGAACCTGATCTATATCCCAGAAACCAATCAATTCCACATAGAGGAGCAAGCATCATGACAGACATATTCCTATCCGATGGCGGGAGCAAGTATCCCGCTTTGAAGTTTGAGAATGTCAACGACACCCATTCCGGCACAGTCATTGAGGTCAAGAAACTCGAAGACCGTGACCCATC
>Ga0209190_1000540_pt1 | contig 27606 bp, 25 predicted proteins | sample M_140205_XF_Meta_FD_187315 | JGI IMG/M metagenome (GOLD analysis project Ga0209190, IMG submission 187315) | Freshwater microbial communities from Lake Montjoie, Canada to study carbon cycling - M_140205_XF_MetaG (SPAdes) (version 2) | ecosystem: Environmental > Aquatic > Freshwater > Lake...
GGGGCGCCCTTGCCTCCCTGCTGACCACACCGACCTCCGCATCACGGAAGCCGGCTTTTTCCATAAGTTGCAGGATTTCTACCTCGGAAAATCCCAGCCAGACATGCGCGTAAAGGGTGCGGGCCTGTTCGAAGGAATGGCTGAGCAGGTCGAGAACCATAAGACGACCTCCCGGTTTGAGAATTTTATAGGCCGCAGCCAGTGCCTTACCCGGACTCGCAGCATGGTGCAGCGCTTGGCTGAAGAGCGCGAGGTCGACCGTCCCGGCTTTGATCGGCGGATCCTCGATCTCGCCAAGACGGTATTCCAAATTTTTCAGTCCGTGCTCCGCCGCAAGCTTCGAGCCGAAGGCGACCATGGCGGGAGAGTTGTCGACCGCGATGATCTTTTTGGCGTTGGGCGCGAGCAGCTGCGAGAGGGTGCCCTCACCCGCCCCGAGGTCGGCGATGGTCATGGGCGGCAACAAGCGCAACAACCCGTGCGCCAGCGCGCGCCATGATCGACCCGGGACGTAGGTGCGGCCGAACTTGCCGGCCAGCTCGTTGAAATATTCGCCAGCCTTGTCGCGCCGCTTGCGCAGAACAAGCTTGAGCGCGGCGCCGTCCTGCGCGGCTTCGGGAAGTTCAGACGCACCCTCGGCAATGACCGCAGCCACCGCCCCGGGGATTCGCCCCGAGCGAGAGTAGTAAATATTTTTGCCCGCGCGGCGGTCGCCGAGCAGGCCCTCGGCCTTGAGTTGCGCCAAGTGGGCGCTGGTCCGCGACTGACCCATGCCCAAAATCTGCTGAAGTTCGGCTACAGTGAGTTCCTCTTCGCCCAGCAACCGTAAAATCCGCAGACGCGTGGCATCGGAGAGCAGCTTGAGAATTTTTACCGTGCTATGCATTTTGCGGTTGGCACGCATCAAAATATCATGATATGTTGATGCGTCACGAGAAAAGCGGAGCCAAACGGACCCGCCAATCTCGTGCTCAAGCATTACGATACCAATGACCTCTGACTTCATTTTTTCCTCCGAATCGGTGGGCGAAGGCCACCCCGACAAGGTTTGCGACACCATCTCCGACGCCGTGCTCGACGCCTGCCTCACGCAGGACAAAAAAAGCCGCGTGGCCTGCGAAACCCTCGTGAAGAGCAACATGGTTGTGCTGGCCGGAGAGATTACCACCGACGCCAAGTTCGATTTCGAAAAAATCGTGCGCCGAGCCATCGGAGAAATCGGCTACGTCAACGACGATGATGTCTTCCACGCCGACAAGGTGATCATCACCAAAGCCATCACCCAGCAGAGCCAGGACATCGCGCAGGGTGTCGACGCAAAGAAGGCCAAGGGCAAAAAATCCTCCGAGCAGGGCGCCGGCGACCAAGGCCTCATGTTCGGCTTCGCATGCAATGAAACGCCGGAACTCATGCCGGCCCCCATCATGTTCGCCCACCGGTTGGGCCGCGAACTCACCAAGATCCGCAAGAGCGGCAAAGCCCCGTGGCTGCGCCCAGACGCCAAGACGCAGGTCTCCGTGCGCTACGTCGACGGCAAACCCAAGGAAATCACGGCGGTCGTCGTTTCAACCCAGCACGCCGCCAACGTCACGCACGCCACGATCGAGAAATTCATCATCAACCACCTGATCAAAAAGGTCCTCCCGGCCAAGATGCTCACGAAAAACACCGAGTATCTGGTCAACCCGACCGGCAAGTTCGTCATCGGCGGACCGCAGGGCGACGCCGGCCTGACCGGTCGCAAGATCATCGTCGACAGCTACGGCGGCATGGGCCGGCACGGCGGGGGCGCTTTCAGCGGCAAGGACCCGAGCAAAGTCGATCGGAGTGCGGCCTACATGGGGCGCTGGGTGGCCAAGAACATCGTGGCCGCCGGACTGGCCGACCGCGCCGAAATCCAATTTGCCTACGCCATCGGTTATCCGAAGCCGGTCTCAGTGACCATAGACACATTCGGTACGAACAAAGTCAGCGAGAGCAAGCTCCAGCGCGCCGTCCTCGATACGTTCAGCTTCAAGCCTGCCGACATCGTCAAACAGCTCAACCTCCTCCGCCCCATTTACAGCAAGACGACCAACTACGGCCACTTCGGCCACAAGTCAGGCGTTTCCTACGCCCCGTGGGAAGACACGTCGAAAGCGAAAGAGCTGAGACGCAAGGCGGGGCTGAAATAAGTTTTCAGTGATTCAGTTTACAGTGTTCAGCAAAACCACAGAGTTATGGCTTACCGGTCATTCGAGGAACTCGAAGTCTGGCAGCGGGCGTGCCGTCAGGCGGTTGAAATCTTTCGCCTCTTCGACGACTGCAAGAGCTGGCCACTGCGCGACCAAATCCAGCGGGCTGCGCTTTCTGTTCCCTCAAACATTGCCGAGGGCTGCGAGCGCAATAGCGGGCCGGATTTTCAACGTTTTCTCAGCATTGCGCTTGGCTCCAATGCCGAATTACGCACCCAACTTTACATCGCTCGGCGTATCGGCGTCATAGAGCAAACAAACCTCGAAACCCTCATCACCGAAGCCAAACAAATCTCCGCCATGCTGAACGGCCTCCGAGAATCCCTGAAACCTAAACTGACCAAAAACTGAACCACTGAAAACTCCACACATTATGAGCACCACCACCATCAAACCCACCAATGTCGCGCACTCCAAAGTTGCCGACCTAAGCCTCGCCGAATTCGGCCGCAAAGAAATCGACCTAGCCGAAACAGAAATGCCTGGCTTGATGGCCTTGCGTAAAAAATACGGCAAAACCAAGCCTCTGGCCGGTGCTCGCATCGCTGGTTGCCTGCACATGACCATCCAAACGGCGGTGTTGATCGAAACTCTGATTGAACTCGGCGCTGAAGTCACCTGGTCAAGCTGCAACATTTTCAGCACCCAAGACCACGCTGCTGCGGCCATTGCCGCTGCGGGCATCCCGGTTTACGCGTGGAAAGGCGAAACAGAGGAAGAGTTTGAATGGTGCATCGAGCAGACGATCCACTTCCCCTCCGGCCAACCACTGAACATGATTCTCGACGACGGCGGCGACCTCACCGACATGGTTCACAAAAAGTATCCCGAGCTTCTCGCCGGGATCAAGGGCATCAGCGAAGAAACCACGGCCGGCGTCCATCGCCTGCAGCAGTTGGTGGAAACCGGCGAACTCAAAGTTCCCGCGATCAACGTCAACGACTCGGCCACGAAGAGCAAATTCGACAACCTCTACGGCTGCCGCGAATCACTGGCCGACGGCATCAAGCGTGCCACCGACGTCATGCTGGCTGGCAAGGTAGCCGTGGTTTGCGGCTACGGGGACGTGGGCAAAGGCTGTGCGCACTCGCTGCAGCGCTATGGCTGCCGCGTCATTGTCACCGAGATCGATCCGATCAACGCCTTGCAAGCCGCGATGGAAGGTTTCGAAGTGACCACCATGGAAGCCGCCGCCAAAGAGGGCAATCTGTTCGTCGCCGCCACCGGCAACCGCGACATCATCCTTGGCCACCACATGCTGGAGATGGCTGAAGATGCCATTCTTTGCAACATCGGGCACTTCGACACTGAGATCGACATCGCCTGGCTGGAAAAAGAAGTTGCGGCTGGCCGGGTGACCAAAGACGAAATCAAGCCTGCGGAGATCGGTGCGGTTGAACGCTACACCTTCAAAGCCTCTGGCCGCTCGGTCATCATTCTGGCCAAGGGCCGCCTAGTCAACCTGGGCTGTGCCACCGGTCACCCAAGCTTCGTCATGAGCACCTCGTTCACCAATCAGGTGCTGGCCCAGCTCGAGCTGTGGGAGCGGGGGGAAAAGTATAACGTCAATATTCACTTGATGCCCAAGATTCTGGACGAAGAAGTGGCCCGTCTTCACCTTGATAAGCTCGGGGTGAAACTGACGGTCTTGACCGAGGATCAAGCAGCTTACATGCACGTTCCGGTTGGGGGTCCCTACAAGCCGAACCACTACCGCTACTAAGGCGCAATCCACCGTTCTCAGCAAAGGCCGTCCCTTCAGGGACGGCCTTCTTGCTTCGCCATGGGGAGCAAGCCGGCGAATTTCTTGGGTAGCTAAATAGAACGTCGAACCTCAATATTTGCCAGCCTGAGACTAATGCACCCCCACTCTCCCACCCGCTACGAAACAATGCCATACCGCCGCTGTGGACGGAGCGGATTGAAGCTCTCCGAAATCTCGCTGGGTCTGTGGCACAACTTCGGCCTGCATGACGATTTCACGAATGCGCGCGACATGGTGCTACGTTCCTTCGACGCCGGCATCACTCACTTCGATCTGGCCAACAACTATGGCCCTCCGGCGGGTTCGGCGGAGACGACCCTCGGCCGTGTTTTGCGGGAGGATCTGAAGTCCCATCGCGACGAAATCATTGTCTCGACCAAAGCCGGCTACGGAATGTGGCCCGGACCCTACGGCGAATGGGGCTCGCGCAAATACCTTCTGGCCAGCCTCGACCAGAGCCTGCGCCGATTGGACTTGGAGTACGTCGATATCTTCTACAGCCACCGGCCCGACCCCGAAACACCTTTGGAGGAAACCATCGGCGCCTTGGTTTCCGCAGTGCGATCCGGCAAGGCTCTCTATGTCGGGATCTCCAGCTATGACGCGGACACCACCCGCCGCGCGGCCGCATTGCTTCGCGCCGAAAACGTTCCTCTGCTGGTTCACCAGCCGGTCTTCAATCTCTTCAACCGCTGGGTCGAGCAGGGACTCAGCGACGTCCTCGAGCAGGACGGAATCGGATGCATCCCGTTCAGCCCCCTGGCGCAAGGCCTGCTGGCCGGCCGCTATCACGACGGGATCAAAGAGGATTCCCGCGCTGGCAAACCGCACGGCTTCCTGCGTCCCGAGCACCTGACCGAAGACAAGCTGCGCCGCACGCGCGCCTTGGAGGAGATCGCCGGGATACGCGGGCAGTCACTGGCGCAAATGTCCATCGCATGGATCCTCGCCAAGCCCTATGTCACGTCGGTTCTGATTGGCGCGAGCAGGTGGGGTCAGATCGAAGAAAATCTCGGCGCCGTGACGAACACATCCTTCACCGCCGACGAACTCGCCGCGATCGATTGCGCCTGCCAATTTTAGCAACAGTTTGGGTGAGTTGAACCATCGCCGGCGGGCGCTGGAAGAATCGAGGGCGGAGGAGGACGATCAAACCATCCCCTCCCGCCGGAACCACGCGAGGGTACGCGACAGGGTGTCTTCGAGCGTGGCGCGGCCGCGCCAATCAGTGGCTTGGTGGAAGGGATCGGGATCGATGACCCAGCGGTTGGGCCAAATCTCGCGGGCGCGGTCGGGGGTGAGGGACGGAACTTTCTCGCCGATGGCGGGGATGAACTTCGATGCGAAAGCCACCGGCTTGAGCAAAAACTGCGGGACGGCGAGCAACTTGCCTCGGCAGCCGCTGACCTTCGCAGCAGTGAGCATGAGGTCGGCGTCGGTGATGGTGCCCGGCGACGTGACGTGCGCAACGGGCAAGTCCCCTGCCCCGCGCGCGAACCAGGCGTCGATGGCGTCGGCCAGATCGTCGGAGGAAATCCAGCTGAAGTGCTTCAGCTGGCGGCCGGGCTTGGTCCACAGCTTGCCGCGGACCATGCGGAAGAGCGGAAGCGTGGCTTGATCGCCCGGTCCAAGGACCATGGGTGCGCGCAGGAAGAAGACATCGCGGTGTCCGGCCTCGCGCACGGCTTGCTCCATGCGGAGCTTGGACTCGCCATACCAAGATATCGGGCGGTCGGGGTGGTCCAACTTTTTGGCGTGATGGCCGGCGGGGGTGGGTCCGCCGGCGGATTGCGAGGAGAGCACCACGACGCGGGGCGAACCGGTCAGCTGGGCGAGGAGATTCGAGGTGCCGTCGGTGTTGACGCGAAAATATTCCTCGCGCGTGCGCCCGAAGAGCACGCCGGCGCAATGCACTACGCGGTCGACCGGCCCGATATCACGCAGGTCCCATTGCGGAGCCTCAGATGGGACGATGCGCAGCTTGGCGGTGTCCTCAACTCCCTCGCGCGCGAGCTGGGTGCGCAGTTTTTCCGGCGAGCGCACGGGGGTGACGATCTCCTCGATGTTGTCATCCGCCAGGGCGCGCAGAACGAGGGTGCGGCCGATGAAGCCGGTGGCTCCGGTGACGAGCAGGCGCATGGGTGGGGCTACAGCGGTTTTTCCCAGATGGTGTAAGACTTTTCCCGGCGCCCTCCCAAGATCTCGATGCTGCGCACGATCTGCTCGTTGTTCGCCTCGACCCAGGAGACCTCGCACAAGGGATAATCCACACCGACGCGCCGGAAGGTCTCGTGGTAGAGGAAGGGGGCGAGGCCGATGCGACGGCGAAACTCCGGGTCGATGCCGAGGATGAGATGGCGGGCGCGCCCGGGTTTGCTCGTCTTGAGGAACCACAGCATGGGAACGAGGCGCAGCCAGCCGCGGGGCCAGCCGCGGGTGCGGTGCAGGAACTCGTTGATGTCGGGCAGCGAGATGGAATACCCGACCTCGCGCCCGTCGTGCATGACGAAGTAGAGCAGCGAGGGATCGGCGATGGTCTTGAGTCCCTGCGCGGAGTGTTCGAGGTCCTCCCACTGCACGGGAACGTAGCCCCAGTTGCGGTCGAGCGTGACGTTGTAAAGTCTCTGCAGGATGCGCAGCTCTTTTTCAATATCACGCAGGTCGAACGGCCTCGTGGTCAGGCCGCTCTTGTTGCGGGCGCGCTCGGCGAGGCGTGTCATAGCCGGGTCGGCCGGCTTGGTCATATCCATGTCGAAAGCGTAAAGCCGCCGCACCTCGGAGAGGCCGAGGCGGCGGTAGGTATCGACGTAGGACTCCGGGTTCCACGGCATGAAAACGCAGGGAGGGTGCTGGAAGCCCTCGGAGAGCAGTCCGCAGTTGTCGTTGATGCTGGGCGAATAGGGGCCGCGTGCGGAAACCAACCCACGCTCGCGCAGCCACGCGCAAACCGGGGCGAAGAGCGCGTCCGCCACCTCGTCGTCGGCAAAGTCGAAGAAGCCGAAGAAGCCGGTGAGGTCGCGGTGGTATTCGTTGTGCAGGCGGTTACGGATCGCCGCGATACGGCCGACGGGTCGGCCGTCGCGCAGGGCGAGCAGCGGGGCGAGTTCGCCGCCGGAGTGGAGAAACGGCGAACCCGGGAGGAACGACTCCGCGATGGTGCCCGGGATGGGCGGGACAAACTGCGGGAAGCGGCCGAGGACATCCTCGGCGCAGTTCTCAAACCGATGCAGTTCGGACCGGGTGCGGCAAGGGAGAATCGTGATGCCGTTGGGGGATTTCCCCGGCGGCACGTTGGTAGACATCGTCTTCAAAAATGCGGAGTTCGCGGGCTATTCTCTCGAAGGTTTCCAGCACGTAGTCGAGTTGCTGCGGCGTATGCGTGGCCATGTAGCTGGTGCGAATGATGGCCTGTCCTCGGCGGACGGCGGGACAGATGGCCGGCGTGGCAAAGATGCCGTTGTCGAAAAGTTTCTGCGCGAAGAAGAAGGCCTTCTGCTCGTCGCCGATCAGAATAGGCACGATCGGCGTCTCGGTGGTGCCAATGTGGAAGCCGAGCGAGCGGAAGCCCTTGTGCATGCGGCGCGTGTTTTCCCACAGCTTGACCATGCGCCATTGCTCCTCCTGCATGACCTGCAGGGCCTTGAGCACGCCGCCAGCCACCGCGGGCGTGGGCGAGGCGGTGAAGATGAAGCAGCGCGCCTTGTGACGAACATATTTGATGACATCCTCGTCACCGGCAAGAAAGCCACCCATGCACCCGAGCGACTTGGAGAACGTCCCCATGATGAGATCAGCACGATGCGCGGCCTCCATGTGGTAGGCGCTGCCCTTGCCATCCGGGCCAATGACACCCAAAGCGTGCGCCTCGTCGACGTAGAACTTGGCCCCGAACTCCTCGGCCACGGTCATCAACTCGGGCAACCGTGCGATGTCGCCTGACATGCTGAAGACGCCATCGATGACGACCATCTTGCCTGATTCCTTGGGCAGGCGGGCCAGGCGGCGGCGGAGCGACTCGGGCGAGTTGTGGGCAAAGGGAACAATTTTGGCCGGGGACATCCGGCAACCGTCGATCAGGCTGGCATGGTTTTCCTTGTCACAGAGGATGAAGTCGCCGTCCTCAAAGAGCGAAGTGAGCGCGCCTTGGTTGGCGAAGTAGCCGGTGGAAAAAAGCAAGGCCGCATCCTTGCCGATGTAGTCGGCCAGAGCCTCCTCGAGTTGCTCGTGGATAATGAGGTTGCCGCTGAGGAAGCGGGAACCAGTGCAGCCGAGGCCGTATTTGCGGGTCGCGTCGATGGCCGCATCGACCACCCGCTGGTCGTTGGCCAGGCCGAGATAATTGTTCGATCCGACCATGATGACGCGCTTGCCCTCGCAGATGACTTCGGCGCCGTCCATCTCCTCAATCGGGCGGAAGAACGGGTAAATGCCGAGCGCCTTGGCGCGCTCGGGCTCATCGTAAGCGACGCATTTGTCAAAAAGGTCGGCCTCCGGTTTCCAACTGGCGACTGCGGAGGTCGGTATGACGTCCTCGCCGTTGATGCTGATAATTTTCATCAAGTTTGCGCGAATCCTAGTTTTATTCCCGCACCCACTTCGCAGGCAGGGCTGCTGTCGGTCGGTTGGGAGCGTTTTGTATAGCAGAACGCCGCGAAGGCGAGGAAAGATTCATGGTCGGCCAGATCCGCGAGGAGGAGTACTCCTCTAGTTGTTGCGGCGGCTGGCTGGGGCGGGAGGGGTGGTTTCGGCGAACCGGACGTCGCCTTGGCGGCGCTTTTGCACAAAAGTGTTGTTTTCACCGTATTGGGCCCATGGTCCGCGAGGCACCTCGCTGAACTCGACAAAGCGCCAATCGGCCACATCTTTGCTTTCCATGCCGAGGTAATCGCGCACGGCGGGCGAAACATCCAGACCAGCACCCTGGTTGAGGTTCGGCAGGGGACGCTGGGTGCCGAAGACGTATTGCCAGTGGTCGGTGCGGAAGGGACCGCAATCCTCCCACTGGGCATAGGCTTCCTTGCCCCGATGACGAATGACGACCCAACGACTTTTGCAGACCGAGTCGCCCTGCTTGGTGAAGGCTTCGCGGAACCAAGGGATCACGCGGGAAGCCTCGGATTTGGCGCGGCCGCCGGACACATCGTTATAGGGCAGGGCGATATAAAAGGGATTCTGACGTGGGATGAAGCGGGCGGGCAAGTAGCCGCGACGCCCGCGCGGGTCGGGGTCGTCGAAACCGCCATAGCTGCGGATCCACTGCGAATCCCAAGAGCTTTTGTTATTGGGGACCGGGTTGTTCGCGGTGGGCGTCTCTCCGACCCAGAAAACCGTGGTGACGATGTTATTCTTCCAAGGATATCGGCGCGAGTTGCCCGCTCGGCCGGGGGCATGGGGGGTATACGAAGGCAGGCGGGGTTCGACCCGCAAAAGGACGCTCTCGCGCAACAGGAGGGCCCGCTCCTCGAAGCTGGGGGCTGGCGCGGATTCCTCGCCAAAGGCGGGGCTGACCCAGCAGGCGCAGAACGCCAATATAGCTGATTTCGGGAGACCCATACGCACAGGATCAGTATACTCGGCCAGATAGAGCACGGCGCAAGCAAAAGCCTCGAAAAAGATCTCGGAACCCGAAAAGGATAATTTTTTAACAAATTGCCGGGCAATATTTTACCAATATCCGCCGGCGTAAGATCAGCGCTTGCGTTTGGCCTCAGGCGTCATCCGATGCACCCAAATACTCTGCAGGATCCCCACGCTGAACAGCACAGCGAGAAGGAAGGACCCACCGTAGCTGACTAGCGGGAGCGGCAGACCCGTGATGGGGGTGACGCCGATCGTCATGCCGATATTCATGAACGTGTGAGTGAAGATCAGCGTGGTTAGCCCCACCGCGAGCAATCGTCCGAAGTCGTCCTTGGCCTTGAGCGAGACGTAGAGGCCTAGACCGATGAGCGTAAGCAGGGCGAGCAGGAGAAGCCCGCCGCCGACGAAACCATGCTGCTCCCCGATGACCGAGAAGATGAAGTCATTGTGCACAATGGTGCTAGGGAGAAAACCGAGTTCATTGAGCGTATTCGGAGCCTTGAATCCTTTGCCGTCCCAACCGCCTGATCCGATAGCCATGAGTGACTGGTTGATCGTCCACCCGGCACCACGCGGATCGAGTTCGGGATCGAGGAAGGTGACGATGCGCGACCGCTGGTAGGGCCGGAGGCCGAAGTTGACGACCAGCGGAATGACCGCCACGGCGAGGAGGATCATCGAGAGGAGGTAACGGGCCGGAATGCGCGCGGCATAGAGCATGGCGAGCACGATGGGCGTCCAGACGATGGCCGAACCGAGATCCGGCTGGATGAGAATGAGCAGCCAGGGAACCGCCGCGATGAGGCCGCAAAGCACGATGCGGAGCAGGGCTGGCATTTCCTCGTAATCGGAAAGAAAGAGCGAGAGCACCATGATCGAGGCGATGATGGCGAGTTGGGACGGCTGGAAATTCATGATACCCAGATTGAGCCAGCTGCGCGCGCCGTAGACAGTTGAACCGAAAAAGTGCGTGATGATGAGGCAGACCACGCCGGCGACATAAAGCGGCACCGCGCCAAAGCGAATCCAATGGTAGTCGCGCAGCGAAACAACAAGGCAGATGGCCAGGCCGACCAGCAACCAGACGAGCTGGCGGCTCCAGAAATTCTGGTCACGCATCCACGTCGCACTATAGATCGCGAAAATGCCGAACGCCCCGAGTAGAACGACCAGCAGGAGAAGGGGCCAGTTGAGTCGGGGAATCTTTGCAGCAACCGGCGTCATGGCAAATCTCGGTCAGGCCGCGAGGCGGGGCACGGCGGCGAGCAACTTCTTGGTGTAATCGTGCTGCGGGTCGCCGTAGATGGCGGCAGCCGGCGCCGACTCGACAATCTTTCCATGGTGCATGACAACCACATGGTCACTCACGTGCTTGACCACCGCGAGGTCGTGCGCAATGAAGAGATAAGCCATGCCGAGCTGCTCCTGCAGATCCTGCAGAAGGTTGACGATCTGGGCCTGGACGCTGACGTCGAGGGCGCTGACCGGCTCGTCGCAGACGATGAACTTCGGCTTCACCGCCAGCGCTCGGGCAATGCCGATGCGCTGGCGCTGGCCGCCGCTGAATTCATGCGGGTAACGCCCCATCGCGTCCGCAGGCAGTCCGACCAACCGCAGCAATTCCGCCACCCGCTCGCGCCGGTCCTCTTTGCTCATCGCGGGAAAATGAATCTCCAACGGCTCGGAGAGAATGGCGTGCACCGTCATGCGCGGGTTGAGCGATCCGAAGGGGTCTTGGAAAATCATCTGCAGATCTTTGCGGAGCGGGCGGAACTCCCCCTCGCTCAAGGGCAGAATATCTCGTCCATCGTAGAGAACCCGGCCCGAGGTGGCCGGGGTGAGTTTGATTAAGGTGCGGCCCACCGTGGTCTTGCCGCTCCCGCTCTCTCCGACCAATCCCACCGTGCGGCCCGGTTCGATGTCGAAGCTCACGTCATCGACCGCCTTGATCTCGCCTGTCTTGTGGCGGAACACGCCGCCAAAAACAGGGAACCACGTGCGGAGATTCTGGACCGAGACCAAAGGCATGCGCGCAATCTGCCTTCCCCCTTGCCCGGCCGCAAGAGCGCGTTGCATCAGCCGACCAAAACACGCAGGGCCGCGGCGAACTCCTCCTTGCCGGGCGCATCGAGCAGGGCCTGCAATTTACCATCCTGCCCGCAGCACCGCGCGAGCGCACCGACCGACCGCAGATAGTCGTCGGCCATGGCGGAGGGAATGGCAAAAACGAAGACCAGACGCAACGCGGGTGTGCCGGGTACATCGATCGGCACAGCCAATCTCGCGGCGGCCAGACGCAGCGCCGCCACCGAGTTGTCGCGACCATGCGCGAGGCAAACCCCGCAGCTGCCACCTCTCAGGTCGACGATCTGGCGCGGACCGACGGAAGCCCAAAATTGATCCCACGAGGCGATGTGGCCATCCGAGCGCAAGAGTTCGGCCACCATCCGCACCGCCCCTTCGCGGCTCGTTGCGGCGAGATCAAGCAGCACGTGGTCCGCGCTCACCGGGTCGACGCTCATACGTTGCTGCCACTCCACTTGAGCTTCTCTCGCAACACGCTGCCGAAGGTGCGGCCGGGCAAGGTGGCCAAGCTCAGCTTCTCCGCCGCACGGGAGATCCGCAAGATGTCGCCGCTGGCGAGTTCCCGCACATCCTGACCATCCACATTGACCGTCGCGCCGGGCGCCTCGCCGACCAACCGGAGTTCGATCACCGCCGAATCGGGCACAACGGCCGAGCGGTTCGTCAAAACGTGGGCGCAGATAGGCGTGAGCACAAACGATGCGCTGTCGGGCAAGAGCAGCGGACCACCCGCGGACATCGAGTAGGCGGTCGAGCCGGTCGGCGTGGCGACAATCAGGCCGTCGGCGTTGTAGACGCACAGCGCCTGTCCGTCCACGCGTGCCTCAACCTTGATGAGCTGCGAGTACTGGCCCCGGCTGACTACGGCATCGTTCAAGCCGCGGAAGCTGTCGGTGTTGCGTCCGCCACGCTCGACATCCACCTGCAGCAGGGTGCGCGCAGTGAGTTGAAATTTTCCCGCCGCGATGGTCTCGACCGCCTGCGGCCAATCTTCACTGCTTACGCCGGTGAGAAAACCGAGCGATCCGAGATTGATGCCGAAGACGGGCGGAAGCGTCCCGCGCATGCCGTGGACGGCGCGCAGGATGGTGCCATCCCCGCCCAGGACGACGAGCAGGTCGCAGGCGGCCAGGTCCGATTCAACGGCGCCTGACTCAGGACAGCCGAGCAATTCCGCCGTGCGCAACTCGAGAAGAACTTCGGCCCCGCGCTGGCGCAAAGCATCACGCAAGGAGCGGGCCAGAGGCTCTGCCTGCGGTTGGTCGATGCGGGCGAGGATGCCGACTTTCATGGCCGCAGGAGACAAAGGAACTCGCGGTTGCCGTCGGTTCCGGTGATCGGCGAATCGACCACCCCACCCCATGACCATCCTTGCATGGCGGCGAAATCTTGGATTTTGGCTACAGCCCGGCCGTGCGCTTCCCCATCGCGCACGATGCCACCCCGCCCGACTTCGGCACGGGAAAGTTCGAATTGCGGCTTGATGAGCGCTATAACCACGCCGCCGTCATTAAGAAGCCGCGCCGCGGGCGGCAAGACCAAAGTAAGCGAAATGAAACTCACATCGGCCACAATGAGGTGTATTTTTTCCGGCAATGACCCCGGCCCGAGGTGCCGCGCGTTGCAATGCTCCATGACCACAACGCGGGGGTCGCTGCGGATACTCCAAGCGAGTTGCCCGTGCCCCACGTCGACGGCGTAGACACGCGCTGCGCCGTGTTGCAGGAGGCAATCTGAGAAGCCGCCCGTCGATGCGCCCACATCGAGGCAGATCCAGCCCGTGGGATCGACGCTGAAATGCCGGAGCGCCGCCTCCAGTTTGAGGCCGCCGCGGCCGACGTAGCGCTCGCCACCGCGGACGGAAAGGACCACATCGTCGGCCAGCATTTGCGAGGGCTTATCCACGCGGGCATCGGGGGTGAAAACCTCCCCTGCCATCACCAGCCGCTGGGCTTTCTCGCGCGAGGGGCAGAGCCCCCGGCGGACGAGCAGCACATCGGCGCGCTCTCTGGGCATCGACGCGCTTATTCCGGGTGCACCCCGGCATCGTGCAGCCGGTGTTCCAGCTGACGGATACGGGCCTCCGCCATCTCCAGCTTCTGGCGCTTCTCGACCAGCAGGAGTTCAAGTTCGCGGATCCGTTGCTGCAAATTCTGGCGGATCGTGCGGCGGCCGGGTTCGCGTGGCGCGATATCCTCGGCCGGCGGCGGCAGGCCTTGGAAAAGGCCGGAGTCACGGAGCAGCATCTCTTCGCCAGTGCAGCAGTTGATCAACACCGTATCAGCGTGGATTTCACCCAGCCGCAGAAATTCCTGCAACGCGCCATCGGTGGTCGGTCCGTAGAACGACTCATCGCCCAATTGGACCAGATAATCCATGTGAAGCGTTTGCAGCATTGGAGACTTGATCCAGCTCTTCCCGTCGTCGCTGACCATGTCCAAGGGCGAGATCTGTGCGGCCCGGGCCCACTCGTTCAGCTTAGGAAAGTCCACCGGACCGAAAACGTGATCGTCGTCATGCTTTTTGAGGTACCAGTGGGAGGAATGATCCATGTTTCCAAGCAGCATAGACTGTTGCAGGCCTCCTCGGAAAGCTGACAAATCGGCCCGGGCTTTTCTTTCGCTTTGACCCCCTGTGCTCGCGGGGCGTTTAATGACCCCTTTTATGCCGGCCCAACCGACCATCATCTACACCAAGACCGACGAAGCCCCGCTCCTCGCCACCTACTCCTTCCTGCCGGTCGTCGAGACCTTCACCAAGCACGCCGGCATTGCCGTGGAGATGCGCGATATCTCGCTGGCTGGGCGAATTCTCGCCGCGTTCGCCGACCGGTTGACCGCGGCCCAGCAGACTTGCGATGCCCTCGCCGAGTTGGGCGCGCTCACGCTCAAGCCCGAGGCGAACATCATCAAGCTTCCCAACATCAGCGCGTCGGTGCCGCAACTCAAGGCGGCCATCGCAGAGTTGCAGCAGCAAGGTTTTTCTATCCCCGACTATCCCGCAGCCCCGGCCAGCGAGGCGGAGAACGAGAGCAAGGCGCGCTATGACAAGATCAAGGGCAGCGCGGTCAATCCCGTCCTCCGCGAAGGCAACTCCGACCGCCGCGCGCCGAAGGCGGTGAAGGATTATGCGCGCCACCACCCGCACAAGATGGGGGCGTGGTCGGCCGACTCCAAGACTCGCGTGGCCACGATGGGCAGCGGTGACTTTTTCTCGAACGAAAAATCGGTGACCCTACCCGCTGCGACCGAGGCGAAGATCGAATTTCTGCCCGCTGGAGGAGGCGCGCCCGTCGTGCTAAAGTCCGGCCTCGCGCTGCAGGCCGGCGAAATCATCGACGCCACCTTCCTGTCGAAGAAAGCGCTCGTCGCCTTCCTCACCACGCAGATAACTGCCGCGCAGGAACTCGGCGTGCTTTTTTCGCTCCACCTCAAGGCCACCATGATGAAGGTGTCCGATCCGATCCTCTTCGGCCATGCGGTGAAGACATTTCTGGGCGATTTCACCATCAAGCATGCGGAGGCGCTGCAGAAACTCGGCGTCGATTTCAACCACGGCCTCGGCGATCTCGTGGCGAAGATGGAAAAGCTCCCGGCCGAGGATAAAGCCGCCTTGGAAGCCGACCTCCAAGCAACGCTCGCCGCGCGCCCTCCCCTCGCCATGGTCAACTCCGACAAAGGCATCACCAACCTCCATGTGCCGAGCGACGTCATCGTCGATGCCTCGATGCCGGCCATGATCCGCGAGGGTGGCAAGATGTGGGACGCAGACGGACGGGCGCAGGATACGCTTGCGGTGATCCCCGACAGCTCGTATGCGCCGGTGTATCAGGCTGTCATCGATTTCTGCAAAAAACACGGCGCCCTCGATCCTAGGACCATGGGGTCGGTTCCCAATGTCGGACTCATGGCGCAGGCCGCCGAGGAATACGGTTCGCACAACAAGACCTTCGAGATCCCTGCCGACGGCACCGTGCGGGTGACGGATGCGGACGGAAACATCCTGCTCGAGCACCGCGTCGAGACCGGCGACATCTGGCGCGCCTGCCAGACCAAGGACGCCGCCATCCGCGACTGGGTGAAGCTCGCGGTCAAGCGCGCGCGCGCCAGCGTGACACCCGCGGTGTTCTGGCTCGATCAAAAGCGCGCCCACGACGCGCAGCTCATCGCCAAGGTCGGCAAGTATCTGGCCGAGGAGGACACCAAGGGCCTCGACATACGCATCCTCACGCCGGCCGAGGCGTGCAAGTTCAGCCTCGAGCGCATCGCCAAGGGCGAGGACACCATTTCTGTCACCGGCAATGTGCTGCGCGATTACGTCACCGACCTCTTCCCTATCCTCGAGGTCGGCACCAGCGCCAAGATGCTCTCCATCGTGCCGCTGATGAATGGCGGCGGACTTTTCGAAACAGGAGCCGGCGGATCTGCGCCGAAGCATGTGCAGCAATTTCTGGTCGAGAATTATCTGCGCTGGGATTCGCTCGGGGAATTTTTTGCGCTGGCCGCATCCTTGGAACATCTCGGTGATACGTTCGGTCACGCCAAAGCGAAGGTGCTGGCCGACACGCTCGATGAGGCCACCGGAAAGTTGCTTGAGAACAACAAAGGACCTTCGCGCGCTGTGGGCGGACTCGACAACCGCGGCAGCCACTTCTATCTCGCGCTCTACTGGGCACAGGCTCTCGCCGCGCAGGACAAGGACGCAGAGCTGAAACGCATTTTCACACCCGTGGCCGCGGAGCTAACCGCCAACGAGGAAAAGATCGTCGGGGAGTTCGCCGCCGTCCAAGGCAAGCCGACCGATGTCGGCGGCTACTACCACCCGGACGACACCAAAGCCTCCGCCGCCCTGCGCCCCAGCACGACGTTCAACGGGATTCTCGCTGCAGTGTAGCGAAAAAGATCCGGTCCGAGCTTATTAAGCTAAAAGCGTAGTTGAAAGTTGAGTGATGAGCGGTGCTGGGCTGCGTATGAGCGAGTTACATCATCGGCTTGCCTCACTTTTAGGGTGAGTATGCTGGGATCGACAAATCGTTGGCATTCAACCTCTCAATTGGTCGCCGCAGCGGACTCCAGCTCTCAACCGTAAACTCTCAACGCCCTTTCTAGGATAAGTTCTCTAGAAACCTCGGCGCCGACATGCGGGATAGACAATCCGGTTGCACCCGCAGCACACCTCCGTCGAATCTTGTCCCAACAAACTACGCCGCCAGTGTAAATTCATTCAGCTGCACTTGCGACTGCAAGTAGCCGATCAGCGCCTCGCGCTCCTGCTGTTCAAGTTGTGACAAGGAGCCGTAGAGATTGGCGTCGCGCGCACGTAGCTCAGCAAACTTTCCCTCCTGCAAGAGGAAACGGCTTCCCTCGTCCAGCAGGAACGCGACGAAAACCACTTTCAGCTCTCGGCTATGCACCGCGTTCGTGGGCTGCGTGGCGACGAATCGTTCAAACGCCTCGTCCGCAAGCTGACTGCGCGTTGGGATCTCGGGAATCAAGCCGAACACACGAGCAAGGATTTCACGCAGACTCGGCAAGCGGTCGGATTTGTAAACCTCCTGGAGTTTGGAAGATTCCAGAACTCTTGCGGCTTCTCAAATAAAAGCCGACGGACACGCTCTTCGACAGCGGCCCAATCCTCGTCGTCGTATGCTTGGCGAAGCGCGGCGTCACTGGCGACGGCCTCGCTGGCTTGTTGCGCGAAACGCTCTCGATACATCTCGCGGTCAATCCGCATCCCGAAAAGACCGATCTTATCGCGGACGACGCTGGCCATCGGATCAAAGGACGTGTTGGTAAAATCGTCAATACGGATAGGCCCCTCACCACCGCCGCCGCCTTCTTCTGGCGGGCCTTTAGGCAGGCGCAGTTCTTTGTCGTAGTCGAAATCCTCCTCGAAGTATTCACAATTGGCGAAGAAGTCGAAGAGGGCGAAACCGTCTTTCGTGGCTGTGCGCTGGCTTGCGCCATCGCCGTGCTTGAAGGTGAACAACCGCGTGCCACGGCCTTTGATCTGGATGAAATCGGTTGGTGAGAAAATCGGGCGTGTCAGCGCCACGTTCAGCAGGTCTTCGCAATCGTGGCCGGTGGTCATCATGCCGACGGTCACGCAGACGCGCGTCCGGCTGGTGTCGTAATCGCGAAAGCCATCGGCCCGCCACTTGGATTTGCCGTTGAGGTTGTTGTTGGCGAAATCAATCGTCGGCGGGGTGCGGACTGCCAAGTGATGCGCAGTCTCCTGCGCCGGCAATTTGAGCGACATTTTGACAGCATGCCTCCTTGATGCGTTGATGCCTCTATGCGGACCACCGTGACCCTTGATCCCGACGTCGAGCGCTTGTTGCGCGACGAATGCTATCGCACGAAAAGAAGCTTCAAGGAGGCGCTCAACTCGGCGGTTCGCGCGACCCTGCGCCCCGCACCACGCCGCCTGCCAAAACTGCTTCCGCCACGGGCCATGGGGCTGCGCGCAGGCATCGACCCGCGCGATTTGTCCGGCATGGCCGACGAACTCGAAGCTGAGGCCTACCTCGCCACAGCGGCGCGGCGCCGGCGTTGACGCATGATCATCCCCGACGCAAACCTTCTCCTTTGTGCTGCGGACAAGGAGTGTGCCGACCATGCGAAGGCAGCCTCTTGGTGGCGCAAAGCACTGCACGGCAGCGAGGAAATCGGTCTCTGCGCCGTGGTTGCGTTTGGTTTCATCCGACTGGCGACCAACCGCAAGGTTTTCCGGCATCCCCTCACGGTGAAAGACGCGCGCGCCCGCGTCGCGAATTGGCTCGAGTTTCCCAACGTCGTATGGATCGACGCGCAGCGCGAGGATCTGGCCGAGACGGAGCGTTTGTTGCAAGCGGCCGGCAGCGCGGGATCAAATCTTGTGACCGACGCACAGATCGCTGCCATCGCCTCACGCACGGGCGGTTCCGTGTATTCCTGCGACCACGATTTCGGCCGCTTCCCGAGCGTCGATTGGACGAATCCGCTCGAATAAAGCGGGCGGTGCTTGGGCCTGTTAGAACGCACTCAGAAGCACGAAAGAAGTCCGTGGCAGGAGGGTGACCGGAAGCAACTCTTCAGCGCGATGCCATGACGAGGGCCAAAGCCGCAAAGGCAAAGGCCAGTCCAATCACGATGTAGAAAAACCATCGCGTGCGTGGAAATGCATCGAAAGTTGAACAGCTGTAAGGGGCGCTCCAAAAGTGCAGCGGGTGCCGGTCCAAAAGTGAGGCACCTGAGGGCAGGGTAGCAGCGGATTGTGGGTGGCTGGTCAAGCTTGGGTGGGGAGCAGGTTTCGCTGCTGTTGGTCTGCCGGAGCGGAGGCGGACCAACAGCAGGGAGGGTTGCGCGGCGGTGACGTAAGCCGCGCTGATCTCCAGCACCAGACGTGCGGGCACGTCCCTCTTGTTTTTGACTGCTTGCCTTTGACCGCCCAATCCCAGCGCACCCGCCGCAGGTGGCACTTGGATAAGTCAACCTACCCGCTCAATCCGTCGAAGCGCCCGCCTTCTCTAGTTCTACCAGCATCCGGGTCGATCCTACTCTCGGAAACTTGTCCATAACTCTTTCACAAGAATCCACCAAAGGTTTTAATTGTGGCTTCAAGAGATTCGGACCAGAAAATCCTCCGCTGAGGATATAGTTTATCATGGCAAAACGTTTGACCGTTTTCACTTTAAAACCCTCCAGTATTTCCGGGTACTGACCCGCGCAAAATAGCCGGTGGGCTGTGGACTGCATAGCGTGGTAGTCTTCCGGAGACGGCGGCACTGCTTCGGTGGATATTCCTCGAAGGTAACCCACGGGCTCTTTGTGCATCAGCCCGTAGACCAGCCAGCCAAGAACGCTTATGTCTGGCTCCATAATCACGACAGTCCCCTTCGGAACCAAAGCTCGATGAAACTCCTTCAGAGCAGCCTTGGGGCGTTCCAGATGATGAAAGACATCCAGAACCACAATGTGATCCCATGACTGATCGGGGCTGCTTATCCTGTAAGCAGAGTTTATCTGATCCACCCATGGATTCTCGGCGCGTTCGCTTGTCGTAATGTTCGGTATGAAGATTTTGCTTTTGCAAAGGCCACTTCCTATCTCCAAGACTTTTTCTCCGCTCAGCAACTTGGCAATCTCCTCATATATTTTCCTGTAGGCCTCACGCAGTTCCTTTTTGCTATCCCACGCCTCACTGTTGATTTCCCATTCCTTGCGGTGGCGTTCAATAGATTCTTTCATGGGTTCGTCGGTTTCTAGGGTTGGGGTGTTCCCCCGTCTTTTCTAATTACGGATTCCGCGGGGACCGTCAAAGCCCACCGGTGCTGATGAGTTTCTTTTCCTGATACTCGGCCAGGCCTTCGCGGCCGCACTCGTAGCCGAGTCCGCTCTGCTTCCATCCACCGAATGGGGCTTCCAACGCCCAAGGATACCACTCATTGATTCCGACGATTCCGAATTCCATTTGCTCGGAGACATGGATGGACGTGTTGAGGTCGTTGGTCCAGATGTAGGAGGCAAGTCCGTATTCGGTGTCGTTGGCCAAGCGGATCGCCTCTTCCGTGGTGCGGAACGTGGTGACCGGCATGACCGGGCCGAAGATCTCGCGGCGAAACAGCGGGTTGCTCGCCGTGGCGTTCCGGACCAGCGTCGGTTCGAAGAAATATCCTGCGCGAAAATTTCCCCTGCCCCCGCCGGTGACCACTTCGCCACCGTGCGCGACGGATTCCTTGACCAGCGCTTCGAGGTTGTCGCGCTGGGAGTGGTTGATCATCGGTCCCATCTCGGTCGTCGCCTCCAAGCCATTACCCAACTTGATCGATCGCATTTTAGCTTCCGCCACCTCAATGAACCGCCCGGCGATGGATTCATGCACCAGGTAGCGCTGCGGGGCAACGCAGGTCTGACCGGCGTTGCGCAGCTTGGCGATGACCGATTCGGCGGCCACCTTCTCGACATCCACATCAGGAAAGACGAGGACCGGTGCGTTGCCTCCGAGCTCAAGGGAAAGACGTGTGTGCGTCCTCGAGGCACCATCCATCAAGATCCTGCCGACGCGTGTGCTGCCGGTGAAACTGATCTTGCGGACTGCGGGATGATCCAACATCGCCTGTCCGATCGACGCCGCATCACCGTTCACGAGGTTCAGCGCGCCGGCAGGAAGCCCGGCATCGTGGAGGCACTGCGCGAGCAGCATCGCGGTGAGCGGGGTGTATTCGCTGGCCTTGGCCACCACGGTGCAGCCAGCTCCGAGCGCCGCCGACCAGCATCGGGCCGGATTGTAGGCGGGGAAATTCCAGGCCGTGATCGCGCCCACCACACCCATGGGCTGATGGATCACGGACATGCGCTTGTTGTTGCGCGCCGCCTGCAGCACAGTGCCGGCGTTGCGTTTGCCTTCCTCCGCATACCACTCGAAAAAATTCGCGGCTACGCGCCACTCGACGATGGCTTCGGCCAACGGCTTGCCGCTTTCCATCACGGTGATCCGGGCATAGCGCTCCAGCCGTTCGTGCACCAGGGCACCAGCTTTTTTCAGGATCACCGCGCGGTCGAAGGGATTCGTCGTGCACCAGACCTCGAATGCCGCACTGGCTGCCTCGATCGCCCGGATCGCATCCGAACCGTCACCGAAGGGAACGGTGGCCACCGTTGTTTCATCGGCAGGATTCTTCACCTCCCAATTTCCGCCGCCCAAGGCGGGTGTCCATGTTCCGTTGATGTACTGGCTATAGTTTGTTTCCATGATTTTTCAGTTCTAGGATTGTACCTGTTGGCCGTTGACGAACACCGATTCGGTGATGATGGAGGTCAATTCCTCCACAGGTGTTTCCAGGGGATTCCGGTCAAGGACGATGAAGTCGGCGTATTTTCCAGGTTCAATGGATCCCTTGATCGCTTCGGTTCCCTCCGCCCATGCGCCTCCCATCGTGTAGGACTCGAGTGCCTCCGCCACGGTAATCGCCTCTTCGGGTGAAATCACTTTTCCGGAGCTGGTCCTTCTCGTCACGGCCGCACGGATATTGTTCCAAGGATCAAAATTCTTCACCACCGGCGCGTCGGTGGATAAAGCATAGCGTATGCCGTATCGGGCCAGGGTTTTGATGGGATAGCAACGCTTCAGGAAATCATCATCGAGGGAAGCGAGGAAATTTTCACCCAACTCGTCGAGGAAAACGGGTTGCGGCACCGCGATGATCCCTTGTCTCGCAGCCTCTTCGAGCGCGGCGTCCGTCGGCAATCCGAAATGCTCGATGCGGTTCCTGACCCGGCCGAATTCCTGTTCGAGCGTTTTATAAGATCCTAGCACCTGCCCGATGGTACGGTCGCCGATCGCGTGCGTTCCGATGGCAAATCCACGGCGTCGAATTTCGCGTCCGAGCGACAGGAACCGCTCGGCAGCGATCCTCAGGATGCCTCTATCGTCGCGATTGCGGTAGTTCCGTGAGAGGGCCGCGGTGCCTCCGCTCAGTCCACCGTCGGCGAATAATTTGACTGTCGTCTGCCGACGCCAAGGATCAGCATGGACCTCGGGCAACGGATAAGTGATATCTCCACCGTCGGGAAGCAGCATGGGCATCAGATTGACGCGTAGCCCCAATGTTTCGCCGGAGGCCAGCTCATACGCGCCGCCGAGTTCGGGATGCACCGCAGGATCCGTGATGCTGGTGATGCCATGTGCCAGCATCTGCCGGGCGGCGATACGGATCATTCCACCGAGGTCTTCGACCGAAGCGGGAGGAATGTGAGTGGTGATCAGCCCCAGCGCGGTCTCGTAAAATTGTCCGTTGGGTGCGCCATCCGTCATGCCCACGGATCCGCCTTCCGGCGAGATAGTTCCGGGCGTGATCCCGCACAAGTTCAGGGACGCGGTGTTCACGCAGGCGATGTGGGCGCAGGTGCGGAGAAGATAAACCGGATGCCGTGTTGTTGCCCGGTCAAGATCGGCGGCCACCGGCAAACGCTTGTCCGAGAGGACCGCCTCGTTGAATCCCCTACCGATGATCCATCGGCCCGGTTCGACGGTGCGCGATGCTTCCTTCACCCGCTCGATGATCGCGGCGATGGAACCGATGCCGCGCAAATCCAGGATGTAGGCGGCGAGTTGCCCGACCTTCCAAAGATGGATGTGCGCATCGTTGAATCCGGGCAGCACGGTCTTGCCATGCAGGTCGATGCGCGTCGCGCCGCCGAGGTTGAAATCGCTGTCCTTTCCGGTTGCCGTGATCAGCCCGGCCTCAACGGAGAACGCCGAGACCACCGGTTTGCGCCGATCCTGGGTGAGCACGGTTCCGTTGAAAAAAACCGTTGCCATGCTCAACTGTTTTGCGCGCGGGCGATCGCTCCTTCGAGGACATCGAGTCCTTCGTGCAATTGTTCCTCCGTGATGACCAGCGGCGGCAGCAGCCTGATGCAGTTGCTGTATAATCCTGCCCTGATGAGGATGATTCCATTCGATACGGCATCGCGGAGGATCTTCAGTGTGGTGTCGGGATCTGGTGTGCGTTCGTTCCGGTCCTTCACGAATTCCACCAAGCGCATCGGTCCGAGCCCGCGGACATCGCCGATCAGGCTGTATTTCTTTTTCCAATCGGCGAGGCGCTGTTCTACGATCTCCCCCACCTTGTTGGCGTGGGCGGCGAAGGCCGGAGTGGTCATCTCCCGGATCACCTCCAGCGCCGCTACGCAGGTGACCGGGGATCCGCCGTACGTGCCGCCGACCCCGCCGAGATGGACGGTGTCCATGATCTCCGCGCGGCCGGTGGTGGCCGAAATGGGCAATCCGGCACCGAGGGACTTGGCTATCGTGATCATGTCCGGCACGATGCCGTAATGCTCGCAGGCGAAGAGCTTGCCGGTGCGGAAACATCCGCTTTGAATCTCGTCGCAGATCATCACCGCGCCGGCTTCGGTGCAGATGTTGCGTATCTCCTGCAGGAAGGCGGCGGGCATCGGGATGAAGCCGGCTTCACCCTGCACGGGTTCGATGAGGATGCAGGCCAGATCCGAGGGATCCACCTGGCTGATGAGCGCATTGCGCAAGGCACGGATGCTGTGGTCGACGTATTCCTGCTCACTCATCTGCGGTGGCTTGCGGTACAAATTCGGAGCGGGGATCCGGTAGATGTCCCCGCCGAACGGGCCGAATCCTTTTTTGAACAATCCGTGTTTGGAGGTGAGGCTGAGGGTGAGCAGCGTGCGGCCGTGGTATCCGCCTTCGAAGCAGATCACCCCGCTGCGACGGGTGTAGTAGCGGGAGATATTCACCGCATTCTCCACCGCCTCACTTCCGGAATTGGCCAGCAGGGTTTTTTTTGCGTGGTCGCCGGGCGTCACACGGTTGAGAGTTTCGCAGAGTTCCACCATCGGCTCGAAGGTGGTGACCAGCGCGCAGGTGTGGATGTATTTCTCGGCCTGGGCCTTGATCGCCTCCACCACTTTGGGCGGGCAATGACCGATATTCATCACGCCGATGGCGCCCGCGAAATCGAGCAAGGTGTTTCCATCGACATCCGTGACCACAGCGCCCTTGGCATCCGCCACCACTACTTCGGTGGATTTGGCCAGACCTGCAGGTATGGCGGCGGCGCGGCGCTGAAGGATGGCCTGACTGGCAGGTCCGGGAATGGGGGTTTTGAGTTGGATGGTCATGGGATTGAAGTCAGTGCGCAGGTTTGAAGTTCGGATTTTTCCTGACCAGCAGAACGGTGTAGTTGTCGCAGACCGGATCTTCGAGATAACCGGGCACAAGCCTGACAGCTTCGAATCCGTTGGCTATCTGGCGGGAGACAGTGGGATCCCTTCGTTTTCCGGCGATCAGCTCGGCGTAATAGTCCTCGGCCCGCATCGTCCCTTTGAGCGCACCATACCCGCTGAGCATGCCGTAGGTATACTGTCCCCTGAGGTTGAGCCGCTCGACGGTTTGTTGGCGCGCATCATAAAGATGGCGCGCGATGCCGCGGCCGCGCCATTGCGGGTGGACGCCGACATCAAGTCCGTAAAGCCATTCCCCTTCGGGCTCGTGGGTGTTGAGGAATCCGCCATCGATCACCTCGGCGAAGGTAGACGGATTTTTCTCATCGAGGTGATAGCGGATGGTGCTGGTCATACCCACGACCTTGTCGCCGTCCGTGACCACGAACTGGCCCTCCGGAAAAATGCGTATGTGGTTGAGGTAATGCGGTGCCCGGAAAAGGGAATTTTTTACGAGGGTCGGGAACACCGTTTCCTGCAACGCCTCAAGCTGGGCGGCATGCTCGGCTTGGGTGGTCTGCACGACCAGTCCATCTGCCGTTTGTTTCAGGTAGGGAAAACCGTCTTTCATTGGGTAAGTGCGCGTTTTTTTCCGGCAAGCGGACACATCAATTCTTTCGTTTACTCTCGGAAAACGGCAAGTCCCTTCACTGGCACGGCTGCGGCCCTGATCGCCGGAGTAGGAATGGCATGATCGTTGCTTGCCGTCACAATGTTAATAGACAGGCCGTGATGCGCGGCGGCAAGGGCGATCTGGATCCGCCTTCAGTTCCCGGGACCGTTGGTTGCCTCTTCCTCGTCCCAATCCGCGCGCTTTTTCGCATGGACACTGATCACGCGGCGGCCGTTGGCCTGCTGAACGGTGAAATCATAGCCGTCGAACGCGGTACTCTCCCCCTGCTTGGGCAGGTGTCCAAGCCGATGCGTGACATAGCCGCCGATCGTGCTGACCTCGGGGCTGACCAGCCTGATGTCGAGGAGGTCGTTGAGCTCGTGCAGGGCGAGGCTGCCGTCGAGCAGGTATTCACCGTCGGCGACCTTGCGGTATTCGTTCTCGACCGTGTCGAACTCGTCCTGGATGTCGCCGACCAGTTCGGCCAGCACATTGTCAAGCGTGACCACGCCGACCGCGCCGCCATACTCGTCGACCACCACGGCGAGGTGTGCGCCCTTGCCGAGGAAAAGTTTCAGCAACCGCTCGAGCGGCATCATCTCGGGCACGTGGACAAGCTCGCGCTTGATTGAGGCCAGATCGCTCTTATCGTCCTGCACCAGCGCGAGTAGGTCCTTAATGTGGACCAACCCCACTGTGTCGTCAAGGTGCCCACGGCAGAGGGGAAAACGCGTGTGCTTGGACTGCCGGGCGCAGCGCACGTTGGCCTCGAAGCTGTCGTCCAGATCGAGGAACACGACATCGCCCCGCGGCGTCATGATGTCGCGCACCACGCGCTGGCGCATGTCGAGGGCATTGATGAGTATCTCGCGTCCGAGCGCGCTGACCGGCGCCCCGTCGCCGCCGGAGCTGGTCTCGAGCATGGAGCGCAACTCGTCCGCCGTGTGGGCCGACTCGTGGCCCGGTTGCACACGGAGGCGGAAAACATGATGCAGCAACCAGCCCGAGCAGACATTGATGAAGCGGATGAAAGGCTTGAAGACGATGTAGAAAATCCGCATCGGCCAGGCGCAGAAAAGCAGGATCTGCCGCGCGCGGCGGATGGCCAGGATCTTCGGAGCCTGCTCACCGGCCACGATGTGCAGGAAAGTGATGATGGCGAATGCGGCGGCAAAGGACAGCGCGGTAACCGCCCGCGCGTTATGCAGGCCGGCTGCCTCGAAAACCGGAGCAAGCAGGCGCCCGATGAAAGGTTCGCCGGCCCAACCGAGGCCGAGGCTGGTCAGGGTGATGCCAAGCTGCGCTGCGGAGAGGTAGGCCTCCATGTCGGCAAGTATTTCGCGGGCCAGTCGCACGCGGCGCCGGCCTTGTGGCGCGCGCTCCTCGAACTGCGTCGAACGCACCTTGACCACCGCAAACTCAAACGCGACGAAAAATCCGTTGAGCAGCACCAGCGCGAGAACGGCGAGCAACTGGTAAAGCACGGCGTCAGCCGCGAAGGGCACGGCGGAGGCAGGGTGGAGAACGGATAATGACATGAGAACGTCGGGAGAGAAAACGCGCGGCGGACCCGCAGGGCGGGGGCGGCCAACAAACAACGTCAGCGGCGCCGGACAGCACCGGGCGCGATCCGGGTTACCAGCTTGCCTTGGTCACTCCCGGAATGAGACCCGCGCAGGCGAGTTCGCGGAAGGTCAGGCGCGACATCTGAAATTCGCGCAGAAAGGCCCGTTTGCGGCCGGAGACACGGCAGCGGTTGGAGAGACGCACAGGGCTGGCATTGCGGGGCAGTTGCGAGAGCGCGATATAATCGCCCTTCGCCTTAAGCTCAGCGCGCAGGGCGGCGAATTTATCAACAGTGCCACGTTTGCGCTTCTCGCGCTCTATCCATGAAGTTTTAGCCATAACAAAAAAGGTTGCGAAGTATTCCCCAGAGTTCCTCCTTTGGCAAGCGCAAATGCACGAGCCGACGAAAAATCGCCCTTTGAAAGAGAAACATTTGACACCCGCTACGCGTTGGGATGATTCTCTACGGCTCTCGAACGAGGCAAAACCAAAGCAATTTTCGCCAACTCCAGCAATCTCACCCACGCCATGAACGAACCGAAAAAAGAGACTGTCCGCATCGTCCTTCCTCCACGCCGCGACGGTGCCCCTGCCGCGGCCAATCCCCGCGAGGCCGCCATGGTGAATCTCCCGCCCAAGCCCTTGCCGACCGCCCAAGGCGCACCACCCACCATGCCGGCGCCGCCGAAACCTCCTGGAGCGCCGGTCGTGCCGCCGCCGCCGGGCATCCCGCGTCCAGCCGGCGCCGCCCCGCTGCCTCCCAAACCCGTGGCAGCGCCGCCTCCCATGGGTGCCCCACCAAGACCTGCCGCGCCAAGCGTGCCTGCACCAACCGCCGGCATTCCCACCCCACCCAGACCCTCCATGGTGCCACCACCCTCTGCTCCTCGCCCCCCGATGCCAGCGGCAGCCCCTGCCCCGGCGGCGCCGAAGCCCGCCGTTGCACCACCGCCGTCGATGGCCGACGTCGCCGCAAAAAAAGAGACAGCGAAAATCCAACTTCCCCCGCCCGGACGGCCTGCG
>Ga0209190_1000541_pt1 | contig 27592 bp, 36 predicted proteins | sample M_140205_XF_Meta_FD_187315 | JGI IMG/M metagenome (GOLD analysis project Ga0209190, IMG submission 187315) | Freshwater microbial communities from Lake Montjoie, Canada to study carbon cycling - M_140205_XF_MetaG (SPAdes) (version 2) | ecosystem: Environmental > Aquatic > Freshwater > Lake...
ACAAACAAAAAATTAGTCTTGAGGATGTTTATGATGTTGTTTCAAACATGGTTAAAATCCCTGTAAACAAAATGAACGTTGACGATACAAAAGCTTTGTTGAATTTGGATAAAGAGTTAATTGGTAAAGTAATTGGACAGGACGCTGCGGTTATTAAGATTGCAAAGTCAATTAAAAGAAATCGTTTAGGTATCAAGGACCCAAATCGTCCAATCGGTTCATTTGTATTCTTAGGTTCAACAGGTGTTGGTAAGACACACTTGGCTAAACAATTAGCTAAAGAAATGTTTGGTTCTGAAGATTCACTTATCCGTGTGGATATGTCTGAATACCAAGAGAAACACAGTGTTTCTAAATTGGTTGGAGCCCCTCCAGGTTATGTAGGATACGAAGAAGGTGGACAATTGACTGAAAAAGTTAAAAACAAACCATATTCTGTAATCTTATTTGATGAGGTGGAAAAAGCCCACAAAGATGTGTTCACAGTATTACTTCAAATCTTGGATGATGGTTATGCAACCGACAGTTTAGGTAGAAAGATTAATTTCAAAAATACTTTAATCATTTTGACATCAAACTTGGGTGTAAAAAAATTACAAGATTTTGGTACAGGTATTGGTTTCTCAAGTAACACCTATGGAAATGAGGAGGCTAAGAAACAAGTATTAATGAAAGAGATGAAGAATTTCTTCTCTCCTGAATTCTTGAATCGTATCGATGATACTATCGTATTCAATTCATTAAGTCCTGAAGATATCAAGAAAATCACAGTGATTGAATTGAAGAAGTTAGTTGACCGTCTTGGTGAGATGAAATACACCATTACTTATGATGAAACTTTGGTTGAGTATTTGGCTAAAGTTGGGTTTGATGAATTGTACGGAGCTCGTCCTTTGAAAAGGGCAATACAGGACAAAATTGAAGACCTTTTATCTGAAGAAGTATTGACAGGTAAAATGGTTGAAAACAAATCCTATCAAATCAAAGTTGATGGAGATGAAGTAAAAATCCAAAAGAAAGGTAAGTAAAAAACAAACCCCACAGAAATGTGGGGTTTTTTTATATTATTAATAAATAAAAGTTTTTTTTTAAAAAACACTTCTTGTTCTCCAATCGTATTTTACAGATTTTTTATAGTGTAATTTATATCCTAATTTTTCAATCATTTTTCTACCCATGTTGATTCCGTTGAAAACATCTTCAACTACAACATATTCATTTTTTGTGTGGTAGTTATAGTATCCTATTGAAAAATTAATACAGGAAAAATCAAATTTACCTCTAAGAGCATAAACATCAGTATAAGGATGAACCATGTATTGCATATTTGAATTATCCATACCTTCAGTTAATACTTCATCACAAGTTTCAAAGAATTCTGAATCCCTATCAAATAAAACTTGTCCAAAACATTTTTCAGTAATCATCCAGTTTTCAGGTGCATCAAATTGAATTCCATATCCAACATTAGTAAAAAATTCTTCTTTTGCTTTTAATGAACCATTACATCCTGTTTCTTCTGAAACAAAAAAAGCTGCTTTCAAATACGGTAATTCTTTTAATAATGTCAAACACGCAAAAACTCCGCATTTGTCATCACCACCAATTCCTGTTGGTTTACCCTCATCGTTATATGCTTTATACGATAGTTTTATTTCTCCTTGAGTATTTGGTAACATTTCTTCATGGACATTGATTGTGTCAATGTTGTGTACCGTGTCTGTATGTGCAATAACACACGGGAAATAAAAGTTTTCAGGAATTGAAGCCGATTCTTGTTTTGTTGCATAAACATTATTATGTTCATCAACAAAATGTTCAATTTTATTTTCTGTTAACCAATTTACCAAAAATAGAACCATTTGTTCTTCTTGATATGTTTTGGTCGGAACACTTAAAACATCTTTAAGTAATTGTAGATTTTCTGTCATAAAGACAAAGATAAGGAAAAATTATATTTCTTCCAAATTAAATAATGTAGGCTGGTAAAGTAGATGATAAAAATTTTCCTCAGATAATTTTAAACTTCTTTGTTGAAAAGCTTTAGAGAGTTTAACAATAATCTTATTTGGATTCATTTCAAAATTTTCGATATAAAATCTAACGTCTTTCTTTTTTGGTAAGTTATGCCATTTACCCACTTCAAACTTTTTACTAACTCTATCTACCATATCAACATAATCTTTTATACTAAAATCATTATCTGCCCCATCCTCAATTTTTTCAATGATTTCATCTAATTTACGTTCAGTATAATTGTTGAACGAATGACTATCAAATTTTTCAGAATCTTGATATTCATAACTATTCTCTGCCCATCCTCCTATTGATATTTTACTTGAACTAAAAATTTTAGGTAGTAATTTTTCAATTGGCTCATGTACCGCATTTTCCCTGATATACCACATCATAAGATTTGCAACAGTTGTTGTAAATTCATCGTCAGCCACAAAGGTAAAACCAAATTCATTAAAATAGTTATTTAACTCTTTATCAATACCTTCTTCAGCAACTTGTGTCATTTCCCTATTTTTTTCAGTTTGGTAGTCGTCAATAATATCTTGGATTTGACTTTTAAATGAACTTAATAATTTTTCAGCAAAGTCTGACCTAAACTCTTCATTCTCCAAGTTAAATTTTTTAGGAAAAATGTATCTTGATATTTGTTTTAGCTTTTCAATGTTATCTTCATTTAATTCATGAAAAATGATATACCCATTACTAAAATCTTCCTTAACACTATACGAATCCATAAATTCATAATCTGAATAAGGTGACTTTAGCATCTTCATAAACCAAACATCATCTTCGTGTAAACCTACTTTTTCCCAAAATTTATCATCATTAAAACCTAATTTAATAACGCTTTGTCCACGGTTAGACTTATCTTCTCTAACATGATAAATTTCTGAGTCAGAGTCTTCTAATTCCCCTTTGTCAATTTTACCTTTAACGTAATCCTTCAAAGCCATAAAAGTATTGTACGATGCCATATTGTTAATAAATACAAATTCAGTTTGGTTTTACCATATTTATGATTATCTTTGTTCAAGTTCTTTAAAATATTGGGGATGCTTGGTATTGATTGCAATAGTTAGGGTACGCAGGCACGTAGTCAGAATTCATCTATGACTTAAATCCACGGTGAAAAAATTCAAACGGCAATACTTTTGCTAAAATGGCTACTTTAGGCTTAATCGCTGAAGAAGCTCCAGTTGTAGCTTAATATAAGCAACAACTACTCGGGTCGGTTAGGACATATAACCTAGGAACAGAAGTCCATAATAGGGGTCACAGGTCAGAGCTCCTTTAAAATAATTCTGAGACCAAGTTGTTTACAGGTAGGTTTCTCACATATATCAGACCTGATATTTCGTAACATTGAGAAACAATGTTGTACTAAACGTGTAGTCTGTTTATGTTAATTTTGTAAGACGCGAGTTCGATTCTCGCCATCTCCACCAATTGGTAATCTGAAAAGATTACCATTTTTTTTTAAATTATGAGTAAAATATGTGATATATGTAGTAACAAATGTTGGGGTAGTCCAGGCTATCATGGCAGTTGCTGCTCAATTGAGGACCGTGATTTCATTATTGGTCCACATCCCGATTCCGAAGAATTCTTAAAAAAATTAAATGAAAAATTTGGTCGTGAATTTGAATTTGATGAAATTTTTTATAGTTACGAAAAAGGGAAAAATATTTTTCCAAACAAGCCAACTTGGCAGAATCCTGAATCTTATCCTGCTTTAAAAATTAACTTCTCAAGTATTAAAAAACCATGTATTTTTTACAATACAGATATTAAAGCATGTTCAATATACGACATTAGACCAAAAACTTGTCGAGATTATATGTGTGACTATTTGAAAGAAAATATATCATGATAATATTAAACCCTCACCTTTTGGTGGGGGTTTTTTTTGTAACAAACTTTTCTTATATTTGTTACAATGAACAAGATTTTAATAGGATTATTTATTTTTATAGCCTACACCGTATCACAGATTTTTACGTTTTACCAATTACAAGGACACTTGTGGAATAAATGGATTAAAGAAAACCCACTTTTAATGACCATCATTGGACTCCCAATTGGGTATGTGGTAATATTAGCCAGCAGACAAATGGTTGAATTGTGGGGTGGTCAAACGTGGCCAAACAGGATTATAGGATTTTGTCTTGGAGTTATTGTTTTTAGTATCATGTCTTGGACTCTATTAAAAGAGCCTGTAACCCTAAAAACATCAGTTTGTCTTTTTTTAAGTTTTGTTATTCTTGGAATTCAATTGTTTTGGAAATAAAAGGTATTTATGAATATGAAATTCATGGGTATTCTTTTAAAAGAAGGTCGTAAGGAAGATTTAAAGAAAAAATATTCTACAAAGTTTAATGAACAAGATTTAGACTTTATTTTGAATATTTCTGATTTAAAAGATTTCAATCACAAGTATACGGATTTTGTATTAAAAAATACAGATGGTGACGGTGAATTGGATACTGATGAATTGGAACACCTTGTAGGGCTTATAAAAGATTTTGATAAGTATCAATCTCAATTTCCCAAAAAAGATATAAATCAATACGTATCATTAAATGAACTTGAAAAAGTAATTCTTTACATTAGAGAAAAAAACAAAGAAAAGGAATTAGAAGGTCAAGCAAAAAAGATTTACGAAAAAGGTGACTTTGTAGTCATTCAACCAAAAACCGAAGAAGCTTCTTGCAAATACGGTTCAAATACAAAGTGGTGTGTTACATCAAAAGGGTCAGGTCATTTTGGTAGATATACCGCAGGTCGTCAAGGATTATATTTCATAATTAACAAAGCCAAGTCCACAAACAAAAATTTTTCAAAAGTCGCAATCCATTTTGATGATGAAGGATTTATGAGATATTGGGACGCCCAAGATTCACCAATGAGTCAAAGGGAAATTGATGTATTTGAATATGCATTTCCTGAAATGATTGAATCAATTAAAAATGACTATAAGGCTTATGCAGGGTCAATGACGGATAAGTTTTTAACAGAAACTTTTGATAAAATGGGTGAAACTTCCGTAAATACCCTAAACTATTTAAGGTCAAGTTATGCTTTATCAACACTTGTCAGAGGGTTTCAAAATAATCCTGATTTGGGGTTTGGTCATTCGGAAGCTCGTTTATCAATATCATTGAATTCGGATAATGAAAATAAATTAATTGATGAATATCAAGTTTTTATCACATACAAATCCAAAGATGAAAAAACATTTAGTGCCAGTATAGGATTTGATTTATCTAATGATTATAGTGACGATTTTGAAGACCTTGGACTTGAAGAGTGGGGTATAGATGTAACATATAATATTGGTACAAATCCTGCACACACCGCTGAAGGTGTTAGAAGACACATTGCAAGTAGAGTATTAGACCATATTGTGAATAACCCAAAACTTGTACAAAAAGTTTCAGGAACGTCAAGAGTTTGGAGAGCTGATAGAGCAAATTACGGATATACTTTTGGTAAGAACAAAGGTCTTATTAAAAAATTAGTTGATTATTTAGATAAAGGTGAAATTGGTACTAAATTAGATTTTTTAGAATCTCTCGGGAAATTAAAATCAAAAGATGTTAACGGTAAGAAAATGTATGCTCATAGTAGCCGTGACCAATACTTTCCATCGTCACAATTCAGAGGTCAGTTTTCATCTTTCTTTGCATCCGCAAAAATGGCAGGAATTTTAAATTATAGAAAAATTGGTAAAGATTATTTCTTAATCAAAGGTCCTAATTTTGACGCTTTCAAATCAGGTGAACTTAAAGCTCTTTAGATAACTTGCGAAAGTAGATATACAATCCAAAGAATAGTCCCGCAATACAATACAAAACGAAGTTCGCTTTCCATAAACTTCCTGTCAGTAATATTAGGGAATACTGAACGGCATCGAACCCAAACGGATTGAAAAACAACGCCAACATTAAAAATATTTGGGAGAGATTGTCTTGAAACGTTCTTCTCCACGTTTGTCTGTTTGTCGCCATCGTCCATGTTCCCGTATTTAAAATTTAGGTCAAAAATTGACATTGTAATATTCAAATAAATATCATATCTTTGTATTCTATGAAAGTTATATTTTTAGATAATGACGGAGTAATTTGTTTGTTGAATAATTGGGGAGGCCGTTCCAAAAAATGGTCTCAATACCGTTCGGCAAACCCTGAGTCAAGTAAGTTACTCAGCGAAGCACCTGTTGATGTAAGATTTGATGATTTTGACAAAAAAGCAATCAAAATTTTAAATGAAATCTTAGAAGAAACGGGTGCTGAGATTGTGGTATCTTCTGATTGGAGATTTCATGCAACCTTAGAAGAATTAGGAGAATATTACACATCCCAAAAAATCTCAAAAAAACCAATTGGTTTTACAAAGAAATTGAGGGAATGTGACCAGCCTGAAAACTTCCCGTGGTCTCGTCATTGGGACTTAGAACAGTCACGGTCCTTAGAGATACTTCAATACCTTAAAGACCATCCTGAAGTTACGAATTGGGTTGCTGTGGATGACTTGAATATGGGAATACCACAGACTCACGAGAGTTGGGGTGAAATAGAAATGGATTGGGGTTTGACTAACTTTGTACTTACACCAAAAAGTAGCGAGGGTATAAAACAAACAGGATTAAAAGATAAAATCATAAAACTTTTAAATAATGACCATACTACATCAGGTATTTAATTTAATAATAGGACTTGCTTCTATTGTATTAATAATTTCAGCAATTTCATTGGGCGCATTTTGGTTAGGAGATAAAATGAATAAAGATGATAGATATAAAGAAAATAATTAAAGGAAGGTATACAGGAGTTGCTCCTGAAGGATTTGTCTTACTACATGAAAAAACAATTCAAGATTTACAAGATTTTGAGATTTGGAAAGAGTGGAAAAATAATATTATTGAATTAGATTTAAAAAACAGAATTGAGATAGAGGAAAGTAAAAAGTCTTAAATTTCAAAACAGGGTCAAGTTGGTGTAACCATCTGCAGTGGTGAACGGAAGCTAGCTCCAAGGGAATTCCCACCAACCTCTGACCTACAAATTAAAAAAAAATGGAAAAACTAATTAGAAAAAGAAGTTCAAAAATTGCTGGAATTTGTTCTGGTCTTGGAGAATATCTCAATTTAGATGAAACAATTGTCAGAATAATTTTCGTTGCTTTGATTTTTTCACCAACACCGATTATTACGATATACCTACTTTCTTGGTTAATCATACCAAAGGAAGAAAAAATTAAAAATATTGTCAGTGAGCAAGATAACTAAAAACCCAACTTTGTTTGTTGACATTGATGGTACAATTGTAAAGTACCGTAAGTTCAGTGAATTATCAACCGCAGTCTTGACTCCAATACAAGATGTAATTGATTATGTTAACGAACACTATAATTCAGGTTCGGTGATAATTATTACTACAGCACGTCCTTCGAGTTATGAATTAATGACAAAACAAGAACTTGAAAAATTAGGTGTAAAATACCATCAGATAGTTATGGATTGTGGTAGAGGTACAAGAGTCGTTTTAAACGATATGGACCCTGAAAATCCAATTCAAAGGGCTGTTGGAATAAACTTCGTTAGAGATGGTGGATTCGACTCAATAGGTGGAATCCCCGATATTAAATCGTATGAGCTATAAAGTATCAGCAAAAAGACACTTAGCTAAAACAATTAGTTATAGAGTTGTAAGTACAGGAATTGGCTTTGCCATAATGTGGTGGGCAACAGGAAGTATTAAAATAGGTGCAGCGTTTGGATTAGCCGAACTTGTTTACAAACCAATCCAATATTATATTCATGAAAGAATATGGTACAGATGGATTAAGTTTGGATTAGTTGAAGATAAAAAGAAAAAGGTTACTCCATTGACTGAAGGAAAGATTAAAAGTCAACCTAAAGTTTATGAAGATGAATTACCCAAAACGTCACCTCCACCTACAGGAAAAAAAGTTTTAAATTATGGGTCAAATAGATAAACCGAGTTAGCTCGGTTTTTTTTATTATACATATGGATATTTATTGAGTAGATGAGAGACCAACAAGAAATATTAAAAATATACGATTCAATTTTAGAGAACAAAAATTTGTTAGAGGTTATGGTTAAACCTACAGAATCAAGTTATTCAAAGTTGACTTTTGCGGATAGAACTAAAAATGACGAAATAAATAAAGCTCTTTTAGATGATATTCAAACAGCAGCAGAAACTGCTGGTGTTACTGTAACAATTGATTTCGCAAAGACAGACCATCCTAAAAATGCAAAATCAGGAAACGTAAGTAGACATTTTAAAAATGCCGCTGTTGATATTGATTTCATCAATGGTAAAGCCGTTAGTCCTTCGAACAAAGAAGTTGTAAACAAATTTACAGATGCTTTAATCAGTATGGGATATAACAAAAATGCTGAAGGAAGTTCACATCCAAAAGCGGTTTTAACTTTTGGTTTCCCAGGTCATGATGACCACGTACACGTTTCAAATTTATCAGACCAATCTTCTGAAGCACCTGAATCCTCATCAGAAAAACCAAATGATACGGAAACTACTACCACTACTACTGATGATAGTAGCACTTCAGGAACTACATCATCTTCAGATTATTTTTCCGATAATAAAAGAGACCCAATGTTATCAAAAATTGCCAAAGCAATAGGTGGAGTTTTAGGTTTGAAAGAAGAATTTGAAAACTTAGTTATTTCAGAATCTTATCACATTCCAGGAAAAAACAACACATTTAAATTTGGAAAAGTTATTATTCCAAAATCAGAAAATGAAAAGATAAAAAGTGCAGTATCAGGTGTTGTAAATAATGGTAGGTACAGTTCAAATTGCCAGAATCAAGTTACAATAGAACATGAAATTGGTGATGAAACTTTTTATTTAGAATATTGTGGAATAGGAGCATTAAATGTTAGTAACGGAGACACAATAAGTAGAGGAGATGTTTTAGGTACCACCTCTAATGGCTCAGATGTTGAAGTTACTTTATACGACTCTTCTTACAATCAAGTTTCAATTGATGATGAGAACAGTCAAAATACTTATTTTATTCCTCCTGTATCAAGAAAAAAAGAGGAAAAACCTAAAGAAGAAAAACCTAAAGAAACAAAAACACACAAAAAAGATACAAAAGTACGAGATAAAGATGTAAAGTTATACGATAGAGACGAAAAAGAATATAAGAAAAAGAATAAAACATATGATGAATATAGAAAGGAACCTACAAGATACAAAGACCCTTTGATGGCAGCAATTTTAAAATTACCTTTCAAACCATTCGAAAACAAATATGATAAATCAGGAAAAATGATTCAAAAAAGATGGGGTTACGCTGCGGATAAAAAACCAGTAGACCCATGGATATTACAATCTGTCACAGACCCGTTAGGTACCAAAAGAAGAAGAAAAAATAACGAAGAAGTTGAAGAAAATGTAAAGTTAAAAGAAAACGTAGAAAAGATTAAAAGATTATTAAAATAAAAAAACCCACCAATTGGTGGGTTTTTTGTTATTTTCTAACAAAGAATTTATCATCAGTCCATCTTACTTTTTTGGATGATGCCAAGTAATCATTATCAGCATCTCTATATCCTAACGTGAGAATCACAGACGACTTTAATCCTAACTCTTTAAGACCAAGTATGTCATCCACTTGTTGTGGTACAAAACCTTCCATTGGTGTGCTATCCACCTCTTCTGTTGCAGCTGCAACTAGTGCAAAACCCAATCCAATGTATGTTTGTTTTTGAGCCCAAGTTTGTTTTTGTTCTTCTGTCATATTGGAAATAGAACCAATCATCATATCTTGTAACACTTTTAATACCTCTACTGGGATTTCTCTTTGTCTCGCAATTTCATTAAGGTATGCATGCACACCAGCTTCTGTAATGTTATCCCATGTTGCAAATACTAACACAGCAGATGAATCCACTAATTGTGTCTGTCCATAACATGCTCCTTGTAATTGTTGTTTTAATTCTTGGTCCTCCACAACAATAACTTGGTAAGGTGTCAATCCATATGAGCTCGGAGCTAATTTTGTCGCCTCTAAAATCGTATTTAATTTATCCTGTAGGATTTTTTCCCCATTCATTTTTTTTGTGGCATATCTCCACTGTAATGATTCTAATAATTTCATATTTTTCTTTTTTTAAACAATAATAAAAAACCCCCAAACTATCAAGTCAGGGGGTTAGTTTCTTTACAGAAAGTTATATTATTTAACTTCTTCTGCTTTTTCAGCTTTTACAGAATCTACAGAAACAACTGTTGAATCTGTCTTAGTTGAATCTACTACTACAGCAGTTGAATCAGATTTTACTTCAGTTGATGTTCCGCTTCCGCAAGATGCCAATGCTACGATTGCAAATAATGCTACGATTTTTTTCATGATTTTTTTTGTTTTTAATTTAATGTTTTGATTAACTTAATAGACTATAAATATACTCAAAGATATCTAATTAGTCAATTTTAATATAAAAATTATTTATTATTGTGGTTGGGTATCGTTATCAATGATTAGATTACCCTCCTCATCATAGACTCTAACACATCCTGTGTACATATCTACGATTTTTTGAGCCTCTTCAAGGCTGTCTGTAAAAAATTCAGGTCTTACTAATTGACCATCAGAATAATGTGCGATTGTGTATTTGTATTGTGCCATATTTTTTATTAATAAATAGTTTATTTTTTGATTGCGGAGAGTGCTAGATTTGAACTAGCGGTACCCGTAAACAGGTACGACAGTTTAGCAAACTGTTGGTTTAAACCACTCACCCAACTCTCCGTGGTTGGAATAGGTGGACTCGAACCACCGACTTTTCGCGTATCAGACGAACGCTCTAACCAACTGAGCTATATTCCAATTTTGTGTGACTAAAGAGAATCGAACTCTTACATAATGCGCCACAAGCATTCGCCCTACCATTAGGCTATAGTCACCGTGTTGTTGCAAGAGGCAGATTTGAACTGCCCACCTCAGGGTTATGAATCCTGTGCTCTCACCAAATGAGCTACCTTGCAATTTTGAGGTCCCATAGGGATTCGAACCCCAACTCTTTTCGTCCGTAGCGAAATGTTTTTCCATTAAACTATGGAACCGATGTTATCCCCCAAGGATTCGAACCTTGAATAATTGGACCAAAACCAATTGTGTTACCGTTACACCAGAGGATAATATGTGGACCCTCACGGGCTCGAACCGTGGACCTAATGATTATGAGTCATTTGCTCTAACCGACTGAGCTAAGGGTCCTAAAAACCTACCATATGAATGTTTTATCCCCATACGGGCCACGGCCATTAAGTGCGTCACTTTCATTCATCGGCCATCACACGGTTTCACCGCCTAAGGTAAGTTTTGTGGGAGTAGCTGGACTCGAACCAACGAACTCAAAAGAGGGATGATTTACAGTCATCTGCCATTGCCACTAGGCGATACTCCCAAATATCAGGAAAGTAGAAGATGGGTGCGTGGACATCTACTTTTATGATTGGCTTTACTAACCGAATGACAGCTTATTAGATTTTCACTAACTCGATTTAGCGGGCTGTCTTTGTTCCCAATCAACCTTTTGCACGCATGTCAGGACTCGAACCTGAAACTCCTAGTTTTGGAGACTAGTACTCTACCAATTGAGCTACACACGCTTGTTTTTCTTTTTGATGATGCCAGCACTTTTCAGAAATTTAACCGCAAATTTTTTGTCCTTAGAACATTTTTTTGCGACTTTTCTGATGTCTCTGATTAAGTCATCTATTTCTTTTTTTCTCATGAGGTCAGTACAGGAATCGAACCTGTGTAGATAGTTTTGCAGACTATAGCCTAAGCCACTCGACCAACTGACCTTTTTACTAACGAACCATGTCAAAACTGAGATTATTATCAATCATCAGTTCACGTAGTTCATCTCTTATTTCCTGATACGCATCATACTTATCTTGCGGTAAGCTATCAGGGGCATATTTTGTTTTAGCCCTTAAAGATTGGTCCAATTCCCATAATACTGACCAAAATTTGAGACCTTTTGTTGCCAATTCAAAATCTTGTTGGTCATCAGGTAAATTAAATTCAAGTATTGCTTTCATATTATTTATTTTTTGTGACTCCGCCGAGACTCGAACTCGGGACTCCTTCATTAAAAGTGAAGTGCTCTACCAACTGAGCTACGAAGTCTGTTGTGGTAACGGTCAGAATCGAACTGACGACACCTTGCTCTTCATGCAAGTGCTCTACCAACTGAGCTACGTCACCATTAATACACTTCAATATCTTTCAAAGGTACATCTTCTCCTTGAGTGTGCCTATAAACTGTATTAAAAAACTCTCCTAACAATTTATAGTCCTCTGGAATCATGTGGCAAAAATCAAATGCAGGTATTGCATCATGAACCTTAGCTTGAACCACTTTATCCCTTTTATCATCTTGTTTGTATTCAAATACAACATGTCCTCTGAAAATATATTTCATAACTTCCGATTTTGTCTTGTTTTCACTTCCGACTTTGGACGAGTTTTACTTCCGACTTTGTCATTTTTTGTAGTCCCTGTAGGAATCGAACCTACGACATCTTGCATGTAAGGCAAGTGCTCTTCCAACTGAGCTAAAGGACTGTAAATGATGACACCATTGACTCTCTCAATGCGTTTAAGGTAAGGATTAGTAACCTTATCCTTTCGGAATTCGTCCTCTCTTATGCCATCATTTTGTACCCCCGACGGGAATCGAACCCGTCTTTTCAGGATGAAAACCTGATGACCTAACCGATAGTCGACAGGGGCATTGTTTTACAAAATTACAACCAATATTTCAAAGAACCAAATAAAAAAACCCCGAACTTCATTTCTGTCGTTCAGGGTTTGTATATATAACTCTTCAGGAATTAACTAACTACTTACACGTCTGAACTACAAGGCATAGTCTCATACCAACAAATTTCTTGTTGTTTACTAAAGACTATATGACGCATTGTAGTGTTCATGTTATTATAATTAGTGTAAAGATATGAAAAATTCTTTAATTATCAATTAATTAGTAATTAATTTTATGATTTTGTTCGATTGTAAGGCTTTGTCCAACAATCACATCCCTAAATCCTTTGGTTACAGGTTCAACATAATGTGGATGAGTCAACCCACCAGGAAATACTATAATATCTCCTTTATTTAATCTATAACGTACATTCTGTCTTAGAAAAACTAATTCTCCACCCTCATAATTATCGTTTAGGCATCCAACCATACTTAACCCACTAAAATCCCAATGAGTATCTTTATTACCACGAGTTAAATTATTAGGACTATAATGAAGTAAGAACAAATCTCTCCATTTAGTTTCAACAAATTTTTTCAACTCATTGATAGTATCTTGACTTGAGTTTAAACCTATTCCTTTCTCAACATCATATGTTTTAAAATAATGACCCAAATATTCGTATTCAATTTTAGAAAACCAAAAATTATTGAAAATATAAAACGTATCCATGTCTTCAATATTCAAATCTAATCTTCCCTCAAAACCGTTTTTTTTTCTTATATTCATTAATTTTTCAATAAGTTCATTATTGATAATTTTTGGAAATACAAAAATATCTAAATCTATTTGTTTCATACTGAATCTTGAATATTAAAATTGATTACACATCTATGTGTTTTACCATAAAACGGTTTAACTGAATGAACTATATCATACGGCCAAATGATTAACATACCTTTTTTAGGTCGTATAAAATGTGACATTCCTCTAACGTGGAATGCGAACACACCACTATAAGGATGGTCTGCAATTGGGTCTCCATCTGACAAATAATAACCACCTGAAAAATTTAAAGTTGTTTCTTCATTTGGTTGCCATCTACAATGATTGTGAGCATTATGACCTCTACCTTCAGTTGGGTTGTAATATTGAATCCAACTTTCAGTTATATTAGGTTTTCTGTTGTGTTGGAATCCCAACATGTCTAATAACTCAATATAACCCCTTTCTACCCTACTTCTTATTTCCTTGACATTCTTATCGTCTATATCGAGAAAGTCGTTAGGAGGAGTCCAAAATCGACTGCCAATTGGATTATACTCTGTTGGTTCCACCCACATATCTCTTCTGTGGTAATTAACATGATAATTAGATTGTCTTTCTGTATCATATCGTTCTGGTAATTCTTGACCCATCAATTTTTGACTATCGGTCATATTTTCAAAACCGAACGTATATACTTTGTCATGTAGTTCATCATCACCAAAAACCTTCATATAAACAGGGATTGGTGCCAAATGATACAAATTATTGTAATTTGTCGGTACTAAAGGATTTTGAATATACATAGACTTTTTATTTTAATATAACTTATGATTTATATTTTTCAAGACGAGAATTTTGTAATAGATGACTATATTCAGGAAGATTAATCAGAATCTCTTGATAGAACGATTTACAATCATTAATCCTTACTTCCTCATTTAAATTATATAAAACTTTTCTTGTCCAAACGTGCCACCAGTTTAAATTATCTTTTGATTTATCATGTTCCATTTGATAATAGTATCCACTTGCAAGTCCAACATTTGAGTCATATCCTTCATTATCCGCCAAGAAAACTTTGTCTGTCAAAGTTTGAACATTTACATTAAATCTCCTAAGTACTTGTCCAAATAATCCTTGGTCTGTCACTAACCAAAACCATTCAGGTATTTCATCTTTTGTGTTAACCGCCAGTTGATGGTCTTTTAGGTATTCTGATTGAATTAAATCATTGTTGATATACAAAAACGATGTATTTGGAATCATCATTTTATAGGAATAATCCAAAGGTGGGTTCCAATGTTTTATTTCATCATATTGTTCTTTTGTGGGGTAATAATAACCTCTTGGAATTTCCCAATAAGGAATTGTCACATCGGAATTAAAAACCCAATCAGGCAATTTTTCTTTAACAATAAAATCCAAATCCATAAAACAAAATGGACCTTTTTCGATTCCAATACAATAGGACTTACCTGATGTCCAAAATTGTCCAGCATCCACATCTTTGTAATTCTTTAATGCAAGTGTATCTACCTCATCCCACAAACTTAACATATTATTCTTCATGTAATAGTATAACCCATGTTTGTCTGTATATAGTTTTGTATTTCCGTTGAATTTTTTCCAATATCCTACCGATAAAATTGTGAATAACAATTCTTCATCAGTTGTCATGTATTCATCCGATTCTTGGTCTCGATAAACTTTAAATGCATGACCTCTCAATCGTTTTCTTTCCTGATAAGGTTTGGTCCAATTAACAAAAACACCTTTCATTAATATCTATTTTGTAAATTTTATTAAAAATTTTTAAATGTTCATAATTTTTTATCACATTGTTTGTAATATAATGACATCTTTCAATTTCATCTAAACAAAACTGGTCTTTTTTTATCATGTGTTGATTTTTATGCTCACCAAAATGATAAAAATATTGACCACAATTAGTCATGTTAATTCCAATTGAATTGAGATTTATATCGTTTTTGGGCATTAACCAGAAATCGTCAATTAACAAATTTGTTTTTTGATTGTGTATTTTTCCTAATTGTCGTAACATGTATTGTTCGACAAACATCATAAACTTACTTTTTTCAATTTTAGTAATTTCATTTGATAGGATATTATAGTTAGACTTCATATAGTCTATTGCCATACTACAATAATGATTTCTAAATTCATCATTTTTGAGATATAAAAATGAAGTGTTGTAAGCAAACGTATCCCAATTAATTTTCCAATCCAAGTTTGTATAGGACATGGCCAATTCAGGAGATAAATAGAAATCATTTTGTATATCCTCCATCCATAAACAACTTATGTCTGAATTAAAAACACCAAGTTTTTCAAGGTCAGAATAAAACCTGAAATCTAAATCAAAAACTAATGTAGGACCTTTGAATGATTTTTGTGCAAAAAGTTTTCCAGCCGCCCAATAAATTTCGGAATTAATCCCTAAATCTTGATTCAATAATGTGTTGTCTATGTTATCAAAAATTTCAAGCATTCCGAACTGCTCATAATATTTGAAGGTATGATTGTCAACAAATAAATTCGTTTTAAAATTGGGAAAATAGTGTTTTACAAATAAAACACATGATATGGTACATAATACCTCAGCTTTTGTTTGTCTAAAAGACCCATTTTTTTTATTATCTTGAGCAACCCATAAAACATTCATTAGACAATAATAATAAAATAATGTGTAAAAAAATAGTGTTTGTGCCCCAAGAGAGATTCGAACTCTCATGACTCTCGTCACTGGTTCCTAAGACCAGCGTGTCTACCATTCCACCATCGGGGCATATATCACATCAGACAGGCATTCTACTTCCCGCAAGCACGAAATTGTATCTTATTTAACCCTACGTTAGCGGTACGGGTACCTGAAGATATGATATTTGTAGTCCCGCGTGGAATCGAACCACGAATTACTCATTAGAAGTGAGTAGTTATATCCATTTAACTACAGGACCAATTAAGTACCCCAAGCGGGACTTGAACCCGCACAGACATTACTGTCTACAAGATTTTAAGTCTTGCGCGTCTACCGATTTCGCCACCAGGGTATACGATAAAGATAGGAATTTGTTAGTAAATGTCAAAATTTTTAAGTGAAACTTTCTTCGTAGATTGTGTCGTGAGCGTTTTCCTCAACATTATAGGTATGATTCAATTCAATTGTCATATCATGGAAATTGAATAAAAATTCACCATCTGAACCTTCATTGATTTCCCACCCTCCGAAATGTCTTTCAAGTTGATTGTAACACCAATCCTCCATTGCCGCAGGAACTTGGTCACCGATTTCTTCAAAACTACTTTCGATATATCCAGAATCACCAGAACCATTATATTTTATAGTTAGTAATCCATCATTAGGAATTTCAAGGTCTTCTAAAACACCATCTTTTTCCCAATCCTCGAAAATTTCTTTATCATCTTCGGCATCCCACGTAACACTATTACTATCACCTCTATCATAATAGGTGTACCAGTGATTTACTGAGATTTCAGACCTTTGACAATCAATATCAAAATCAATTCTTTCATAATTTATATCGTCATGTTCTGCTGGTCTATATAAGTTATTTTCTTGAATGTAATCTGCAATTTTTTTCAATATTGGTATTAACCCTTCAGGAACCTCAGCACTATAATTGTTTGCAAAATGAGTTTGGTCTTCAAAATTAATTTCAGAAAAATCAAAATCCCAACCTGAATCAATATCTATTTCAATACTACCATCTTGCATTCCAAGTGAACCAAGGTATCTACAAACTCTCCTAAGATATTGTTTGTCTTCTGAAGTTAATATATTAAACGAATTTACTTTTCTCTTTTTCATATAAATAAATACTAGTCTTCTATTTTAAGTGTCCTAGTCATCCATTGAGGTCTTTGATTTGTCGCTATGTTATTAACCCATTCTTTGGCTGATGGGATGTAGTTATTACAATCTTCTTTAACATGTTGTTCACCAACATATCGGATATACACTATCTTACCATCACTATTAACGAATTCGGTCCCAAAACGTTTTTCCATTTCAAAAATACCTTCACTATGATGCCTGAACATTCTATGTAAAGAATCTCCAAACCATCCTTTAGTTTCGTCCATCCATTCATGTAAATGAATATAATCTTCAGGTTTTCCACCAAACTTTTTGGCAGATGATTTTGCATGTAAATTAGGGTGTGCCATCTTTCCAATAGTTTTTATTGTAATTGAACATTTCAAATTGTCTTTCCATTCTTGAATATACCAAATCGGCCAATTCTTGATTATAGTATGATTCCCACGGTATATCTGAAGATTTGTACTTATTTTTGGTTATATTATTTTTAATAAGATTATTAACATCAACTGACTGATTATCAATGAACCAAAGATTCCTTAAATCAAATTCTAAAAATTCCAATCTGACATAAAAATCAGGCGGTTTTGGTAATGAATCAACAATTTTATCCAAAAAAAGAGTATATGTGTCAACATTACTATGAAGTTTGTCCGTAAAGGCTTTTACCCAATCTTCAAACAGTATTGAATTTTTTTTTGGGTTATGAATTTTCCAAAGATAAAATATAGAAACTAATCTTGAATAAGGGTTTCTTATGTTAAAAATCAATTGATAATCATTTTTGTTTTTTACCATCGCTTCATGAATTCCAAAAACATCAAAATTGTAAAATTTTTGAATTTCAATACAAGCCCTAGTTGCAGTTCTTATTGGTGTTACCCAATTGACTTTTAAAGCATTAGAATAATTCATTACATAACTTTTTCACTTCTTCTTCTGGCCTCTTCAGCGTCTTTGTACCATCTAATCCAAGTTAAAGACACATCAATAGGTGCTAAGACCCAAGCCATCATAATAACCATAATGGTGTCTAATTCAGGTGAACCACCTGTAGGGTCATTGCTATACCTTTTACTAAGGTTTTTAAACAATTGATAGAAACAATAAATTACACATACAATGTAATACGAAATAAACATACTCATAATTAAAAATTTTGTGGAGAATGAGGGAATCGAACCCACGACAACTTGAATGCAAATCAAGTGCTCTACCAACTGAGCTAATTCCCCTATTTGAGCCCCCTGTCGGAATCGAACCAACGACATCGAAATTACAAATTTCGCGCTCTGGCCTGCTGAGCTAAGGGGGCCTATGGAGCAGATGAGAGGAATCGAACCTCCGTCTCCTACTTGGAAGGAAGGAGTAATGACCATTATACGACATCTGCATGAGTGTAGTGGAAGGTACCTTCCCTGTGGTTACTACACGTTTTATCCACTTTGCGGTTCGTACGAGAATCGGACTCGTGATACTAGCGTGACAAGCTAGCGTTATACCATTTAACTAACAAACCATTTATCAAAGATAAGAAAACTAATTTAATTTTCAAATCTTTTTGCGTCCCCTCAAGGATTCGGACCTTGGACTTCTTCGTTAACAGCGAAGAGCTCTACCACTGAGCTAAGGAGACTCTTACAAACAACCACAAATACCAACCCAAAATTACTGGAGATAAAAATACAAACAATATTCCTAAAAACAAAGTTGTAAGACTCCAAAATGGGTATAATTCCCGTTTAAACATTTTCTTTAATAATCTTTTTATTAAATGTGTAAACAGGATTTTCACAATACCTTATATCACTCACATAACAAGTATCTTCACCACACATAAGATTCACATCCTTTTCATATGTTATCAAAGGTTCTAATTCTTTGAACATCATGTATAATGAAACGTGTTCCAACCAAAAATAAGTCAAAAATATATTGATATATTTTTTGGGTACAACATTTAAAACATTCCCGTTGACCCTATAATATTCATTCCAATATATCTTTTCAGTCTTAATTGTATCCATAAAAGATTGTCTTAAGTCAGTGTAAAGTCTATAATCAGTTTCAGGCCAAAGGTAATTAATTTTTTCAAAATCAACCTTTAATTCTGACAATTTAACTTTGAACTGAACGTCAGCTCTTATGAATACATATTGGTCATATTCAGGTAATTTATCAACTAACTTCAAAAACCTACCACCACTTCTCAACGAACCTGGTCCATGCTCCTTTGGTACTTTTAAAGCATAATAGTTATATAAATTACCTTCATCTTCTTTAGTTATTTCATCATAAAAAACAGGTATGGCGGAATATTCTTTGACAAATTCATCATAATGTTCATGTTTATTTGTAACTAAAACATTATCAATCTTATACCCCAAATCATACAATGGTTGATATATCATTTCATGATGGTTTTCTTTGTTTTCTCTCATGTCCACAGAATAATAATATTCCAAGTTATGAGATAGAACGTTTTCGCTATACCCATTACCAAAATAAACAATCAAACATTTTTTTTGTTCCATACCTACTTTTTGTAGGGAAGACAGGGTTCGAACCTGCGACCCCTTGGTCCCAAACCAAGTACGCTACCTACTGCGCTACTTCCCTATGATTTAACCTAATATAAACAAAAAACCCTGAACTTTCAAGATTCAGGGTTTTTATGTTTGGCTTCATTGTTATTATCCAACATCAGTATCTGAATCTAAGCATAGATTGCCCGTATCACCATTAGGTGTTGTCGGTGTGAACCCGTGATTGATATCTAAATTCAAATGTTTCATAGTCTGATAATAATATAAATATGGTCTAAAGTCAATTAATTACTATTTCCCTTGATAAAAATGTTGCCTCCTGACTTACTCAAATCAAATCTTACTGTTGGGCTAACAAACGTTGTATACATTCTATATCTACCTTTTGGAATATAATTACCGTTATAGTCTAAAGTATAGTTATATATTGTACTATTCATTGTAACAATTGCAGTTTTAATTCCTGTCCCACCAATTTTAACTGTTTTTTGTTTATAGACATCATTATTCATTGCAGATACTGGAATCAAAATTGTAACCCAACTACTATTATCACTTATTGTTGAATTCATAATTGAAAGAGAATCCATATTATAGTTTGTTTGTGAAATGTTTGCCATTCTAACTGCAGGTAATTGTCCATTATACCAATACTTTAGATTGATATAGTTTAGAATGTCATTTTTATTTGATGCAGTAATCCCATATCCCATATTAAACCCTAAAAACGGAATTCCTGTGGAATGTTGAACAGAATCTTTTAAATAATTTACAATCAAAGTCTGTTTGTTTTTTGGTTCAACAAAAACGTAGGCAAAATTATTGGTTTCAGGTGTTATTGTTGATGTTACAGCAATTGCGTTATTTTGAATTGTGTTTTCTTGTTGTGGTACAAAAATGTCTTGTTTAGAACAAGAAACTACCGATAAAGTTACGATGGATGCAAGAATAATTTTTTTGAATTTCATTGTGTTTGTTAATTTTAATTAAGAACACAAAGATAAGAAAATTTTTGAATTTACAAAAATTAAGAAATAATTTTTTTACTGAAATAATAAACAGGATTTTCACACACCCTAACATCACTTACATATGGAATCTCATCTCCGCACATAAGATTTACATCATTTTCAACGGTAATAACAGGACTTAAATCTTTAATCATGAGATGTAGTGATAAATGTTCCAACCAAAAATAACTTAAAAAAGTGGTAATATATTTTTTTGCAACTATGTTTAAAATGTTACCATTTACTCGGTTATATGTTCTCCAAAACCAATTGTAATCATACCAAAGGCCATTAATGTTTTTAATATCCGTTTTATTGAGAACACCATTTTCGTAAAAATGGTAATCGGTTTCAGGCCATAAATAATTTATTTTTTCATAATCTACCGATAATTCATTTATTGGTTTTTTTAATATGGCATCGGTTCTAATAAACACATAAACATCATATTCAGGCATTTTTTCTTTTAATTTCAAAAATCTTCCACCACTTCTAAATGAACCAGGTCCCCAACCTTTAGGAACTTTTATACGATAATATTCTAATAATTTTTCTTCATCTTTGGGAGTAATGTCATCATAATCTAAATCGATTGCATCATATTCTTTTTTAAATCCATTATAGAATTTATGCTTATTTGTAACTAATGCGGTATCAACATTATATCCAAGTTCATTTAATGGTTTGTATAAAAATTCTTTGTGATTTTCCTTACTATCCCTCATATCTGTTGTGTAGCTATACATACGGTTATGAGCGGATTCACCCGTACTAAATCCATTACCAATATAAACAACTAAACATGTTTTTTGTCCCATAATTACTTTACCTAATATAAAATATTCGAATAAAGAATATAGACATAAATAAAGAAAAAATTATATTTTGATAATATGAAAACAATTATTAAACCTTGGGGAAAAGAAGAATGGTTGGAATTGAATGACAAATATTGCTATAAACGCATTTACATAAATGCTGGATACAAAACATCATACCAATATCATAACTTTAAAAAGGAGACTAATTTCATTATTTCAGGTGAGGCGGAGATTTGGTTGGAAAATGATAATGGAGTTGTAGAAAAGAAAATAATGAGGGCTGGTGAGTATTTCAATGTGACTCCACCCAAAAAACATAGAGTTATCGCTTTAACTGATATTATTTTACAAGAAGTATCAACTCCTGAAGTGGATGATGTAATAAGAATTGAAGATGACACCAATAGAGTAGACGGAAAGATTGAAGGAGAACATAAAACACCTGCGGTTTTAATATTATCAGCAGGTCTTGGTACTCGTTTAGAAACACTAACTAAAGAGGTTAATAAAGCTCTTTTACCTATTAATAATCGTGCTATTATATCACATATTATTGATAAATTCCCAAAAGAATATGAGTTTATTGTTGCAACAGGATATAAAGGTGAGTCTCTTGAAGAATATTGTAGATTGTCTTTTCCTGAACACAAATTCAAGTTTGTAAACATTGATAATGTCGATGGGGATAATTCAGGTCCTGGGTATTCAGCGTTGAAATGTAAGGAATATCTTCAGAGACCTTTCTATTTCACAACATGTGATTGTTTAATTGACACTAAAATTCCTCACTTAGATGGCAACTGGTTGGGAGTATATCCAACATCGTACCCTGAAAAATATTCTACTTTGAAAACTAACGATAAAGATGAGATTATTGAATATAAGAACAAAAGTAATAATGGATTCAACTTGGCATTTATTGGATTAGCATCAATTTGGGATTATCAGGTATTTTGGAATGAACTTGAAAAGAACATTTTAAATGGTGAAATTGTTTCGGCATTTGAAAACCCAAAAAACTATCCAATTTTTAAAATCAAAAAATTAAAATGGTTAGACACTGGTAATTTTGATGACTTACTAAAAACAAGAGAATACTTCAACGATAAACCATTATCATTACAAAAAGACAATGGTGAAATAACATATAAAGAAAGTAATAAGTTTATTAAATTTACACCAGATAAGGATGTATTGTCTAATAGAATCAAAAGAGGAGAGATGCTATCTTCTCAAATTCCATCAAATTTTTCTCACACAAATAATTTCATTTACTACAATTGGGAAGATGGGAAAACATTATATGAGTTAGATTCACTACCTTTATTTAAGAAATTTTTGTCTTATTTGGAAACAAACCTACAAGAAAAGTGTGAAGGTTCACCATCACATATTAGAAAATTTTATGGAGTGAAAACATTTGACAGGATGGAAAAATTTATCCAAAAATTTGGCAAAAATTATTTAAATTTGCCTCACAATATTAACGGAAAAGATTTTCCTGCGTTTGAAACATTTTTATCCAAAGTTGAATTTATTCAATTTGAAGAAAATCCATTTTACAAATTATTTCATGGAGACCTTCAGTTTGATAACATCATCTATAATGACAATTTGAATAAATTTGTTTATATTGATTGGAGAGAATCGTTTGGCGGATTTACTGAAGCTGGTGATGTCTATTATGATTTGGCAAAATTGTATGGTGGTTGTTTAATTCCATATGATAAGATGAAAAATGAAGACAACATCAAATTTGTTGAGGGAAGTTATTCTGTAAATTATTCTTATGATGTTTCTGAATCTCTCCAAAAATTCAAAAATGAATTTGAATCTTGGATTAATATTCAAGGGTATGATTTAGAAAAAATTAAATTAATAACATCATTAATTTTCTTGAATATGTCTCCACTTCATGAAGAAAAATTCGGAAAATTATTGTGGTTCAAATCAATCGAAATGTTATATGAGCTTACAAATAAATAAAGAAACCAAACTATTTGGTTCGTTTTCTGAAACTCCAGGAAACAATGGTTGTGTATTTTTCAACAACGCATTCCAAAAATATGGAATCAACGCCATATACAAATCATTTTATTCTAACAATATTGGAGATACAATTCAGGCGGTAAAACACTTGGGTTTTTCTGGTTTTGCTCTTAGTTTTCCACACAAAATAAAAATATTACAATACTTAAATGAAATTGATGAAGTTGCAGATAAAATTGGCGCAGTAAACACTGTAGTAAATGTTGATGGTAAATTAGTTGGATATAATACAGATTTTTCAGGTGTTGAAAAATTCTTAACTTCTTTTTTAACAGAATCAAATGTTAATATTGTTGGAAATGGAGGATTTAGTAGGGCTATTCAATACACTTTAAAAAAGATGAATATTGAATATAAAATCTACGAAAGAGCCGACGTTGATAAGATTGATATTCAACACAATGAAATATTCATCAACGCAACTCCAATCGATATTGAATCAAGAAGAAATAAAATAATTGATTTGAGACCTCATACTGAACACGGTAAAATTGTTGCCAAATTTCAAGCAATAGACCAATTTAAACTTTATACAGGAATAGACTATGAAGAATCCTAAATATTTTATTTGTCCAATGTCAAAGAACATTGTCGACTCCATAATTGAACTTAATTCGGAACTTTTTGGGTTAATACCAACAAGAAGACAAATTGATTTTGACGGAGGATATGTGAATAATTGGGATACAAAGTCGTTTTATGAATATGTGAAAAGTAAAAGTAACATATTAATTCAAAGAGACCATGCAGGTCCAAATCAAGGTAAAACTGAAGATGACGGAATGGAATCATTTAAATCAGATTCAAAATATTTTGACATCATACATATTGACCCATGGAAAACATACAACGATGGATGGACAGAAGGAGCCAAAAAAACTTTAGAAGTTATTCAAACTTTAAGTAAGCTAAATCCGAAATTAAAGTATGAAATTTGTACTGAAGAAGCAATAAAATATTTTTCTTCGTCTGATATTTTGAATATTTTAAGATACCTAAAATCAAATTTGGATATTGAAGTTTTCGAAAAAATAGAATACGTTGTCATTCAATCAGGTGTTGGTTTGGATTTGGTAAACATGAAAAATATTGGAACTTTCAACAAGACAAGATTGAAAGAAATGGTTGATATGGTTCATTCTTTTGGAAAAAAAACTAAAGAACACAACGGAGATTATCTTACAAATTCTGAACTTGAGCTAAGGTTTGATAACCATGTTGACGGTCTTAACATTGGTCCTGAAATTGCTCAAGTAGAGACAATGACTTATCTTGAACATATGACAGAAGAAGAGATTGACCAATTTTATCAAATTTGTTTAGATTCAAAAAAATGGGAAAAGTGGGTTGGAAAAAATTTTGATATTACAGATAAAAAATCACTAATAAAAGTTTGTGGACATTATTGTTTCAACCTTTTTGATTTACCAAAAATTGATGAGATAATTAAAGAAAAATTAAAAAATAAATTATTAAGTTTACCGTAATGAATAACAAAAAAATACTTGCATTTGATTTAGACGAAACGATTTGCCAAAGACCAAAAGATGTTGAACATCTTGGAGCAAACAAATACATTTATTGTCAACCAATTCCCGAAATGGTTGAATTAGTTAATGAAATGTATGACAAAGGTCATACAATTTATATCTACACCGCAAGAGGAATGATGACTCTAAAAGGTGACCTAAAGAAAATACACGAAACCTTATATGATTTGACACTAAATCATTTGAAAGAGTGGGGAGTAAAACATCACGGTCTTTTTATGGGTAAGATTCATTATGACTTATTAATAGACGATAAAGTGGTTGAATTAAAAAATGCGAAAGAAGTTTTAAAAAACCTGTAGATATTTATAGACATGACGACAGACAAAAACATACAGTGTCTTTTGGGAATAACGAAAACATATGAGATTTCGGATACATTGAGACTTGGAAAATCTCGAACCATAAACTATTGCTAAATCTGTAGTATATTGAAAGGGGTCGAGTAATTTGACCCTTTTTTGTTTTTGTAAGTTTAATAAACTACCTTTGTAAAAAATTGTATAATGAGTAATGTGTTAGTTTTAAATTACGATTATACCCCGCTAAATGTTACAAGTATTAGACGGGGTTTTGTTCTTGTTGATAAAGGAAAAGCTGAGATTGTAAAATCAGATGAAAATCCTATTATTACAGGATATAAGACATACATACGCCCAGTCATTATTAGATTATTAAATTACATAAAATACAAATCAAGAACTATTAGAGCTAGTAGACCAAGGGTCTACAAACGAGACCATTACCAATGTGTCTATTGTGGCTCAAATAAAGATTTAACACTAGACCACGTTATACCTAAATCAAGAGGTGGTGGAAATGAATGGACTAATCTTGTAACATCTTGTTTCAAATGCAATTTAAAAAAAGGTAACAAAACTCCTGAAGAAGCAAGAATGGCTATGAGACAAAAACCTTTTATGCCGACATTAGTCGGGGAAAATCCTAAATTACAAACAATTTGGAATGAATATCAAAAATCATTTGTTTCTTAAAAAATTTTATTAAAATTATACTTATGACAACAGAAACTAAATTAAGAGCGGGATTAGTATTTTCAATCTTAACATTATTATGGTCAACCGTAATGTGGAATAATAGTATCATAACCGTAAAAGAACAAAAAAACAAAATTGACAGTTTAACAAACTTATCCGACAGTCTTTACGACAAATCATTTGAAAATTTTGTTGAAGCTGGCAGATATGAAGTTGCCTTGGAAATTTATAAAGAAAAAAATCCAAAGGCTGTTAAAGAAATCGAAGAAATAAAAAACACACAAACTGAATAAAATGGAAAATTATACAAACCAAGAACAAACAGGACAAGAACAAAATCCACAGGATTTGTTAAACGCATCATTAATCTTTGCAAGAGCATTAGGATTAATTTTAAAGGAAAACGAAGGAATTGTCGTTGACATCAAAGGAGATGTTAAGATTTCTCAAGAAGTAAAAAAAGTAATAGTATTTAAATTTGAAGACCAAATTCACATATACAAATGTGAAGAAGATTTAGAAGAAGGTACTGCCGTTAATATGGACACTACCGAGTCTAATGAACAAAAATAAATTTAAAAACAACAAAAAGTAATGAGAGTATTAGGCTTTTCTAACGGTCACGATAAAGGTGCGGTTATTATTGAAAATGGTGAAGTTAAAGTTGGTATTACCCAAGAAAGATTATCAAGAATAAAACATGATGGAGCATATTCTGGAGGTATTGTTCCTTGGGAATCGATTAATTATTGTTTAGATGCTTTAGGAATAACCTATAAGGACATTGACCTTTTTGTTTATAGTACAACCGAACAAGTTGATGATGTTGCAAACCAATTTAGAAAAGTTACAAATAACTCACAAAAATTATTATTCATACCTCATCATTTAGCTCACGCATACTCATCTTTTTTTAGCTCTGGTTTTGATGATGCTGCCGTTTTAGTTTGTGATGCGTCAGGTAGTATTTTAAATTATCAAAACAAACTTCATCATTGGTATGATGGTGAAAAACTAGGTTTAAATAAAAGTGAAGATTGGACTGAAAGTATTTCAATTTATCATTTTAATAGAAAATCTTATGAAGAAGTCTATAAAAAATGGATGCCTTATCCAGTACCTTTTGATACTGACCATGACGTGTCTTTAGGAACAAGATATTCTGATGGAACATTACAATTAGTTTATGAACCA